>ERZ773108.3792-NODE-3792-length-11141-cov-4.146942_pt1 | contig 11141 bp, 15 predicted proteins | sample MGYA00580570_ERZ773108 | MGnify/ENA primary metagenome ERZ773108 (study PRJEB29015, sample SAMEA2737840) | human gut metagenome | biome: human gut; feature: human-associated habitat; material: faeces | place: China | collected 2012 ...
TTTTCGGAGGGGCGTTCTGCTATTTGGCAGCAGCAGCGCGGTTCTCCAGCGCGGTAACCGCTTCGCGCAGGGTGCCGAGTTCGTTGTGGACGTAGATCTCGGCGGTGACGTTGATATCCTTATGTCCGAGCAGCTTCTGAATGGTGTAGATGTCGGCTCCATGCCGGCGCAGGTAAGTACCGTAGGTGTGGCGCAGCTCGTGCGCGGTCAGGATCGGCACTTCGGGGTGTTCCTCATTCAGGCGGCACATACACCTGCCGAGCTTCTGGGACCAGCTGTTCGGGCTGTGCGGCTCGCCGTTCGCATTGGGGAACAGGTACAGACTGTCGTGCGGCAGCGCGTGGATTAGCTGCACAGCCTCGCGGCTCAGCGGCAGCGTGCGGTAGCTGTCCCACTTGGGCGGATTGGCGGTCACAACGCCGTGCTTGAGTGCCATCGACCGGCGCACGCTGAGCGTCTGCTCCCGCTCGTCAAAGTCCGACCACATCAGCCCGAGCAGCTCGCCGCGCCGCAGACCGGTTTCCAGCAGCAGCGCGACCTCTGGCATGGTGTCGCGGGTGAACGCCTTGGCAAGCTCGATCTGCTCATCGGTCAGCACCTTTTTCTCGTGTTTGCGCGCTGTGCTGCGGAACGTGCTGTGCTTCGCCGGATTCTTCCAGCACAGGTCGTTCTCGATCGCGCACTCAAAGAGAGCATTCAAAATCGACCGCATTTTCTTCAGACGGCTCTCCGAGCATTCCGTCTTTGTGGCGAAGTACGCCTGTACGTCCGCCGGACGAATGTCGCTCAGCCGAGCCGCGCCGAAATAGGGGATCAGATGACCCTCGACCAGACTGACATAGGTCAGCTCGTAGGTATTGACGTCAACAAACGGCTGCTTGTAGGTGCGCAGCCATTTGCGCGCCCAGTCGGCAAAGTTGCCGGTGGACGGCACAAACGCCTCACCCGTGCGTGCCGACACCTCGGCGGCGACGCGGTACTCCTCGGCTTTGCGCTTTGCGTCCGACAGGCTGACCGTGCTGTAAAACGATTTGCGCAGCGGCTTGCCGTGTACATCGCGGCCGAGCGTCAGCTTGTACTCCCAGCGCTTGTCCTTGCGCGCAGGCTTTTTTCTTGGCATAAAAATAACCCCTTTCTTACCGTAAAAAAATATGGTAAAATAGAGGTACTGATGGATGTGGAAATTTGTCAGTACCTCATGTCCCGCTCGCCGGTTGCCTCCGGTGGGCGGGATTTTTATTTTTTTGAAAAATTTTTTTGGAATGTTTAAGTTCGAAAAGAAAAAATGTGGGTCAAGGCTTTCGCTGCGGATACATATGGGCGTAGAGAGAAGTACCATATTTTGCTAATGCGTTTAGAGCACAAAAAAGTTCGAAAATTGTTAATACGCCTTTATTGGCGTATGCATTTTGCCAATTTACAAATGCGAAAGAATGAATTACTATTAGTTGCATACAGGCGAACACATGTTTTTAGAACAAATTCTCAAGGAAAGGTAGGAAACTGTATGGCAGATAATCTACGGCGGGTCGCACAATGCATTGCTCGCTGCCGTAATAAGGAAAAAGTGAAAGTAGCGCTTTTATTCTTTCTCGAACCATGCGTCCAACAATCCAATCCAGTGGATCAGAAAATCGGCATCGCGGTTGCTGATGTCCTCTCCGCTGCGGATATAACCGCGATCAACAAGTAAATCTGTGAGCCATTTTTCGATCTCCTCTACCTCGGATTCGTCTGGGGGGGGGGAGTTTTCTTTTTGTGTGCTACAACCGTTGGGGTCATTCGAAAGGCCGAGTAAATAGTCTATAGTAACATGAAATTTCTGTGCAATTTCGATCAGATAACTAGAACCGGCTTCACGTTCGCCATTTTCGTATTTGGTAATTGTGGCATAGGGTTTGCCAAGTTCTTCTGCAAGACGCTTGCGTGTATATCCATTTTTCTCGCGTACTTCGACAAGTCTTTCTGGTATTCCCATTTATTACACCTCCTTGCTATGGTCTTATTATATATGCAGTATGTAAGAGTGTCAATAAAAAAATCACCCAAAATGGGTAAAATATTTTTGTTTTCCTATTGACTTTAACCCATAATGGGTGTACAGTGTATACATGAATTAACCCGTATCGGGTAAAATGGAGGTGGGAATATGTATCCTAATATCGATGCCGAAAGAGCACGCAATGGCATGAGCAAAGCTATGCTGGCGGAAAAACTGGGTGTATCTTATAGCACGTTCAAATCGTGGATGACTGGAAAGACAGATATTCCAGCTTCGAAGGTCATCGAGCTGTCGAAGATGTTTAATGTTACATCTGATTATCTGCTTGGTCTGCACCCGCAGAACGAAACCATTGCGTAAATGCGAAAGAAAGAAAAGCGGTCGCTTTTCGATGGATGAAATCAATCGCCTGTGCGAACTGTACAAGTGCGATTACAAGTATTTGTTCAGCTTCGAACCGATTTCTCCTGCAACCGCGTAAACGAAGGAGGTGAGAAAATGTCAAGACCTAGCGGATGTGAAATCACAGTAAATGCAGTAGGACTTTGCATGTTGGCTGATGAAATCGAAACGGCGATTGGCCTGTTGCTGACAAAGCAAAACGGCATGGGCGGTTGCAACACCCAAGCCGTTCGCAAATTGCTAGATGTGTGTGATGCTTTGCGAGCTCAATCGTCGTCCGGTTCGTCAATATCCAAAAACTCACGGGCCGCATCGGAAAGCTGATAGCAATATCCGTTTTTCGGAATCGCAAAAGAAAATACACAGCTTTCTGGTGTCATGTATTCCTGCAAAGCATAGAGCACTAAATACTTTTCAGGAGCTACAAAATACTGCATTGTCTTATCTTTTGGCGTGCAGTAGAGCCAGAGGTTATCACTGAGTTTGTGGTAACGTGTAGAGAATTCTGCAATTTTGCGTTCCAACTCAGCAGACGAACAACGAAGTGTCGCAATATCACAACAGAGCATGTAGTACATAATTTTCCCTCCTTTCAGTTTTCAGTATATCACATAGGCCGAGGAGGAGCAACATACGCAAGAAAGCGAGGTGGGATGAGGTGTTCTGGAACTGGTTAAAGAAAAACCACCCCGTTATCAACGAAGTGGTTTGGTGGCTGGTCATTCTGATGTGTCTGGCGGTTTGGCTTAAGTGAAAAAGAAGGACTTCACAAAAGCCGCCAGCGCGATAGCGAGAGTGAGCCAAGCGCGAAATTCGTTATATTGGAATGATTTTCGTGATTTGGTTTCTTCCTCTAAAGCCGCGCGTCCCTCGAATGTGATGTGAAAAGGCATAGTAGGGTATAACAGCTTTTCTTCGTTACATTCCGAGTAATGCGGGTCACAGTCATCGGCGGCAACGTAATTTCGCTGCCATAGCGAATACAAGACGTCTATTGTATTGGCGTTCATAACAGCGTCAAGCTGCAAGAGTGACATACTCTGGCGTATAGCAAATTCTTTCAGCACATTAAATGACAAGTTATCCATTAAAATTCCCTCCTTTCCGTTTCCAGTATAGCACAGGAGAGGACAAGGAGGATACCCCGAAAGCGAGGTGTAACCACCATGACAACCCCAACCATTATCACCGCCAAGCTGTCCGAGCTGGAGCGGCTGTGCGAGAAGTATCCGCAGAAGATCCCGATTGACGAATGCGCGGCGTTTCTCGGCATGGCGGGCGAAAGCCTGAGAGCCTGTCTGGAGCACGGTTCCTGTCCGTTCGGGCTGGGATGGCTCAAGAAAAACGCACATAACCGCGCGTTCTTTATCCCTACGCTGACCTTTTATCTCTGGGTAACGCAGGCGGCAGGGTTCAGGGAATAGAAAAAGCCGCCCTCGGAAAGGCAATTCCGAAAGGCGGCAAAGGAAAATACTATAAATTTATAATACCACGAACAGGAGAGAAACACAATGGTAAAAATCATCTGCACCGAAAACAACGGCGTGAACAAGACCGAAGTTGAGCTGTCCGGCGATATGGACATCATCACCGCCCAGATCAGCTACGCGATTGCAAGCATGTACACCGAGATTCGCAAGCAGGACAAGAACGCCGGTGAAGCGTTTCGCGTGGCCATGACCCGCGCCATCGCAAGCAAGGATTCGCCCGTCTGGAAGCGCGCGACTTACGAGGACGCGACTTGCCGCGCGGCGATCGTCCGCAAGGGCGCGAAGCTGACCGGCGACGACATTGCCGACCTGCTGCGCCGCGGCACGCCGAAGGACATCATCAAGAGCCTGTTGGAGGAGATGGAAGCATGAACATCCTTCTGAAATCCTTGGATTTGGTGCACTTCAAGTGCTTTCCCAAGCTGCACCTCGACTTTCACGAGGGCGTGAATAGCCTGTTCGGTGCCAATGCCGCAGGCAAAACCAGCGTTTATGATGCGCTGACGTGGCTGCTTTTCGACAAGGACAGCGCAGGTCACAGCCGCCCGGCCGTCAAGCCGACTGGTGCGCCGGCAGGCGCGATGCCCGAGGTGACCGCCATTCTGGAGGTGGACGGTGAGCCGATCAAACTCCGCAAGGTGCTCCGCGAGAAGTGGGAGAAGCCGCGCGGTTCGTCCATCGAGCGCTACGCCGGTGACACGCGCGACTACTACATCGACGATGTGCCGCTTGCCGAAAACACATACAAGCGCCGCATTGCAGAGCTGATCGACGAGAGACAGTTTAAGTTGCTCACCGATGTCTGGGCGGTAACGAAAGGAATGCACTGGAAAGACCGCCGAACGCTGCTCGCTGAGATCTGCGGTCTGCCGGAGGACAAGCAGCTGCTTTCCACGGCACCGCAGTTCGCCGAGCTGGCCGAGAAAGTCGGTCGCCGGACGGTGGACGAGTACAAGTCCGTGCTGATGAAGCAGCGCAAGGACATGAACGCAAACCTCAACACCTTGCCGGTTCGCGTGGACGAGTGCAGCCGCATGGTAGCGGAGCTGGAAAGTCTTGACTTCGCGGCAGCGCACAGCGAAAGCGACCGTTTGCAGGCCGAGCGCGAGCGGGTGCAGGGTGAGCTTGTGAAGCTGGCGAACAACACCCTTGCCGCACAGGCACGCAACGAGCTGGGCGCACTGCAAAATCAGTTCCGCGAGCTGGAAACCGAAAACAACGCGCATCTTGCCAGCCAGCGCGTGCCGGTGGATGACAAGACCGCCGAGTTGAACCGTGCGCTTTCCGAGCGCAGGCAGGACGTTGATCGCTTGCAGAGAACCATTGACCATGAAAAGCAGTACATCGCGGACGGCGAAACCCGCCTAAACGATTACCGTGCCCGCTGGCGTGCGATTGACACGGAAGAGTTCACGGAAACCGTCTGCCCGACCTGCCATCAGCCGCTGCCGGCAGAGCAGGTTGCAGAGGCGCGCGAAGCCTTTGCCGCCTATCAGCAGCAGCGCAAGGGCGCACTCCTTGAGGACAGCAAGCTGGTCAAGCAGGGCATTGCCGCCGCACAGGAGCGCCTTGCGAGTGCCGAAACTACGCTGAAAAACGCACAGGACGAGGTGCAGAAAGCGCAGATTGCCCTTGACGGATATACGCCGCCGGTCATCACAGAACCGGAGAACCTGCCGGACTATGACCGCCGCAAGGGCGCGATTTTGATGCTTATCGCGGACGCGGACAAACGCATTGACCGCCTGTCCGGTGATACCGCAGCGGAAAAGAGCCGCCTGGAAGCCGAGCACGCCGAGCTGACGCGCCGCAAGCTGGAAAGTGATGCTGTGCTCGCCAAAGAGCAGACGCTCATTGATACGCGTCGCCGCATTGCTGAATTGCAGGCCGAGCAGCGCACTGCCGCCGCCGAGGTCGAGCAGATGGACAGGCTCATTGCCATGTGCGAGGAGTTCACGCGCTACCGCGTGCAGGCTATCACTGAGAGCGTCAACAGCAAGTTCCGTCTGACACGCTGGCGGCTGTTCACTGAGCAGGTCAACGGCGGTCTGGCGGACTGCTGTGAGCCGATGGACAGGAACGGCTCGACGTTCGAGGGGACGAACAACGCCATGAAAATCAATATCGGCATGGACATTATCGACACGCTTTCCGCACATTTTAGCCGCCGCGTGCCGCTTTTCGTGGACAACGCCGAGAGCGTCACGCAGTTACAACCTATCGGCTCGCAGGTCGTGCGGCTGGTGGTTTCGGAGCAGGATAAGGAGTTGAGGATAGAATGAGTTTGCGCTTAAAGCGTGAAGTGAAAGAGGACATAGCGCCTCTGCCAGCAGGTACTTATATGGGTGTGTGCATTGGTATTGTCGATATCGGAAAACAATATGTCAAGGCGAAAAACCAGAAACAGGGGAATTATGTACCGCAGTGTATGTTTATTTTTGAAATCCCCAGTGAACGGGTTGTTGTAAACGGTGAGGACAAGCCGCGCTGGGTATCAACGAGACGCCTGAGAGTTTCTGCCGACGAGCGCAGCAATTTATATAAGATGCTGATTACATGGCGAGGCAAAAACTTCACTGATGAAGAATTGGATTCAGCAGGTCAAGGGTTTGACTTAGAAGAACGAGCGGGCGCACCGGCAATGTTGAGCCTTTCGGTATACGAGGGAAATGATGGCCGTTTACATAATGGTATCGAGGCGGTCACCGGTTTCCCTAAAGGCCTTCCGGCACCGCAGCCGGAGAGCGAAATCCTCGTATTTGACGCGGATGAGCCGGATATGGAAACGTTCGGCAAGCTGCCCGAGTGGGTGCAGGACATTATCCGCAAGTCCACGCAGTTTGCGGACAACGCGCCCGAGGAAAAGGTCGATATTCCGCCCGAAGAACCGGAAACGCCGCCTGAAAGCAAAGGAGCGTGCCCGATTTGACGTTTACATCACTGGCGAGCAGCTCCCGCGGCAACGCCTACGTTGTGTCGGACGGCGAAACGACCCTGCTGCTGGAGTGCGGTCTGTCGTTCAGGGAGCTGCAAAAGCGGCTCGGCTATGGCGTGGCGGACATTACCGCCTGCCTTGTCAGCCATGAGCATCAGGATCACGCGAAAGCCGCTGCACAAATGCTGAAAGCTGGCGTTCCGGTATACATGAGCGAGGGCACAGCCGCCGCCCACAAGGATGCGATGGACGCGGCGCACCTCATCAAGGCAGGAGAGGTGCTGCGGTTCGGACACCTGACCGTTGTTCCGTTCCGCACCTATCATAATGTGGAGGAGCCGCTAGGATTCCTCATTGAGGACGGCCGGACGAAGGAGCGGCTGCTCTGGGCGGTCGATACCGCCAATCTGGGCGTCACCGCTGACCGGCTGACCTACATCGCCGTCGAGTGCAACTACGAGGAAAGCCTGCTGGGTCGCAGCGACCGCATTCCCTCGGTGCTGAAAGACCGCATCCGGCACAGCCATTTCGAGGTTTCGGACGTAATCCGCTGGCTGCACAAGCAGGATTTAAGCGGCGTGCTCACCATCTGGCTGCTGCATCTGTCCGCCGGCAACAGCAGGGCAGAGGCATGGCAGCGGCGGTTTGAAAGGGAGTTTCCGGGTATCACCATTCGGATTTGCGAGGAGTAACTATGCGTAAGAAATTATGCCTGACCTGCGCACAGGCTTTACAGAAACGTGCAGACATCCGATATACCGGCAAACGGACACGGATGGATATGTGCAGCGGCTGCCACAGCAAAATGCTGGTGACGGAGTACATCGTACCGGATGAACCGGTGCCAATTACACCGAAACCGGAGCCGAAATCTGCTGCTGTGCAGTACAAGCTGGGCGAAAAGCTGACTATGACTGTTGCAGACGATAACCGTACCGCCGGTGCAATCCTGCGCTATGCGGAACGCTGGGCAATCGAGCCTGGCGAGGTTATTGACAGTCTGATGAGATTCTACAAGCGTGCCATGAAGGAGAGGTACAACCATGAGCAACTTTAATAACACCGGCGAAGTCAAGGAGATCAGCATTCTGGACATGATGAACGGCGCGATCGGCGAGCGCGTGGCCTACGAGCTGACGCGCATCATGAAAAACTGCCGCGACTTCAACACTGAGGCGAAAAAGGCGCGGACGCTGACCATCAAGCTGTCCATCGTGCCAACCGAGAACCGCGACAGCGTGGCTGTCCGTGCGGAGGTCAGCAGCAAGCTGGTTCCGGTCAAGCCAATCGACGGCGCACTGCTGCTCGGCGGTACGGATGCAGAACCCATCGTGATGGAGTACACGCCGCAGGTGCCCGGTCAGCAGTCGTTCGACCCGTCCGTTGACACCGAACCCAAGGTCGTCAAGCTGGCGTAAATCACAAGGAGGATATTCAAAATGATCAAGGAAGCACTGGAATATATCGTAAACCTTTCGGCTCCGCATCTGGAGTTCCGCAACGGCAGCCACTATGCAGACCGCGTGCTGCACCGCATTCCGAACGAGCTGACGGCATCGCCGCTGGCGGTACATACGCTTTCGGCGGTGCGCGACTACATCGAGAGCGGCGCGGATGAGTGTGCTGAGGACGAGGACAGCCTCAGCCGCCGCTTTGTTATCCACGTTGCGGACTACAACGAGGTGTATCTGTACCGCGAGCTGAACAGCGACAAGGCGCGCGAGTGCCTGCTGGAAGCCGAGCTGTCCGCACCGGCGTTCCCGTTTGGCCGCTGGCTGGGCGTGGAGGAGTTCATCATCAATATGCAGACGCATTTCGTGCCGACCGAAGTCCGCGACACGCTGGTGCAGCTCATCAGCACGGTAACGACCGAGAACGGTGTATCGCTGGCAGATGACGGCATGACGCAGCGCGTGACGGCCCGCAGTGGTATTTCTCTTGTGAAGCAGGTGAGCGTGCCGAACCCGGTCGTGCTGGCGCCGTACCGCACCTTTACCGAGGTCGAGCAGCCGAAAAGTCCGTTTGTGTTCCGTATTCGCCAGACCGGCGATGAGGTGCAGGCGGCACTCTTTGCGGCGGATGCGGATGCATGGAAGCGCGAGGCCATCGCCAATATCCGCGACTGGTTCGAGCAGCACATTCCGCAGGAACTCCGCGAGGACGTTATCATTCTGGCGTAAGCAGGCAAGGTACAGGGCGGCAACCCCGCCCTTCCTGCCCTGAAAACCGGAGGTGATACTACGGGCAGAAATTGTAAAGTTGCGTTGGACTGGTGGCCGAGAGATATAGGGCTGTTCCGCGATCCCAAGCTGCGAAGCGTGCGGCAGGAATTCGGCGTGCTCGGGCCATATATCTATGAGTGCCTGCTCGACATCGCCTACGGCGATAAGGGCTATTACATCAATTATTCCGGCCGAGGGCGTGAGGACGTTCTCTGGCAGCTTTCGGAATACGTTGCCGGGCGGTACGCCGTGCCGGTGGAAACAATTGCGAACGTGATCGACCGTTTGGTGGAGTGTGAACTTTTTAGCGACGGCCTGTACAAGCGAGGGTTTATCACGTCGAAAAGAATGCAGATGAGTTATTTCATTGCCACGCTGGGACGCAGCGGCGTGCAGATTAACTTTGACATCTGGCTGCCGACCGAGGAAGAGATGCGAGAGAAAAACCCGAGCGGCAAGTCTTTTGTGCTGCAATCCTTTATTTCTTGGCGAGAAAAACATATAACTGGGCAAGAAACGGACGTTTCTCAGCCGGAAAGTACACACAGTACAGAACAGGACAGTACAGGAGAGAACAGTATAGTACAGCACAGCAGAGGACAGCAGAGCAGTGCGCCGGTGAGCGCTCTGTCTGATGAGCTGGAGGAGCTGCTGGGATGTAGATTTGACAAGAATTTCTGTCTGGAACTGGCACGTCTGCAAAAGCTGGGTATGCAGAAGGAAGTGTTTTTAGACGCTGCGCGGCAGACCAACGATAAGACACCGAGGAGTCCTGCGGCGTACTTCCGCACCGTGCTGCAAAGCTGCGAGAGGGATGGTATCCTGACGGCGGCGGATCTCGGCGCGACCAGGGCGAAGCCGATCGAGCAGAGCAGACCAAAGCCGCAGGACGACGGCGGCTATCTCAGCCCGGCGAACCTTCACGGCTCGAGTTGCGGGCAGGAAAATGCGCCGCTCGCGGACTGGGAGGAGGCGTGGCTTGCGCAGAAGGCGGAGATCAGAAAGAGACGCCAGGAAGCAATCGAACGCGGGGAAGAAGTGGACTGAGGAGGAGAAAGCATAATGGCAAAAATAGTTGTAATTTTACCGTTTGTATGTTAAAATAATAGAATTACCAGACTCCCGGGAGGGATAAATTATGAAGGAAAAGAGTGCGCTCATCGCAATGAGCGGCGGCGTCGACAGCTCGTGCGCGGCTTTTCTCATGCGAGAGCAGGGCTACGAATGCATGGGCACGACCATGCGTCTTTACCGCAACGAGGATCTTGGTGCGTGCAATTTCCGTACCTGCTGTTCGGAGAAGGACATCGAGGACGCGAGCGAGGTCGCGTTTCAGCTCGACATTCCGTATGAGGTGCTTGATTTTACTGCGGATTTTCAGGATAAGATCATCGAAAAGTTCATCCGCACCTATGAGGAGGGCGGCACGCCCAATCCCTGCATCGACTGCAACCGCTTCATGAAATTCGACAAGCTGCTCGATTTTGCGTTCGCGCACGGGTTAAACTATATCGTGACCGGACACTATGCGCGCATTGAGCGCGATGAGAACACCGGCCGGTATCTCTTGAAAAAAGGCGTGGACGAGGGCAAGGATCAGAGCTATGTCCTCTATAATCTCACGCAGCATCAGCTCGCACACACGATCTTTCCGCTCGGCGCGTACAGCAAGACGCAGATACGCGAGATGGCGGAACAGCAGGGCTTCTGCAACGCGCGCAAGCACGACAGTCAGGACATCTGCTTCGTGCCCGACGGCGATTACGTCGGCTTTATGGAGCAGTACACCGGAAAACGCTATCCGTCCGGCGATTTTATCGACGAAAGCGGAAAAAAGATCGGTACGCACGCCGGCGCGGTGCGCTACACCATCGGTCAGCGCCGCGGTCTGGGTCTGCCGATGGGCGACCGCGTTTACGTCTGCGCGAAGGACATGGAAAAGAATACCGTGACCGTCGGGCCGGTGGAATCGCTGTTCGCGACGCGCGTCATCGTCCGCGACATGAACTGGATTTCTGTTCCCGAGCTGACGGGCGAAATGCGCGTCAAGGCAAAGCTGCGCTACCGGCAGAAGGAGCAGCCGGCCTTGT
>ERZ773108.3795-NODE-3795-length-11131-cov-3.886421_pt1 | contig 11131 bp, 7 predicted proteins | sample MGYA00580570_ERZ773108 | MGnify/ENA primary metagenome ERZ773108 (study PRJEB29015, sample SAMEA2737840) | human gut metagenome | biome: human gut; feature: human-associated habitat; material: faeces | place: China | collected 2012 ...
GAATAGTTAAGGCGGCTACCTAAATCTTTTTATTACTTTACCGCACATGAGCATTATTATACGGGATATCGTTGGTGGACAGTCAATGCAAATTTTTTCAGAAATAAACAGCATTCTTTTCTCAAAAGCAGAAGATTTCTATGGAAAAAGAGAATTGTTACGTGGCTTTTTGAGGGAAAACAGGATATAATAGGAAACAAAAGTATACACCAGGTGTATGCTTTTATAAAATCAAAACGAAAAAAGCGGAAAAACAGAAAGAAAAAGAGTGAAAAAAAAGAGAAACAGTCAGAATGCGGGGGAATGACTGGACAAAAGGAAAAACGGGGTGCAACAATGAGAATTCAGGAAGTAATCAAAAAAACAGGATTGTCCAGGAGGACGGTTTATTATTATATCGATCAGAAGATGATCTCGCCTGTTGTTGATGAACATAACGGTTACCATGATTTTTCAGAAGCAGATATTCAAAAACTTTTTATCATCCGCAAGCTGCGCGAGGCAGGACTTTCACTGGCGGATATCCGCGCGATTCTTCACAAGCCGCGCACAACACCATTTTATCTGCATAAACAGCTGAATGCACTCCAGTCGCAGATGCTTACCATTCAGCAGACGATCAGCGAAATGGATCGTCTGAGCGGACAGCTTCCTGTGTGCCAGTCGCTTGAACAGCTTGCGGGGATGCTTGCAGATACCGATTTTTGCCCGGAGGATCCTACCCGGAATCAGATGGAATCCCGGGATGCCCGGCTGCTGGCACAGTATTTGTGGATGGCATATCTGGATACGCCGGTTACGGAATATCAGCAGTTTTTGTGGCAGAAAATCACACAGCATACGATTGAGCACGCAGGTACGGATTTGAAAATGATGTCCCGTTATTTACAGTACATTTCTCCGGAGCAGATTGATGCGACGAATATCAACCAGTATCTGCGCAATCAGAAAATTATCTCTCTGACGGAGGAAGATTATCCGGGTTTTATGGAAGAGCTGAAAGTTTCTTTGCTTGCGTTTGCGGTAGATCCAGTACAGCAGGAAAAATGGCGTCTTCTTTATCAGCCGGTGATCCATCCGACGGCGTTGTTCTGTGTATCCGTGAGCGGATGGATGCGGGAATTTCATCCGGCATACCGCCGCTATTATGAAAACACGCACACCTGCTGCCGGATGCTGAAAGATTTTATGGACAGTGATGAGGGAGCAGCGCTGAATGCGACACTGCGGGAGGCGTTCCAGGGAAATTGTGATGTGCGTACAGGATATTACGGAGAACTGGAAGTGGCGGCAACATTCCATAAAAGTATTTATGCATTGCTGCCGCCAGAGAAGATCCGAAAATTTCTGGAAGAAAATTCAGATGAAAAATGATCTGGTTTTAGGATTCTGTTTTTATCATTCGAAGCGAGGATGCCCGGGGAACAAGTGTCACCGGCAGTACAATTTTTTCCGGTTCCGCCGCAGGGTTTTCCAGTGTGGAAAGGAGAATCCGGCTGGCTTCCCGTCCGATGCTTTCAAAGTCCTGATGAATAGAGGTAATTTCAAGACTCCGGCTGAGACTCGTGTCATCAAAACCACAGAGGCAGAGATCTTCCGGAATCCTAAGGCCAATGGTACGGCAGGCGAGAAAGATGAGTTCGGCAACCTGATCATTTTCTGCGAGAAGTGCAGTAATTCCATTTTGCCGCAGGGTAAGGAGCTGCTGTTGAAAAGGTGTGATTTCTGTTGAAAGGGCATCTTCTGTAGAAAGTGCATGTGGCCAGGTGATAAGCTGCCGGGAATCGGGCATGATTCCGGCGGCTTTTATTTCGTGCAAAAATCCGCCGAAACGATCACGGACCGACGAGGTTTCGGAAAGGGGAGCTGTTGTGAAAAAGGCGATGTTGCGATGCCCTTGTTCCAGAAGGTGGCGGGTGAGCTGCCGTCCGCCATCGTAATTGTCGCAGACAACATTGTTTAAATACGGACAGTCGGTCTGCTTGTCGATGATGACAACCGGGCGGTTTGCAAACAGGAAATCGTTTAACTGTTCCAGGTGGATATTGTCACGCTTGGGATAGTAGACAAGTCCGGCGATATTCTGAGAACGGAGCAGTTCCAGTGTGGCACGTTCCTTCGGAGAGGAAGAGCCGGTGATATGAATGCTTAAAAAGTATCCTTTTTCCGCCAGTGCGGCACTTAAGGAACCAATCGTTTCCGAAATGTTTCCCTGTGTTGTGGCAAAGGGAAGCAGCAGGGAAACCATTTTTGATTTGCTGTCGGTTTCTGATGCGGAGGAGGAAACCGGTGGGATTTTCTGCGAGACAAAGCTTCCAACGCCGCGTTTTCGATACAGGATTCCCTGCTGTTCCAGATCTTCAATCGCCCGCTTTGCTGTGATGCGGCTTACCTCATATTGCTCCGAGAGCATTTTTTCCGTGCAGAACACGGCATCGGAAGAAAACTGTCCGGTGCGGATGCGCTCTAAAAGAGCTTCTTTGATGATTTCATATTTGGGTTTCGTTATTCTTTTATTTCTATCCATGTCTATAAAATTCCTCAAATAGTATGATTGGTGACAACTGTATTTGTAAAAGTGTGATATCGACTTGCTTTGTATTATAATCTCGGGAAAAAGATAAGTCAAACTAAAAATAATATATCAAATAAAAAGAAAATGATATAAAATCATGGAAAAACGTAGAAATACTTGACAGAAGCATTGCGTTTTTTTATGATATGATATATCAAATCAACACGGCAATACAGGAACAAGACTTAATATAGAAAGAGTTTTAAGTTTGAAAATCATTTTTATAACAGGAGGAAACACATCATGAAAACAACTGTTCATATTATTTCCCATTCCCACTGGGACAGAGAGTGGTATCAGTCTTTTGAAAAACACAGAATGAAACTGATTGAGCTGGTAGACAATATTTTGGAAAAAGCAGAGAACGATCCGGAATTTGGCGGATTTTTCCTGGATGGACAGACGATTGCCCTGGACGATTACCTGGAAGTGCGCCCGGAAAAACGCGAGCAGGTGGAAAAATGCGTCCGTGAAGGAAAAATCCAGACTGGCCCGTGGTACATTCTGCAGGATGAGTTTCTGACCAGCGGTGAGGCATGTGTCCGCAATCTTCAGGTCGGCATGCAGGAAGCAGCGCGTTACGGAGCGATCGGAAATGTCGGTTATTTCCCGGATGCATTCGGAAATGCGGGACAGATGCCGCAGGTGCTGAAGCAGGCGGGCATGGATGCGGTTGTGTTCGGACGCGGCGTAAAACCGATCGGACCGAATAATGAGGTAACCGGAGGACAGTATGAGTCCACGTATTCCGAAATGATGTGGGCATCCCCGGACGGAACGAAACTGCCGGGTATTCTGTTTGCAAACTGGTATAACAACGGAGTGGAGATTCCGGTGGATGAGGTAGAAGCAAAAGTTTACTGGGACAAAAAACTGGCCGATGCGAGAAAATTTGCGGCAACACATCAGCTTCTGATGATGAACGGATGCGACCATCAGCCATTGCAGAAGGACATTACCGAGGCAATCCGTGTCGCACGGAAACTGTACCCGGACATTGAATTTATTCATTCGGATTTCAAAACCTATGTAAAGGCAATGGAAAAAGAAATTTCCGAGAATTTCTCTACGGTAAAAGGCGAGCTGACAAGCCAGGAAACAGACGGAAGATGGACACTGGCAAACACCGCTTCTTCCTGGATGGGACTGAAAGTGGACAACCGTGCCGGCGAAACAGCGCTGGAGCGGAAAGCAGAACCGGCGGCAGCCATGGCAGAGGTGCTTGGCAAAGCATACCCGGAAGACCAGATGATTTACAGCTGGAAAAAGCTGATGCAGAATCATCCGCATGACAGCATCTGCGGCTGCAGCGTCGATGAAGTAAATGAAGAAATGAAAACCCGCTTTGCGAAGAGCAGACAGGTAGCGGATGCGATTTACGATGAGAGTGTAGAATATCTGACCGATCAGGTGAATACCGCGGCACTTCCTAGAAACAGCGAAAAGATTCCGTTCGTTGTATGGAATACTTCTGGCACCGCGAAAAAACAGGTCATTGCAAAAGAACTGCACCTGTTCCGCGATTACAATCTGTTTGTATGGGATGGTTATGAGGCGGCCGAGGCTGTAGAAATGCCAAATCTGGTGCTTCGCGATGCAAACGGAAATGCAGTTCCGGCAAAAATCGAAAATGCAGGAATTTCCTTCGGGTACGATCTGCCGGATGACCGGTTCCGTCAGCCATATATGGCAAAGAAGGTGCTGGTAACGTTTGAGGCAGAAGTTCCGGCGATGGGATATGCAACATATTATCTGGAGCAGGCAGAGCCGGATCAGAACCAGGAAACCTCTGCAGATTTTGCGAATGAGCGTGTTCTGGAAAATGAAAACCTGAAAGTTACGGTCAATGAGGACGGTTCCTACCAGATTCTGAATAAGGAAACCGGAAGAACGTATGAAAATCTGGGATTCTATGAAGATACCGGAGATATGGGAAATGAATATATTTATATTCAGGACTCTGGAAAACAGACAGTCACAACGAAAGGCATGAAAGCTGAGATTCGCTGTGTGGAGAAAAATGCATTCCGCACGGTAGTTGAGATCTGTCACGAAATGATGATTCCGTCCGGTATGGGAGAGGAACTGCAGAGACAGCGTGAGATGTGTATTGACCCATATACGCGTGTGGCAAACCGTTCGAAGGAACTGGTTCCGATGGAAGTAAAGACGGTTCTGACACTGGAAAAATCGGGAAAAGGTCTGCGTGTCGCAACGACGATCTGTAATCAGGCAAAGGATCACAGAGTCCGCGTTGTAATGCCGACGGGTCTGAATACGTCTACGCATCTGGCAGATTCTGCCTTTGAGGTTGTGAAGAGAAATAACCGTCATAATGGTACCTGGACGAATCCTTGCGGATGTGAAAGACAGCAGTGTTTTGCTGCAATGGAAGATGAGACAAATGGTCTTCTTGTGGCAAACCGCGGATTGTATGAATATGAGGTTCTGGCGGATGAGGAGAATGCGATTGCGGTAACGCTGCTTCGTTCCGTTGCGGAGATGGGTGACTGGGGTTATTTCCCGACGCCAAAGGCGCAGCAGATCGGAACGTTTACCCTGGAGTTTGAAGTTGTGCCGTATGCAGCCGGTAAGACGGGCGAGGCATTTACCGAGGGTTACGCATTCCAGCAGGATCTGACAGCAGCACAGGCCGGTCTTTCAAAGGCATGGCTCAGAAAGCCGGGTCAGGTAAAACCGGAACTCGTATCGGGCGAGATGCCGCTGGAAATGAGCTTCCTCCGCTTTGAAGGGGAAGGAATTCATCTGACGGCGTTTAAGAAGGGACTTGCAAAGGACGATCTGTTTGTGCGGTTTGTGAACAATATGCCGCAGGATGAGGTACTTTCCTTCCGAAAGGAGAGCTGGATGAAAGAGGTTTACCGCAGTAATGTAGTGGAAGAGAAGGGTGAGGTACTTTGCCCGGATGAGAACGGGGTGTATCATGTGACACTCCGGGAGTTTGAGATTGCGACGTTTGGGGTTGTGAAATAACGGCTGGCGCGTGAGCTGGGAGTGAGAACGGGAGGAAAGTCTGGATCCGCCTGAAGGGCGGATCGGCGCAAGATGGTTGAAAAGAATAGGATGGAAAAAGCAAGAATGTGCTGGACTTTAAAGGGGACAAGTTATATGCTGGAAATATGAGAAAAATTTCCAAAGGAGGGTTTTTAAGATGCAGAAATGGACGAGCAGGATTGAGACCCCGATCAAGGCAGAGCTGATTTGTTATGATGTGAATGGAATTCATATTGTGTTTGGGGTGACGGAAGAGAATCAGCTGAAGCTGTTTCATTTTTCACATGCACCGTTTGACGCGGAGAATCTTTGCCGGAAGCCGGATGGAGTGTGGATGATGGAAGGAATGCGGGAAGCTCAGATTAAGGAGAGCTTCCAGCTGGTGCAGGTGAATTTTTCGGGGTATAACCGGCCGTATGAGAAGCATGGAAATAAGTATATTGTGACGGCTCCGGGATTTATGCTGAAGTTTGATTCCATTTCCGAGGAGAGAAATGAGAAGGGTGATGTGCTGCGGATTGTGCAGTCGGACGATGTGACAGGTGCGAAGGTGGAGTCTGTGATGCAGTTTTTTGATGGGATTCCGGTTGCGAGAATGTACAATACAGTGACGAACGAAGGAAAGGAAGACCAGACACTGGAGTACATTTCGAGTTTTAGTTACTGGGGTATTGAGAAGGAACAGAAAGAGGGAATTCCGAAGTTTGTCAGCTCGGATGACAAGATGTCGATGGTTGTGGTTCACAATGGATGGCAGAAGGAGCTGACGGTGAAGAAGTACCGGTTTGCAGATCTTGGCATGGCGCAGACGCAGCCGCATAATTATCAGAGAACTTCGAAGACGATTGAGATTACGAATACGGGCAACTGGTCGGCGAAGGAATATGTGCCGATGGGATATATTGGAAACAGTGCGGCAGATTCGAGTCTGTTTTTTGAGATTGACCACAGTGGTTCCTGGCATTATGAGATCGGAGATCAGAACTGCCATTTTTATCTGGCGGTGAGCGGTCCGACAGAGATTCAGTCACACTGGTCGAAGAATCTGAAGCCGGGAGATTCCTTTACAACGGTTCCGGTGGCTGTCGGCGTAGGTCATGATGATTTCGAGGAAGCGATTGGTACTTTGACGAAGTACCGCAGAAAGATCCGCCGTCCGAACAAAGATAATGAAAATCTGCCGGTTATTTTCAATGATTATATGAATTGTCTGTTTGGAGATCCGACCACAGAAAAAGAGTTCCCGCTGGTGGATGCGGCAGAGAAGGCCGGATGTGAGTATTTTGTCATTGATGCCGGCTGGTATGCGGACGGCAACTGGTGGGACAGTGTCGGTGAGTGGCAGGAGAGTAAAAAGCGCTTTCCGAATGGAGTGCGTGAGGTGACGGATTATATTCGTTCGAAGGGCATGATTCCTGGTGTCTGGCTGGAGCTGGAGGTTATGGGTATCAACTGTAAGAAGGCTTCCATTCTGCCGGATGAGTGCTTCTTCCTGCGCCACGGCAAGCGTGTGTATGACAGAAGCCGTTATCAGCTGGATTTCCGTCATCCGCTTGTGATTGAGCATGTGACCGAAGTCATCGACCGTGTGGTACGGGACTACGGTGTCGGCTATATCAAGATGGACTACAATATTGAGCCTGGTATTGGCACGGAAGTGGATGCGGACAGTTTTGGAGACGGTCTTCTGGAGCATGAGAGAGCGTATCTGGCATGGCTGGATGGCATCTACAAAAAGTATCCGGATCTTGTCATTGAGAACTGCTCGAGCGGCGGTCTTCGGATGGACTATGCGATGCTGGCGCGAAACAGCATTCAGTCGACGAGCGATCAGGAGGATTACCGCAATTATGCGACGATCTCGGCGAATGCAGCCATCGGCGTGACGCCGGAGCAGGCGGCGATCTGGTCATATCCGCTGCGGGACGGCACAAAAGAGGAAGTTATTTTCAATATGGTTAATGCGCTGCTGCTTCGTATTCACCAAAGCGGCCATCTCGCAGAAATTTCGCCGGAGCGGTTTGAACTTGTAAAAGAGGGAATTGACTGCTACAAAGAGATCCGCAGCGGCATCAAGGACGGCGTTCCGTTCTGGCCGATGGGATGGGCAGACAATGAAGAAAAACACCTCGCAGCCGGAATCCGTGTGCCGGGAGATGTAATTTATCTTGGTGTGTGGAGACGCGGCGGAGAGGCTGATTTTGAAGTTCCGCTGAACCGAGCATTCCCAGGGAAAGAGCTGGAGGTTTCCTGCGTTTACCCGAAAGCATGCGGTGATGTGTTCCATTACGATGACTACAGCAAGACGCTGCAGATTCACTTCCCGGAGACGTATATGGCGCGTCTGTTTCAGATTAAAGTGAAATAAAATTACATAAATCCCCGCCCGCGGAATAAATTGTATCGGAGTGTATCTGATAGGATTTTTCTGGGGAGGGGATTTTTTGCGTTTTCTTTCGGCGCTTTCAGATCTGATGGTTCCCGTGCTGATTTTTTACGTGGTCGGACTGGGGCTTTTGATGAAACAGGATGTGTTCGGCGATTTTCTGAACGGGGCGAAGGACGGCATGCGGACAGTGATCGGTATTGTGCCGACTCTGATCGGGCTGATGGCAGCGGTCGGTGTTCTGCGGTCATCGGGATTTCTGGAGGAATTTGGAAAACTGCTTGGAACCGTGCTGGAACCGGCGGGAATCCCGTCTGCGCTGGTACCGCTCGGTGTTGTGCGTCTCTTTTCCAACAGCGCGGCGGTGGGTCTTCTGCTGGATCTCTACAAAGAGGCGGGCTGTGACTCCTTTGCCGGACGGGCGGCTTCGATTATGATGTCGTGCACGGAGACGGTTTTTTATACGATGGCGGTCTATTTCGGAGCGGTCCACATCAAAAAAACGCGGTATACACTGGCGGGTGCATTGCTCTCTTCCCTGGTCGGAATGGCGGTCAGTATTGCCCTGGCAAAGGGAGTGTAAGGATTTTTTCTAATCATACCAGTGAAATGTGTTGACATTTCCATCCAACTGGAATAAGATGGAACCAACTTAAAACATACAAACTCAATAGGAAATAAGGAAATAGAGAAAAGAGCGCAAAAGTAAGGAGGAAATCAACGATGGCAAAGGTATATGACAGCATTCTGGATCTTGTAGGAAAAACTCCGCTGGTAGAACTGAAACGAATTGAAGAAAAAGAAGGACTGCAGGCGAAACTGATCGCAAAAGTAGAATCCTTCAATCCGGCAGGAAGCGTCAAAGACCGTATTGCAAAAGCGATGATTGAGGATGCTGAAGCAAAAGGTCTCTTAAAAGAAGGTTCCGTTATCATTGAGCCGACTTCCGGAAACACCGGAATCGGACTGGCAGCGGCAGCAACCGTAAAAGGCTATCGCATGATCCTTACCATGCCGGAGACAATGAGTGTGGAGCGCCGCAATATTGTAAAAGCATACGGCGCAGAAGTTGTTCTGACCGATGGAACGAAGGGAATGAAGGGTGCAATCGAGAAAGCCGATGAGCTTGCCAAAGAGATTCCGAACAGCTTTATCGCAGGCCAGTTTGTGAACCCGGCAAACCCGGCAACCCACAAAAAGACAACAGGACCGGAGATCTGGGAAGACACCGACGGAGAGGTTGATATCTTTGTTGCAGGTGTCGGCACCGGCGGAACCATCACCGGAACGGGTGAATATTTAAAAGAGAAAAAACCGGAAGTAAAAATCGTAGCAGTAGAACCGGCATCCTCCCCGGTACTGTCCGACGGCGTTTCCGGACCGCACAAAATCCAGGGAATTGGCGCAGGCTTTGTGCCGGATACCCTGAACACCAGCATTTACGATGAAATCATCAAAGTAGAAAATGAGGACGCTTTCGAGACCGGAAGATATCTGGCAGCCGAGGAAGCGATTCTCGCAGGAATTTCCTCCGGAGCAGCTCTGTATGCAGCAATCCAGCTCGCAAAACGAGAGGAAAATAAAGGCAAAACCATCGTTGTGCTCCTGCCGGATAACGGAGACAGATACTATTCCACAGCCCTGTTTGCCAAATAAAAGGGAACAGCTTCAGATTTTAAAATAATAGATATCAGCGAACACTGCCATCCGCGGCATTTTCTCTCCACCGCGAATGGCAGTTTCGCATATTAATTTATACCAGAAAGGGAACTTTACTTATGACATTACAACAGCTTCGCTACGTAATTCGGGCCGCAGATTCCAGATCCATGAATGAGGCGGCAAAGGCACTCTATATTTCACAGCCGAGTCTCTCCGGAGCAATCAAGGAGCTGGAAAAAGAGATTGGAATTGAGCTGTTCAAGCGCAGCAGCCACGGAACAGTACTGACCCCGGAGGGCGAGGAGTTTCTGGGTTACGCACGTCAGGTCACAGACCAGTATCAGCTTCTCGAGAACCGCTATATTTATCGCACCAAGGGAAAGAAAAAATTCAGCGTGTCGATGCAGCATTACAGTTTTGCCGTAAAGGCGTTTGTGGAGCTGGTGAAGCAGTTTGGTATGGATGAGTATGAGTTTGCGGTTTATGAGACGAGAACGTACGATGTGCTGATGGATGTAAAAAACTTCAAGAGTGAGCTTGGGATTTTGTATCGGAATGACTTTAATGCGAAGGTGCTGAACAAGCTGCTGAAGGATAATAACCTCGAGTTTCACGACCTGTTTTCCTGCGGAACGTACGTCTATCTATGGAAAGATCATCCGCTTGCGGATCAGGCGGAGATCACCATGGAGGAGCTGAAGGAATATCCATGCCTGTCATTTGATCAGGGAAGCAACAATTCGTTCTTCCTGGCAGAGGAAGTGCTTTCGACGTATGAATATAAGAGAATCATTAAGGCAAATGACCGTGCGACCATGCTGAATCTGATGGTCGGACTGAATGGTTATACGCTTTGCTCCGGCATTATCTGTGAGGAATTAAACGGTTCGGAATACTGTGCAGTCAAACTCAAATCCAATGAAGAAATGTCAATTGGATATTTGTATAGAAAAGGTGTTGCCATCAGTCTTCTGGGACAGAAATACCTTGATGAAATCGCAAAATATCAGGATAAAGCAATGGGCAGTTATGTCATATAAAATCCCAAAGACAGTGTTTAAAATACTGGTAAAGATACATAAACAATGATATGATATAAAAGTCAGAATATAAAAAGTCATTTTTGCTGACAGGTGATGAAAAAATATAAATGCACCGGTGAGTAAAAAATAATTTATAAAAACGAAAGAAGGGGTATAAGCGTATGGAGCAGTTTGTTGGAATGAGCAAAACAGGCAGCATAAAAGAAGCTGCCGAAGGATTAAAAAATCCTCAGTTTTTAATGCTGTTTGACAGCAGTAAAGAACGTTTTAAAGAAAGCGTATCACAGCTGGAAGAAATGTTTCCGGGTGTGCCAAGTATTGGGTGTGTGGGACAGTTTTACGGAAAGACACAGGTGCTTGAAAATGGTGTTATGGTTGTTGGATTTTCCGGTGGAATCCGTGCGGTAGCGGATGTTTTTACTGATGTATCCACAATGCCGGTAAAATGTA
>ERZ773108.3798-NODE-3798-length-11124-cov-3.669618_pt1 | contig 11124 bp, 9 predicted proteins | sample MGYA00580570_ERZ773108 | MGnify/ENA primary metagenome ERZ773108 (study PRJEB29015, sample SAMEA2737840) | human gut metagenome | biome: human gut; feature: human-associated habitat; material: faeces | place: China | collected 2012 ...
ATGATTACATCGCTTCACTGTACCGGGAGGTCTACGGTGTTTCGCCTTCGGCGGAGCTGGAGGCGCAGAAGGCGCTTGCGGTGCAGGAGATTTACGGCAGCGAGACGAGTGAAGACGATATTCACACGTTCCTGCTTGAAAAAGAACAGGAACCCGGTGCGTTTTGCTGCGATAACAACGTTTTCCGCGAGATTGTAAAGCTGCATGTGCGCGAGATGCGCCGAAACGATACCCCTGCGGCGTTGATGATTGTGCGGCTTGCAAACCGCTCGATAGACCCGGAAAAGCGCGCCGTATATATGAAGCAGATGGAAGGGACGCTTTTAAACGAACTGCGCGCGGGCGATCCGTTCACAAAGGTGGGCGCAAACCAGTTTTGGGTGCTGCTGCCGGGTGCGACCGGCGAAAACGGCGGGCTCGTTTCCCGCCGTGTGTTCAATCGGTTCCAAAAGGAATACCCGAAAAGCGGTGCGGCCTACACCTTTAAATCGCTCGACCTGCGCCACATACATATGAGCGCAGAAGGAAAAGCAACGGAGAAAACGGAGCGCCGAAAGGCCTAAAACCGTCACCTGAAAAAATGAACCGGTTGACGCAGCACAGTTAACAAAAAAACTACGACCTATTTTCTTTTTTTATGAGAAAATGGGTCGTTTTTCTATGAAAAAACTTCTTAATCATAGCGTTCTCATAGCACCTTTGTGTAAAATAGAATTACAAAAGACAAAAGGGAGGGGTTAGGTGAAAGAAAATCGTATGCTACCGATCGGCACAGAGACCTTCCGTATCTTTGTGGATGAAGCGGAGGACGGTGTCATCCGCGGCAGGGTCTCCGGCGGGACGCTCCCGGAGGAAACCCTATTCCGAAGTCTTTCACGCCTGATCCTGCTTTTGGAAGAGCAGCTGGATACAGGCGGCGCGCCGAAAGCTTCTCCCATAAAATGTACGGAAACACCCACGTTTGAACTGGACATCCTGTTCCGCCAGAATTACAGCTGGCAGGGAAGACTGCGGTGGACAAAAGGCGGCAAAGAGGCCGCGTTCCGCAGTGTGCTGGAGCTGCTCATCCAAATGGAAACGGTTTTGGCACAGTAACACACATCAATTTAGGAATCCATATTTGTTATAAAACGGACAAATCACAGGATTGGAGGAAAACACTATGAAAAAGAAGATCATCGCCGTGTTGCTGAGCGCATGTATGCTGGTTTCGGCATGTCCTACGGGCGCGTTTGCAATGAGTGATGAGGAAACAAACACCTACACTGCAACAGGGGATGTTATGCAGGGGGGAACGCCGGTCGTTGACGAGACGCCCGCGCCCGAGGAGACCGCAGCTCCGGAGGAGACACCCACTCCCGCTCCGGAGGAGACACCTACTCCCGCCCCGGAGGAGACACCTACTCCTGCCCCGGCAGAGACCCCGGCTCCCGTTGAAGTGGAAGCACAGGCGACCCCCGCCGCAGGTGCAGAGGAAACTGCACCGGCGAAACAGAGCGCGGAAACGGGCATTGCAATGACTATGCTGCGTCCGGGCGACGAGAAGCCCAGGGTCGATACCTACCTTTTCTATGATGCAGATGGCACGGAGCTGACCGAGTGGAAGCAGACCGTCGCCGAAGGCGAAGAGCTCCTCGAGCCGACTGCACCGACAAAGAAAAACGCACGCTTTGTTGGGTGGTACGATGAAAGAAACAATCTCTTTGAAGGTTTTGGCAAAATTACTTCCGTAACCGGCGGTGCGACCGTAAAACTTACGGCGAAGTTTGAGGATGTTCGCTATGTGTACTTCATGAACAAGGACGGTTCGTCTGTTTGCTATACGGCTGAGGGCGAAGCGGAGACTGCTGTCAGCCCTTCTGATTTGGAAGCGGCAGAAAACACAGTGAACCTTATGCTGGATGCCGAAAGTCACGTTGTTGGTTGGAGCACAGTGCCGAACGGTGAAGCCACTACGGTTACGTTTGCAAAAGACGAAATCGTCACAATGGTTTATCCTGTTATCGAAAGAGGCTTCTGGGTCAAGTTCGATACTGACGGCGGCAGCTATGTTCAATCCGTATTCTGCGAACCGGGCAAAATACTGACGCTTTCGCAGGTGCCGACCCGCAACGGCTACACGTTTGACGGTTGGTATATCGGTGAAGAAAAAGTTGAGTCCGTTTTCGCAAGTGCTACGGTTACTGCACATTGGACGGCCAGCAACAACACGAAGTATACCGTTATCCATTGGCAGGAAAATGCAGATGATGATGAGTATACGTTGGATGACACAGAGACGAAAAACGGTACAACAGGTTCCGAGACAGACGCAGCAGCTAAAAGCTATACTGGCTTTACGGCAGACCCCATCACCCAGAAAACCATCGTCGGTAATGGTTCCACAATCGTAAACGTTTATTATAAGAGAAATGTTTACGAAGTGAAGTTTATGAAACCCACTTGTAATAAAGAAGAACACACACATAGCTTATCTTGCATGTTTGGGTGTGGTAAAGGAGAACACCAGCATAGTGAAAAATGCTATACTGAAATCACAGGCTTAACCATTCATGCAAAACATGGCGCGAATATTGGGAATGAGTGGCCTACTTACAATGGCAGCAGCACTTGGAGCAGAAGAATTTGGATTTGCTACTGGTCCGCTGATCACAATGGGCTGTGTCATGATGCGTGTCTGCAATCTGGATACCTGTCCGGTCGGTGTTGCAACACAGAATCCGGAGCTGCGTAAGAGATTCCGCGGTAAGCCGGAGTATGTTGAGAACTTTATGCGTTTCATCGCAAGTGAGCTTCGTGAATATATGGCAGCACTTGGCGTTCGTAAGCTCGATGATCTGATCGGTCGAGTTGATCTTCTTCAGAGAAAGGAACTGACCGGTGAGGCAGCAGAGTATGCAAAGCGTGTTGATCTGTCCAAGATTTTGGACCCTACCTTTGCAGGCATGCGTAAGGACAACAAGTTTAATCCGAAGGATAAATACGATTTCGAGCTGGAAAAGACGATCGATGAGAAGGTATTCCTTCCGAAACTGAAGAAGTCTCTTGAAACCGGTGAGAAATCGCGGATCGAGGTAAAAGTTGACAATATTAACCGTTCTCTCGGAACGATCCTTGGTTCCGAGGTTACCAAGAAGTTTGGTGACACTCTCGAGGAGGATACAATCACAGTGAAGTGTGACGGAAGCGGTGGACAGAGTTTCGGTGCATTTATCCCGAAGGGACTTACCTTAGAGCTGGAGGGTGATTCCAATGATTACCTCGGAAAAGGTCTTTCCGGTGGTAAGATCGTGGTATATCCGCCTGCAAACAGCCGGTTCAAGGCAGAAGAAAATATTATCGTTGGTAACGTTGCTCTCTATGGTGCCACAAGCGGTAAGGCATTCATCAATGGTATTGCCGGTGAGCGTTTCTGTGTAAGAAACTCCGGTGCTTATGCGGTTGTAGAGGGTGTCGGCGATCATGGATGCGAGTACATGACAGGAGGTCGTGTTGTTGTTCTCGGACCGACCGGAAAGAACTTCGCAGCCGGTATGAGCGGCGGTGTTGCCTATGTACTGGATGAGGACAGCAACCTTTACCTGAAGCTGAATAAGGAGCTGGTATCCTCAGAGCCGATCACCGATAAATACGATGTACTGGAACTCAAAGAGATGATCGAGGAGCACGTTGCAGCAACAGGCTCTAAGAAGGGTAAGATGATCCTTGATGACTTCAGCGAATATCTTCCAAAGTTTAAGAAGATTATTTCTTATGACTATGCTCATATGCTGCAATTGATCGCAAAGATGGAGGAGCACGGTCTGAGTTATGAGCAGGCACAGATTGAAGCATTTTACGAGCATAAAAATAAATAAGCTTTGATTGGAAAGGAGAATCAACATGGGTAAACCAACGGGATTTTTAGAATATGAGAGAAAAAATAATCAGGCAGTGGAACCACTGGAACGTATCAAGAACTTTAATGAATTTCATACACCGATGAGAGAGAAGGAACGCAGAGAGCAGGCGGCAAGATGTATGAACTGTGGCGTACCGTTTTGTCAGTCCGGTATGATGATCGCCGGAATGGCTTCCGGTTGTCCTCTGAACAATCTGGTGCCGGAGTGGAATGATCTTTTATATCATGGTAATTATAAAAAGGCACTGCAGCTTTTGCGCCAGACCAATAATTTTCCAGAGTTTACTTCCAGAGTGTGTCCTGCACTCTGTGAAGCAGCCTGTACCTGTGGTCTGAATGACACACCGGTCACCTGCAAGGCAAACGAAAACGCCATTATCGAGTATGGCTATGCCAATGATCTGATGGGACCTCAGCCGCCAAAGACACGCACCGGCAAAAAGGTTGCCGTGATCGGCTCCGGCCCTTCCGGACTGGCAGCAGCAGACCAGTTGAACCGTCGTGGTCATTCCGTTACGGTATATGAGAGAAATGATCATATCGGTGGTCTTCTGATGTATGGTATCCCGAATATGAAGCTGGAAAAATGGGTAATTGACCGGAAGCAGAAGGTCATGGAAGAAGAAGGCGTAAAGTTTGTTGTCAATGCCGATGTGGGAAAAGATGTGAAGGCAGCAGATCTGCTGAAGGAATATGACAGCGTGATCCTTGCATGCGGTGCTTCCAATCCACGTGATATCAAGGCAAAGGGAAGAGAAGCCGATGGAATCTACTTCGCTGTTGATTTCCTGACACGTTCTACAAAGCATGTACTCACCGGCAAGAAAGAGGGCTGGGTAGATACCAAAGGTAAGAATGTCATTGTTATTGGCGGTGGAGATACCGGAAATGATTGTGTGGGAACGGCGGTCCGTCAGGGAGCCAAGTCTGTCACACAGCTTGAGATGATGCCAAAGCTTCCGGATGAGCGTGCAGCCTCCAATCCTTGGCCGGAGTGGCCGAGAGTCTGCAAGACAGATTACGGTCAGGAGGAGGCGATTGCCGTCTTTGGACACGATCCTCGTATCTATCAGACTACGGTCAAGGAGTTTATCGCTGATAAAAACGGTAAGCTCAAAAAAGTGAAGCTTGTAAAGCTGGAGGCAAAGAAAGACCCGAAGACCGGCCGGATGAATATGACAGAGATTGCTGGAAGTGAGTTTGAAATGCCGGCAGATGTGGTACTGATCGCTGCAGGTTTCCTGGGAGCACAGGATTATGTGGCAAAGGCATTTGGTGTGAAGCTCAATGCCCGTACCAATGTGGAGACAGCTCCGGGAGAGTTTAAGACAAGTGTGGATAAGGTATTTACAGCGGGTGATATGCACCGTGGACAGTCATTGGTTGTATGGGGAATCAATGAGGGACGCCATGTAGCCAAAGAGGTGGATCAGTTCCTGATGGGATATACGAATCTGGATTAATGATGTATTATAGAGAACCGGAATGATTGTGAAGAGGTTCGGTAACGGATACAATTATTGCAGTCCGTAAAATAAATATGACAGGGGACGATGTGTACCGAAAATGGTACATATCGTCCCCCGTTTTAATGTAGTAGGAAATCTATAATTTCATCTGATATTCCTTTGGTGTGATCTTTTCATGTTTTTTGAATACTCTGCTAAAATAAAACGGGTTACAAAAGCCGAGAGTTTCTGCAATTTCGGATATTGTAAACTGCCGGCTTTGCAAAAGCTTTTTGCTTTGTTCGATTTTGTAATTTTCCAGAAATGTAAAAATAGTCATGCCGGTATATTGTTTGAAGCGGCGGTTCATATAGTCAAAATTATGGTGAAAAATATTTTCCAGTACAGCACCGGTAATCTTTTGTGAATAATGGGTTTTTAAATAATCACAAATCTGAAATGGGAGAGAAAGATTATCAGATCCGGTATATAAAATGCGGGACAATTCTGAACGTGACATTTGAAACAAAAGAATAAACAAAAGAGCGTTGTTTACCGGCTGTTGATGAAGTTCGCTTGTAGAACATGTTTTCAACAGATGTTGTGTCTGGTTTGTTATTTCATTAAAACATGAGTGTGTCGGATGAAAATATTTGGGAAGTATCAGGGTGTCCTGACAGGCAGGATGATCTGGAGAAAATGTCTGTCTATTTGCTTTTTGATGAATATATTCTTCCGATGTCATTGTTATGTCCTGCATGGAATTCCAATAAAAATGAATGTAATAATAGTCAACATGATCATTTGTGAGAATACCACAGTGGCATTTGCCGGGGGAAAAGATTATGATGTCACCTGCAGTGAGTGTATATAGCTTCGTATCTTCTATAATCTGCATAGTACCATCTGTAATAATGTAGAGAATTCGGTTTTGTGGAGTTCTTTCAAAATGTTTATTGGGAGATGGAACATGGACTTCTCCGGCTAATGAAAAAGTTGGAAGGGTGTCTGAAATACAAGAAATATAGGATTGTAATTCCATAAGAAGACTCCTTTCAAAATTCTTTGATGTCGGGTGTAAACGATTAAAAAGTCGCTATTATATATGTAATGGTCGGGAATAGATATTTTATTTATGTGGATATTATGTTAGTCTTTTCTTACAAGATTGTCAAGAAAACAGTACGAGGGAGGAAGTTTATATGAAAATAAGACAATGTATTAAAAAAATAGCTTTTCTATGTTTAGTCGCTGGATTGTTGATTTCTGGTATATTAGGAATGGGAGTGTCTGCTCAAAAGAAGAAAACGGTAATAAGCAGTAAAAAGCTTATACTTTCTGTAGGGCAGAAGAAAAAGCTCAAAGTGAAAAAGAAAAATAAAACAGTAAAATGGAGTTCCAGAAACAAAAAAGTTGCGACAGTAAATAGTAAAGGGATTGTTTATGGTAAAAAGACCGGAAAGACAACTGTGACAGCAATTGTTCAAATGAAAAAGTATGTATGGAAGGTTACTGTAAAAGATGTAAAGAAACCGGCAGAGGCTGTAACGCAGAAGCCGGTAATGCCGGAGCCGTCTCCGGCGGTGCCAACAGCGACTGCGACTGCGACAGCAACACCAATACCGTCACAGACGGTTACATTATCTCCGGAGCAGGAGTGGGAAATTGGAAAGACAAGTGGAACGAAAGAAGCATTTCAGCAATATTTTCACCCGGATATGAAGCAGTATACGGGAAAAAAGCAAGGGGTACCGTTGGGAAACTTTGAAGAGATGACATATCCTTCAGAGATTGTGGGTGCAGAACGGGAAGCTTATGTTTATCTGCCGCCGGAGTATGATTCATCAAAAAAATATCCGGTTCTTTATCTGTTACACGGCATTGGATGTGATCGTGGGCAGTGGAGATATATGTATTTGAATGATATATTGAGCAATATGATATATACGGGAGAATTGCAGCCAGTTGTTGCAGTGATACCAAGTATTGTTCCAAAAGATGGATTGAATAAAGACACATTTTCAGCGGAAAATATAGAAGCATTTACTAAGTTTGAAAAAGAGTTTATCCAGGATTTAGAACCGTATGTGCTGGCAAATTATGGTGTGTCATCGAAGCGGGAGGATACCGGTGTATGTGGTCTTTCCATGGGAGGAATGGAGGCTCTCAGACTGGGGTTTGCCATTAAAGATCACTTCAATTATATAGGTTCTTTCTCAGCAGCACCGACACTGGATACTGGTATTTTGACATTGGATGGATGGAAAACAAAGCCGCAGACAGTACTTTTGTGTACCGGAGATGCGGATGGGACAGTTGGAAGCAATCCACAGGATTATCATGAAAAACTGGTGGAAAATAATGTGGATCATATATGGTATTTGTATCCAAAAGGAAAGCATGATGAAAAAGTATGGAAAAACGGATTGGTTAATTTTCTAAAGAGAAGTTACAAGTAAAAAGATACAAAAGAAGAGAGGTTTTCAAAGACCGGCATAGCAGAAATGTTATGACGGTCTTTGTTGTGTGCCTTTCGGCGCACGTCGTTAATGGGGGGAAAGTCCCTAATCCGTCCTATGTGACCGTTTTTTGATTTCACAGCGATCAGCTTGTAGAAAAATAAGAAAAACGATCATCCATGGAATGGAGGCGGACGGAAAAAATAAAATATAGGATTGTTGAATACAAAAAATTTGGTATATTATATATTAGAGGGATAAATGAAACAAAATTCTATACGATGGAGGAAATAAAGATGAAATTATTGATTCAGAGAGTAAGAGAAGCATCAGTGGAAGTGGGTGGAGAGATCACCGGACGTGTCGACCATGGATTTCTGGTATTTGTCGGTGTAGCAGAAGAGGATACGACAGAGATTGCAGACAAGATGATCGACAAAATGGTAAAGCTCCGGATCTTCGAGGATGAAAACGGCAAAACCAACAAATCCATCGCTGATGTCGGTGGAAACTTTCTCGTGGTATCCCAGTTTACTTTGTATGCGGACTGCCGCAAGGGAAACCGCCCATCCTTTACAAATGCGGGCAATCCACAGCTGGCAAACGAGCTGTACGAATATGTGCTTGCGAGCCTGCGGGACAGGGGATTCGAAGTGGGTGCCGGTGTGTTTGGTGCGGATATGAAGGTGTCTTTGTTGAATGACGGACCGTTTACGGTGATGCTGGATTCGGAGGAAATTTGTCGTTGATGTAATCATTTATCGGATGCAAATATCTGATAAGTATCCGGTAGTCATTATCTGGTGGATATTTATTATCGCACTGCTTGGATGAAAGCAATAGTGTTATTTGATCAGACGCTATGTTTTTGTTGATATTCGCTTGGGGTAATGGCTTCGTGTTTCTTGAAAACCCTGCTAAAGTAAAAAGCGTTACAAAAGCCGAGAGCCTCTGCTGTTTCTGATATAGTAAACTGCCGGCTTTTTAAAAGTTTTTTTCCTTGTTCGATTCTTAAATTTTCTAAAAAGGCAAAAATGGTCGTGCCGGTATGCTGTTTGAATCGGCGGTTCATATAGTCGAAATTATGGTGAAAAATATCTTCCAACATAGAGCCGGTGATTTTATGTGAATAATTATTTTTTAAATAGTCACAGATACGAAACGGAAGAGAAAGATTTTCCTGTTCCGTGTGTAAAATATGAGACAGTTCTGAACGGGACATTTGTAACAAAAGCACGAATAAAAGGGCATCATTGATTGATTGCTGATGAAGTCCGTTTGTCGAATTGAAATTTGTCAGATGCTGCATTTGACGGATGATTTTTTCGAAGTCAGAGTGTGTCGGATGAAAGTATTTGGGCAGTAAAAAAGTGTTTTGGACAGTAGAGGAGGGCGTTGGAAAAAATGGATGTCCGCCTACTTTTTGCTGAAGATATTCTTCGGATGTCATTGTTATGTCCTGCAGACAATTCCAATCAAAATGAATGTAATAATAGTCAACATGATCATTTGTGAGTAGCCCATAGTGGCATTTGCCGGGAGAAAAGATCATAATATCACCGGCGGTGAGAGTGTATTGATTCTCATTTTCCATAATTTGCATAATGCCATCCGTAATGATATAGATGATCCAATTTTGTGAAATCCTCTGAAAATGCTTATTGGGAGATGGAATGTGAACAACACCGGACAGTAAAAAAACCGGGAGAGAGTTTGAAAAACCGGAAATATAAGGTAGTAATTCCATAAGGGAACTCCTTTCGAAATTCTGTAATATTCAATCATTTATTATAATCAGTTATAAAGGGTACATTGTTTAAAAAAAGTCGCTATAATATATATCATGGTCGGAAATAGATATTCTATATTTGTACATATTATGCTATTCTTAGTTTACGAAATTGTCAAGAGAAACCTTGTTTGGTAAGGAGGAATGAGAATGAAAAGATTACATGCTGCCAGAAATGCAATGATTACCTGTGTGATCGCCGGATTGTTGGTGATGGGTATCACCGGAATAATAGCGTCTGCAAAAACAAAGCCGAAATTAAACCGGAAAAATCTGGAATTAAAGGTCGGAGAAAAGAAAAAACTGCAAATCAAAAATACAAAGAAGAAAGTTAAGTGGATCTCCAATAATAAGAAGATAGCTACCGTGACACAAAGAGGAGAGGTTTGTGGAAAAAGGATTGGAAAAACAAAGATCATCGCACGTGTTCAGAAGAAAAAGTATGTGTGCAGAGTGACAGTAAAACCGAAACAGTCGCCGCAGACCAGTGAACCGATACAGAATCAACCAACGGTAATTCCGCAGCCGGATGTAACAGCGACACAGCCAGCTGCACCATCGCCGTCTGTACAGCCGACATCCACACCATTGCCGGCAACGGCAGCTCCGGTAACGCCAACGCCGGTACCAACGCCGAATATTGAACAGGGGGCAGCTTGGGAGGCAGGTAAGAAGAGTGGAACAAAAGAAGATTTTGAATTGTATTTTAATCCGGAAATGAAGCAGTATACCAAACGTCAGAAGGATATGCCGCAGGGAAAATTTAAGGATGTGACATATCATTCAGCTGTTGTTGGAGCGGACAGAGAGGCATATGTATACCTGCCGCCGAATTATGATGAGAATAAAGAATATCCGGTACTTTATATGTTGCATGGAATCGGATGTGACCGGGGACAGTGGCGTTATATGTCGTTGAACGAGATTTTAAGTAACATGATCAATCGTGGTGAACTTCAGCCGTTAGTGGCAGTTCTTCCGAGTGTTGTACCGAAAAATGGATTGGATCAAAACACTTTTTCGAGTGACAACATTGGTGCCTTTACCGTGTTTGAAAAGGAATTTCTGACTGATCTGGAACCGTATATTCAGAAGAATTATGCGGTTTCAACAAAAAGAGAGAACACAGGAGTATGTGGTCTTTCTATGGGAGGAATGGAGGCGCTTCGTCTTGGATTTGTTATTAAGGACCATTTTAATTATATAGGATCTTTTTCAGCAGCTCCGAGTCTGGATCAAAGTATTCTGAATCTGGATGGCTGGACAACAACTCCACATACCGTTTTGCTTTGCAGTGGTGATGCAGACAGCACGATAGGAAATAATCCGGAGGATTATCATAAGAGACTTACAGAGAACAAGGTTGATCATATGTGGTACCTGTATCCGGGTGGAACCCATGAGGAAAAGGTTTGGAAAAACGGACTTGTTAATTTTCTGAAGAGAAGTTTTTTAAAAAATGTAAAGATAAGTAACTAAGACTTCCCATACCAAGGATGGAAATTTGCCCATAATATTTCTTATGTC
>ERZ773108.3799-NODE-3799-length-11123-cov-6.014004_pt1 | contig 11123 bp, 10 predicted proteins | sample MGYA00580570_ERZ773108 | MGnify/ENA primary metagenome ERZ773108 (study PRJEB29015, sample SAMEA2737840) | human gut metagenome | biome: human gut; feature: human-associated habitat; material: faeces | place: China | collected 2012 ...
CCGCAATCACGCCGAGGATAGCGGCATACGGTACGATACCTTCACGAAATGTGGCCATTTTGTCTTTTTTCTTTGAAATGCTGTCGGCAAAATAGAGGATAATGCCGACCTTGGCAATCTCGGAGGGCTGGAACTGGAACGAGCCGATGCGGATCCAGCGCTGCGCGCCGTGCGTCAGTCGGCCCGTGCCGATGCCCGGGATCAGAACGAGCACCAGCAGGATGATGGAAAAGATCAGCAGCATCTTCGCCACCGCGCGATAGCGCTCGTAATTGATCTTGCCGACAATAAACATCGCCGTGATACCGAGGATCGCAAAAATGCCCTGACGGATGAGGTAGTACGCGGGGTTACCCTCTTCATAGTAGGCCGAGGGGAAACTGGCGGAAAACAGCATGATCAGGCCCGCGCCCACGAGCGTAAGCACCAGCAGAAGATACGGAAGGTCCAGCGGTCCGCGGCCCGCTTCGCGCGCCGCCGCCTCGATGGCCTTCGCCCGCTCGCGCTGCTCCTGCCGCAGCAAGCGTTCTTCCTTGGTCATGCAGTCTTCCCCCTTTCATACTGATTGCAAACTCGCGCTCTGCGCGAGTTTGCCTCCATTTTGCAACCAAGCGTCGCAGACTTTCGCGCCCGCAGGCGCGAAATATTTTTAATCATTTTTCGCCGCGACCGGTGCGTGGCGAAAAATACTTCTCGCAGAGTGAGTGTCGAGCCGCCAAGGGCGGCGAGGCACAGAGCGCCGCGCATCCCCTCTCATTTTTGAGAAACGGCTTGCCGTTTCTCAAAAATGAAATCTGTTGAGTACCCCGAACAGCGCCGCCAGACAGCACAGCGCGCTCACGCTGGTGAACACGGCGACGAGCTTTACTTCGCTCCAGCCGCAGAGCTCGAAGTGGTGGTGCAGCGGCGCCATCTTGAAAAGGCGCTTGCCGTGCGTGGCTTTGAAGTAGATGACCTGCAAAATGTCGGACAGCGTCTCGCAGATGTAGACAAAGCCGACAGGGATCAGCACAAGCGGCATATCGTAGGCAAAGGCGAGCGCCGCCACCGTGCCGCCGAGAAACAGCGAGCCTGTGTCGCCCATGAAGACCTTGGCGGGGTGGAAATTATAGATGAGGAAGCCGAGAATTCCCCCGACGAGCGCCGCAGCATAAATGCCGAGCTGCTCATAGCCCTGCCACCAGATGGCGAGCACGGTGAAAAACAGGCCGACCGGCACCGTCACGCTGCCGGCCAAGCCGTCGATGCCGTCCGTGATGTTGACGGCGTTGACCGTGCCGACGATGACAAACGCCGCAAACACCATGTACACCCACCAGCTCATGACAATCTGCGTGTTGAAAAACGGCACGTAGAGGTTCGGCGTCAGCATGCCCTCAAAGCGCATCAGGCAGAGGAACGCGACCGCCGCGGCGAGCTGGAGCAGGAACTTCTGAATGGCCGTGAGGCCGAGGTTCTGCTTGTGCTTCACCTTTTCAAAGTCGTCTAAAAAGCCGATGCCGCCGAAGATCAGCGCAAAAAAGAAGATGTAGAGGTGCTCAAAGTCCCCCGCCATCATGCCCTTCCAGCCGCAGATCAGAATAGAGACGAAGATGCCGAGGATGAACATTAAGCCGCCCATCGTCGGCGTGCCGGCCTTTCCGGCGTGCCAGGTGGGGCCGTCCTCGCGGATGCTCTGTCCGGCCTTGAGCTTTCTCAGCTCAGGGACCAGAAATTTTCCCGTGATCGCGGAGACCGCGAAGCTCAGTATGCAGGCAATGATGATCTTCATGTTCGTTTTCCTTCGCCGCGTCGGCGGCGTCCTTCCTTTGTACTTGCGCGAACCTCTCGCGCACGACCTCCCTCTCGTCGAGGTGGTATTTTATCGTTCCGATCTCCTGATAGGTCTCGTGCCCCTTGCCGCAGAGGACGACGACGTCGCGCGCTTTCGCCTCGCGCAGAGCAAAGCCGATGGCCTCGCGCCGGTTTTCGATGACGGCGAACGGCGTTCTGCTCTCCAAAATGGCGGGGAGCACATCGCGCAGGATGGTGTAAGGATCTTCGGTGCGGGGATTGTCGCTCGTGAGGACAACGAAGTCCGAGAGCGCCGCGGCGATGCGGCCCATGCGGGGTCGCTTTGTCCTGTCGCGGTCTCCCCCGCAGCCAAAGAGCGCGATGACGCGCCCGTCGGCAAAGCCGCAGACGGTCGAGAGAATATTTTTCAGCCCGTCGGGCGTGTGCGCGTAATCAATGAGCACGGTGTAGTCCGTGTCCGTCGGCACCACCTCCGCCCTGCCGCGCACGCCCTGACAGAGTGAGAGGGCCTGCGCCGCGTCCTCGATCGGAATGCCGAGGGCCTGTGCCGCGGCGAGCGCGGCGAGCGCGTTGTAGAGCGAGAACGCCCCGGGAATGTGCAGCGTCACGGGGATGTGCTCGCTGTCGCTGCACGCGGTGAAGCTCACGCGGTCGGCGCAGTAATGCGCGTCCCAGCCGACGAGATCGTTTGCAAGTCCCTGCCCGAAGCGTGTGACCGGACAGGTCACATTTTCGAGCAGCCGCGGCGTCCACGGATCGTCGCCGTTGACGGCGGCGGCGCGGCATTGGCGGAACAGACGCGCCTTGGCGTCGCAGTAGGCTTCCATTGTACCATGGTAGTCAAGATGGTCCTGCGTGAGATTGGTGAACACGCCGAGCGCGAAGTCGATCGCGCCGGCACGCCTTTGCACGAGCGCGTGGGAGGAGACCTCCATCACCACATGGGTGCAGCCCGCGTCCGCCATTTCGCGCAGCAGACGCTGGAGCGTCAGCGCGTCGGGCGTGGTGCGCTCGGCAGGCAGAACGGCGTCGCCGATCATGTTCTGATTCGTGCCGATCAAGCCGACCTTTGCGCCCAGACAGCGCTCAAGGAGCTGCTTGAGAAGATACGTTGTGGTCGTCTTGCCGTTCGTGCCGGTCACGCCGACCACCGTCATGCGTCCCGCCGGCTCGCCGTACCATCTCGCGGCGAGCTTTGCCGCCGCCTCGTGCGCGTCGGGGACCAGCACACAGGGCACGCCTTCGGCCGCGTGCTCGGTCACGACGCAGACCGCGCCGCGCGCGGCGGCCTCCTTTGCGTAGTCTGCGCCGTCCTCCCGCGCGCCATGCAGGGCGAGGAAAAGGCTTCCCTCTCCCGCCGCGCGGGAATCGAGGGTGAGGTCATGTATCTCCGTCCGCGCGTCCGCGCGGAGGAGTCGGAAGTGATCGAGGGCGCTCAAAAGCTCGCCGAGCTTCGTAGGCGCGTCGTCCTTTCTCCGTCAAATCTTGCTCTCTTTTGCGGTTTTTAATCCGTCACCGAGCTGTCGCTGAACTGGACGCGCACCACCGTGCCCGCCGCGACCTCCGTGCCCGGCGTCTCCGACTGGGAGATGGCGCGCACGCTCGCAGAGCTGCCGCCGGTCGCGCCGGAGACGGACATGATAAGCCCCGCGTCGGTGAGCTTGCGGTTGGCTGCCGCGGCGCTGTCGCCCACGACGTTCGGCACGATGCACAGCTCCGTGGATTTCTCCGCGCCGAGATAGAGGATGATCTCCGCGTTGTTCGGCACGATCGCGCCGCCGAGCGGCGTCTGGTCGGTGACGGTCTCGCCGTCGCCGACGGTGCGGCAGGAGAAGCCCTCCTCCTTGAGCTTTGCCGCCGCCTCGTCGCGCTTGAGCCCGACGACGTTCGGCACGGTATGATCCGCGCCGACGAGCTCATCGGCGCTGTAGGTCGGCTCGATGCCGAGATAGGGCAGGATCTCTGCCATCACGCTCGACGCCACGGGCGCGGCCATGTTGCCGCCGGAGCGGTAGGTGCCGGTCTTGTCGCTGGCGTTGCTGAGGGTGAGGAGCATCATGATCTGCGGGTCGTCCGCCGGCGCGCAGCAGGTGAACGAAACGGTGACGCTCCCGTCGATCTGGTCGGCAGTGCCGGTCTTGCCACCGATGCGGTAGCCCGCGACCTTGCCGTTCTTGCCCGTGCCGTGCTCGACCTCGTACTCCATGATCTCGCGCACGGTCTTGGAGGTATCCTCGGAAATGACCTGCCGCAGCGGGGTGGTGTCGTGGCGGTACTTGACGTTGCCGCTCTGGTCGAGCACCTCGGAGACGATGTAGGGCGTGCGGAGGTATCCGCCGTTGACGCAGGCCGCCTGCGCGTTGATGAGCGAAAGCGGCGTGACGTTGAAGTTCTGACCGAAGGCGTAGCACGCCAGCGCCAGCGTGGAGTATTCGATCTCCTTGTTGACAAAGCCGCTCGCCTCGCCCGTGGTGTCCACGCCGGTCTTTCCGGTGAGGCCGAAGGCCTTCATGTAATTGTAAAAGGTCGTGTTGCCGAGGCGCAGGCCGATGTTGATGAACGCGGGGTTGCAGGAATTGGCGAACGCCGTGATGAGGTCCTGATGACCGTGACCGGGCGCGCGCTTGGAGCAGTTGATCTTCGCGCCCTCGATGACGACATAGCCCGGGCAGTTGAAGGTGTCGGACATTTTGACCTTGTTCTCCTCCAGCGCCATGGCGAGGGTGAGGATCTTGAAGGTCGAGCCGGGCTGGAAGGTGTCGTTGATGGCCTTGTTGCGCCATTGCATATTTTGCAGCGTGTCGGCCGCCGCGGCGAGCTCCTCGTCGGTCATGCCGGCGGCGAGCATCTCCTTGTTGTAGATGCTCGCGGGGGCGTTGAGGTCGTAGGTCGGCAGCGACGCCATCGCTAGGATGCCGCCGGTGTTGACGTCCATGACGATGCCGGTCGCGCCCACGCCCGTGCCGTAGCGGCTCTCGAGCTCCTCAAGGCCCTTTTCGAGGTAATACTGCACCGTCTTATCGAGGGTCGTCACCAGACTGTCGCCGTTCTCGGCGTCGAAATACTGCTCATACTGATAGAGCAGCGCGTTGCCGTTGGCGTCGCGCGCGGAGACGACCATGCCCTTTTCGCCGGTCAGCTCCTCGTCATACACGGCCTCAAGGCCGTAGGCGCCGCCGTTGGCGTTGACAAAGCCGATGACGTGCGCGGCGAGCGAGGAATAGGGGTAGTAGCGCTTGGAGGTCGGCTCCAGAAAGACGCCTTTGATGTCGTTGTCGCTGATAAACACGCGGACTTTGTCCGCCGTCTCCTGCTCGACCTTCTTCTTGATGACCTTGTACTGCGAGGCGGTATCCTTCATATCGTCGAGGATGCCGCCCGGGTCCACGCCGAGGATCTCGCCGAGGCCGTTTGCGATCAGATCTTGATCCTGCTCGTTTTTGGCGACGTCGAGAGGCGAGACGCAGACGTTCTCCGCCGTGGAGGAGAGGGCGAGGATGTCGCCGTTTTTATCGTAGATGGTTCCGCGGCTCGCCTCCACGGTCGTGCGCAGCGTCTGCTGGCGCACGGCGAGCGTCTTGAGCTCGTCGTGCTGCTTGATCTGCAGCTTGTAGAGCTGGGCAAAGAGCAGCAGAAACGTGCCGATGCCCAGCAGCGCCAGCAGCAGAAGCGTCCGCTGCTGGATGATGCGGTTGGCGCGGCGCGCGCTGTCCGGTTTTCTTTTCGGGGGTGTCGGCACGGTCTTTCCTCCTCATACGGCAAGGGGCATAATGGCAAAACAAGGAGTAAGGAAGCTCCTTACTCCTTATGTATAGGCTTCGCTCAACTGAAATATTCCACCACGCTGAAAACGCCCTGCCCCAGCGAGGTGAACACGCGGCTGAGCACGCTGACGTTCTGTGCTTCGCAAAGCTCCACGCTGTCCGGCGCGGAAAGGTCGATGTAATTGATCTGCGAGGAGCTTGGCTTGTTCATGCCCGCGGCGACAGCCGCCGCCTTGACCGTTTCGAGATCAAAGGTGCGCTCGTACTGCGTGAGCAGCGCGACGTGCTCGGCGTCGAGCGTCTTGAGCTCCTTCTGCATCGAGACCACGTCGGCGGAAATGCTCGTGAGCTGCGCGTAGCTCATCAGCACGACCACGACCATCGCGGCCAGCGCGGCAAAGCCGAGCACCAGCACGCCGGAGACTCTCTGCCGCTCGCGCACGCGCGGACGGACGGCCTTCTTCTCCTGCCTGCGCGGCGGGCGGATGAACTCCTCGCGCGGCTGCTCCCGCTGCTCGCTCTCGCGGCGCGGCGCGCGCCGCTCGGCGTAGCGCTCATCGTAGGCGAGATTGCCGACAACACGTCCGCCGCCGTATCTGTAATTTTGTCTGCTTCGGCTCGTGCGTGCCATGGCGCTCTCCTTCGTGAAAGATTTGCTTTCTCAGCATTTTTCCGCCACACGCAGCTTGGCGCTGCGGGCGCGGGGATTTTCGTTCAGCTCCTCCTCGCCCGAGACGATGGGCTTGCGGGTGATGAGCTTCATTTTGGGCTTCTTGCCGCACACACACACCGGAAACTCCGGCGGACAGGTGCAGCCCGTGGCGAGCGCTTGCAGCTCGCGCTTGACGATGCGGTCTTCGAGCGAATGGAAGGTGATGACCGCGAGCCGCCCGCCCGGCTTGAGATTCTTCTCGGCGGCGCGGAGCATCGGCGGAAGCTCGCCGAGCTCGTCGTTGACCGCGATGCGGATGGCCTGAAAGCTCCGCTTGGCGGGATGCTGCTTTTCGCGCAGCGCCGCGGCGGGCATCGCCGAGCGGATGAGATCTGCCAGCTCCAGCGTGGTTTCGATGGGCTTTTCCGCGCGGTACGCGCAGATCTTCTTTGCGATGGCGGGCGCGTAGCGCTCCTCGCCGTATTCGTAGAGGATGCGTTTGAGCTCCTCATAGCTGACGGTATTGACCAGCTCGCGCGCGGTGTAGCTCGCGCTCTCGTCCATGCGCATATCGAGCGGCGCGTCCTGTTTATAGGAAAAGCCGCGCGCGGCATCGTCGAGCTGCGGCGAGGAAACGCCGAGGTCAAAGAGCATCCCGTCCACGCCGCGGACGCCCAGCTCACGCAGCACGTCGTCGAGCGCGCTGAAGTTGGAGTGTACGAGCGTCACGCGATCCATATAGTCCGCGAGCCTCCGCTGCGCCGCCTCGATGGCGGTCTCGTCGCGATCGAGGGCAATGAGCCGTCCTCCCGCCGTCAGGCGGCGGACGATCTCCAGCGAGTGGCCCGCGCGGCCCAGCGTCCCGTCGAGGTAAACGCCGTCCGGCTTGATGGCAAGCGCGTCCAGGCATTCGTGCAGCAGCACCGGTTTGTGGCCGTAGTTGATCTCTTCCATCTCAGAAGCCCAGCTCCTCCATCACGGCGGCGAGGTTCTCGGGGTTGAGCTCCTCGGCCTCCAGCGCAGCCCAGCGCTCCGCGTTCCAGATCTCGGCGCGGTTCGATACGCCGATGATGACCACGTCCTTGTCCAGCCCCGCGTAGGCGCGCAGCTTCTGCGGCAGCAGGATGCGGCCCTGGCTGTCCGGCTCGCACTTGGCGGCATTGGCGAACAGCGGGCGCATGGCCTTGGTCTTGGTGTAGGGCAGGCTCTCGAACTTCTCGGTGAACTTCGCCCAGCTCGCGTCGGAATAGACGCTCAGGCAGGAGTCCATGCCCATGGTGACATAAAAGGTCTCGCCCAGCTCCTCGCGGAGCTTCGCGGGGATGAACACTCTGCCCTTGGCGTCGATGCTGTGCTGATACTGGCCGGTCAAAGCGCTTCCCCCTTTCGGCGATCCTTGAAGCTGCTGTGAAGAGGGCAAAGCAGCGGCTCCCTCTTTTTTCGGGGAAGTCGCTCGGCTCCACTCTCCTGCACTTTTGGGTCAGCAGCACCACTTTTGTACACTTGGCACCACTTTCCCCCACTTCGTATTTTGAGTATACATAAAACGCTTTTGAAATGCAAGCAGAAATTTTCTTTGTTTTCAGGGCTTTCACGCCCTTTTCTGCCAAATTCTTCCAGCGTTTTTCGCCGGAACTCAAACGCGCGTTTTATTGTCGAAAGGGCACGAAAAAACGCGCCACAATATCTTGTGGCGCGTTTTGCCTTCATCGCAAAATATGTTCAAATTAAAAAACACTCGAAAAGTCTTTGTCAGATGTAACGAATTTTACTTGTCCTCTTTGTCGTTTTTCTCCAAAGACTTGTTCAGCTCCTCGCGGCGGCGCTGCATCTGCTCGTTGGACGCGGCGCGGAAACGCACGCGCGTCTGCTTGACCTCGTCAAGCGCCATCTGGACCGCCTCCTCCGTGCGGCGCAGAACATCCTCGGAGTAGTCGTTCGCCACGCGGTACATCTCGCGCGAGCGCTCCTCCGCGCGGGTGACGATGTCGTGGCCCTTGGCGCGCGCGGCGGTGAGCACCTCGCTCTCAGAGACCTTGCTCTTGGCCTCGAATTCTGCCTTCTGCATCATGCGCTCGACGTCGCGCTTGGCGGCCTCCACATACTCGTCGCGGGCGCGGACAAGCTCCTGCGCGCGCTTGAGCTCCACCGGCATCTGCGCGCGGATCTCGTCGAGCAGGTCGAGCGCCTCGTCGCGGTTGAGCACGCACTTGTCGTTCGACAGCGGCGCGTTCTTCGCCTCGTCGATCATCTCATACAGCATATCCAGCAGCTTCTGTACATTCTCTTCAGCCATCGTTATCCCCTATCCTTTCCTCTTATCCGAGCCGCGGCCGCAGCCGGCAAATACTTCTCGAGCGGCTGATGATACTTCACCATCTCGCGCGCCATGGTCGATGAAATGTGCTGGTGCGCGGGCTCAGCGCACAAAAGCACCGTGTCGAGCGCGCCGCCGGACACATCCTTATAAATGAGCGAGAGCTGATACTCCGCATCGAAATCCATACTGTTCCGCGCGCCGCGCACGAGAAAACGCGCGCCCTTCTGCGCGGCAAAGTCCGTCAGCAGTCCGTTCCACAGCGCCGCCTCGACGTTGCCGAGCGGTGCGACGCTCACGCGCATCAGCTCCAGTTTCTCCTCGTCCGTGAACATCGGGTGCGTCTTTTCGCCGTTTGGCACGATGGCGACGTACACGCGGTCAAAGAGCTGCGCCGCGCGCTCGATGATATCCATGTGGCCGAGCGTCACGGGGTCGAAGCTGCCGGGAAACACGGCGATGCGTTCCTCTCTCATGTCGTCTCCTCCCCATCGCGGCGGTAAAGCGTGACCTTGATCCTGCCGTAGCGGTACTCGCGCGCGACGCGGTAGGGCGCGCTGAGCTTGGGCAGCTCCTTTTCCGCCGGACTCTCCGCGATCATTATACCATCAGGCGCAAGAATGTCAAACCGCGCGATGTGCGCGACGGCGCGCTCGAGCAGATCGTCCGCGTAGGGCGGGTCGAGGAAAATGAGGTCGAATTTCTCACGCAGGGCATTGAGATAGGCCATCGAGTCGCCGCAGACGACCTGCGCGCCTTCCTCCAGCCGCGTGAGCGCCAGATTCTCACGGATGAGCTTCACCGCGTCGGTGCGTCGGTCCACGAACACGGCGCGCTGCGCGCCGCGCGAAAGCGCCTCGATGCCGAGCTGTCCCGTCCCCGCGAAGAGGTCGAGCACGCGCGCGCCCTCCACCTCGAACTGGATGGCGGAGAAAATGCCCTCCTTGACCTTGTCGGTGGTCGGGCGGGTATCATAACCCTTTAATTCATTCAGCCGGCGCCCGCGCGCCGAGCCGGTGATGACTCTCATACCGTTTTCCGTTCCTTCTTTCGGTTTCTTTTTACATCCTACAAAAAAGCAGCGCACAATGCAAGTGGTCACGCAAAAATATTTTTCCGCATTCGCTTCCCGCTTTTTCGGATAGCTTTGTCGAAATTGCTCAAAATGAAAGTTTTCCTGCGCCCGGTCTTGCAAAATATGTTCAGATGCGGTAAAATGTAAAAACTCTTATAAATCGCATCTATAAGCTGCCGTTTATAGGAGAAATTTTAGGAGAGAGTGTATATTATGGAAAAGAAAAAGCTCAGTCTGCCGGCACAGATCTTCATTGCTCTGCTGCTCGGTATCGTGGTCGGCCTTGCCTTCTACTTTATGGGTAAGCCCGAGATCACGACCAACTACCTCAAGCCCTTCGGCACCATCTTCGTCAACCTCCTCAAGTTCATCGTTGTTCCCGTTGTCCTGCTGTCCATGATCGACGGCATCGTCTCCATGGGCGATATGAAGAAGGTCGGCTCCGTCGGCTGGAAGACCGTGGCGTACTTCCTCGTCACCACTGCCATCGCCTGCGTGATCGGCCTTGTGTTCGCCAACATCTTCAACAACGCCGGCCTCTTCCCCACCCTCCAGCTCGTTGACGGCCAGGTCTGGGAGAAGGCCACCAGCGCCAACTTCATGGATACCCTCATCGGCATCTTCCCCAGTAACCTCTGGGAGTCCTTCCGCACCTCCAATATGCTTCAGGTCATCGTCATCGCCATTCTTCTCGGCGGCGGCATCCTCACGGCAGGAGAAAAGGGCAAGCTCGCGCAGGATATGGTCACCTCCCTCTACGCGGTCATCGAGCGCGTGATGGCCTTCATCATTTCTCTCAGCCCCATCGGCGTGTTCACCATGATGGCTTGGGTCGTTGCCACGCAGGGTCCCGAGATCCTCGGCTCCCTCGGCATCGTCCTCGGCTGCGCCTACCTTGGCTACATCGTCCACGCGGTCCTCTGCTACTCCGTCTCCGCCAAGGCGTTCGCGGGCATCAATCCCATCACCTTCTTCAAGAAGGCGTCCCCGGCTATGATCTTCGCCTTCACCTCCACCTCCTCCGCCGCGACCATTCCCCTGAGCATGGAGTGCTCCGAGGACCTCGGCGCGGAGAATGATATTTCCTCCTTTGTTATCCCCCTCGGTGCGACCATCAACATGGACGGCACCGCCATCTACCAGTGCGTCGCCACCATCTTCCTCGCCACCTGCTGCGGCATGACGCTGACCCTCGGCCAGATGGTCACCATCGTTGTCACCGCGACCCTCGCCTCCATCGGCACCGCCGGCACGCCCGGCGCTGGCATGATCATGCTGGCTATGGTGCTCCAAGCCATGAACATCCCCGTCGATATGATCATGATCATCTACGGCGTGGACCGTCTGTTCGACATGGGCCGCACCTGCCTGAACATCACCGGCGACATCTCCTGCGCGCTCTGCGTCACCAAGTGGGAGAGCAAGAAGCAGGCTGCCGTCAAGTAAGGCAAGCACCCTCGCTTTTGAACGCATACCAAAAGAAGTGCTGTTTCCCGCGGGAAGCAGCACTTCTTTCTTGCT
>ERZ773108.3800-NODE-3800-length-11121-cov-2.480119_pt1 | contig 11121 bp, 12 predicted proteins | sample MGYA00580570_ERZ773108 | MGnify/ENA primary metagenome ERZ773108 (study PRJEB29015, sample SAMEA2737840) | human gut metagenome | biome: human gut; feature: human-associated habitat; material: faeces | place: China | collected 2012 ...
AAGCTCGGTAGTACCGAGCTTTATCCGTCCTGAAAGTGGGGTATTTTTGCACTTTTTTCTGTACAATGCCATACGCTTTCTGTACGTTGCCATAACTTTTCTGTACAATGCCATACAAATTCTGTAGCTTGCCATACGCTTTCTGTACGTTGCCATAACATTTCTGTATAATGCCATAACGTTTCTGTATAATGCCATACAGCATTTTCTCACTTTCTTTCCGAAAAACAAAAGAAAAGCACCTTAAATTCTATATTTTTTATCATTTTATTTGGTTTCTTTTTCGGTGATCTCAGAGTAGAATATCGCACGTATATCATTCATTGTTCTGAGCATATCCTGCATTAGGATCTCATTTTTCTGTAGTAAATGCTCTGCGTTTTTCTTCTGTTCGTCAATGCTTCCCTTGCATATTTCACGCATAACAGGCGGAAAAGCCCGAAGGAAAAACTTGTTTTCTGAGGCGAGATACATTGAAATGACATAGGTTATAAACTGATTACGTGAAGTAAATCCCTCCTCTTTTATGACCTCATCCATTTGTTTGACAAGCTGTTCGTCGGTTATTCTTATTTTCATTTCCATTGACTTTTACCTACCATATAGGCTGAATATCATTGGCGCAAATTCGGTAAGAGCCGTCATGCCATATTCTTAATTCGCCTGTTACTTTTACTGATACGCCTGTTGTAAGATTTGCTCTTGCGTTAGTTGCATTCTTATTGTCACATACATAAACCATAAATTCATCATAAATAATACGCCTATCCTGCTGAGCAGGACGTGGTACTTTTATCATAAATGTAAGCGCATAGCTTGAATTTGGTACTTCTGTGATGTTGCTTGAAAGAAAGCCTTTTACTGTGATCTTGTTGTTTTTATTGGTGAAAGCCATTGTTTTTTACCTCCATTTTTATTGTAAATATTTTGCGGCATATTCATATTCTGTGCCGAATTTCTTTACTGTTTTCCAACCCTTTGTTCTGACTTTGAAAAGCTTTGGTGCGGTATAGAGAAAGAAAAAGTGTTCGTATGTGTATGGATTTACGCTTATAGGGAATGTGCCGTTGAGAACGTTAGCAGCCTTTTCTCCATTTATATCAACGCAATCCTCGGTGCTGACATTTGCTTTGTAGATCAGCATTACGTTTTTTCCGTCATTTGAAACATCACACATAACAATGTCGCTGTATGAAACAATAAGAGTTCTTCGTGGATATTTGTTCATATTATCAAGAGAAGTGATCTCAATATATGTTTCATATGCAGAAATTTCAACTCCTGTTCGTCTTGCACTGAGTAGAGATTTCATTATAAGCAGGGATATTACGATCAAGATAACGCCTGCAAACATTGCTATAGTGGATATCTTTTCCGAAGGAAAAATATCAGACAAGGGGATAATAATGAAGCCTGCACACAACAGTATGAAAGCTTTTGTTCTTGCCGACGGCAGATTTTCAGGACAACCCGACAGTGTTTCAGCTTCGTATTTTTCACGCTCATCTTTTAGTGGATATTCAAAAAACAGTTCTTCATTCATTGCATTTACCTCTATTCTACAGTTATCATACAGCTTGCGGATACTGCTCTGTTATCCTCAGCTCTTGCCGTTATTATTGCTTTTCCTTTTGCTTTTGCGGTAACTCTGCCACTGCTGTCTACCTCTGCAATATCTGTTCGGTTGGACTCCCAGATTATATTTCCCACAGCATTTGAGGGCGAAATGACCGCAGTAAGCGTTGTGCTTTCGCCTACATTAAGCCTAACATCATTGTTGCTATAGCTGCTTTCAAGTCTTAGCCCCTTTATCTCAGGGGGTACATAAGCGGTAGTTGTTGTAGCTGTTGTTTGCCTTTGAGTTTGTCTCTCAGTCTGTCTTTGAGTTTGCTGTGGCTCGGTATAGTGGTCATTATCTTCATATCGCCTAGGCTCTGTTGTGTATACATATGGCTCGTCGATCTGCTGTTCATCATGATCTTGATTAATCTTTAAAGCCACATTGGTTTTCTTTTTGGAAGTGCTTTCATGTGAATTTTTAGACGCTGTGCTTGTCGTGGTTGTAGGCTCAGAACTCTCTGTTGTCATTGGAGTAGTAGTTGTTGTAATAACAAACGTGCCACTTGGATCTATGACCTTATCAGCCGCAGAGCTTTCTTCAGTGGCAGTTACAGGTGCTTGAGTTGTATATGTTTTATACTCATTTTTAGTCATTTTGAGCATATCTTGTACATCTATCTGCACATAGCTGTCATACTTTTTTCCCTCATGAAAAGCACCTTTGACTACATCACCAAAGTCATCATAGGTATCTTGATCGTAATAATCAGGCTCTTTTGATATAAAATTGACCTTGATATAATAAAGATCCTTGTCAAAATCGGTGCAGGTAACAAGCTGTTCTTCGTCTGAATTGTCCTGCGTCTTGTATGTAAGCTTGCTGTTAAGTTCGTCTTTAAGCGAATAAGTTATCGAGTATATCTCAGGAATACTGTTTGTGGGAGAGCCGACCATAGCCTTATATTTGAATGTGAATACTATCTCATTGGTGTCTGTAAAGTAAATGCAGTTGTTTATCTTTACCGCATAGCCACCCACCGAAAGAGAATTATCATAGTCAACAGAGCTGCTTTCACGTTCCTTTGTGCCATTGAACGCAAGAATAATGCCAATAACAATCATGGTAAATACTATAAAGATACCGTATATGATATTTGAACTCTTAGCATTTGTCACATTTACCACGCTCCTTTTCGTTTGCCTATGTATTCTTTTATGAGCCTGTCAACAGCCATAAATACTATCTGATATAGCGTGTCGCTGTCTGTAGGTTTATACCCAAGCATATCGAAAACTTCATTTGTGAATGCTTTATGGAAGTGTTCTCTTTGCTGCATTATAAGCTCACCGTATTCTTCGTCAGAATATTCGTGATAAAGTTCTTCAAAAATCCTGTGTACTATCTCCTCGCTGTCACGTGAGTTTCCTATATAAAGCATGGTTGCGTCATCAACATAGCGCTTGCAGTGAAGTTTGTTTCGTCCTGATCCCAGCGACAAGAGCAGCTCACCAGGCTCAAATTCAGCCGTTGAATTAAGCTCTGATACTGTAAACTGAGGGAAAAATTCGTGCAGAGAAGCTGCAGTATTTGCTGATTGTTTGAATATGAATTTGTATTGTACGAGCTGGAATATGACTCTGATTTTCTCTGCTCCCTCAGAGTTTCCTGTGGGATTGTAGTCGCTTATAGACTGTGAAGCAAACCATAGAGACGCGCTGTCTGTGGAAAATGCCAGCGGGAAGGCATATTGGGCAACAATTGACACAACGACAGACCCAAGCGCCGCATTAACCGTGAGCGTAACAGCAGAACAGGCAGGCTATTATAAGTGTCAGTATGCCGTTATGAAGCGCACAGACAAAACAAATTTGAGCAATATTACGCTGACAGTAAACGATGTGCTTGTTGGAGATAACGACACATTCTGCAAGCCTTTGGAAGACCTTAGCGCATATGTTGACGCCACCGATGACGAGGGAACCCCAATTTTGAATGAAGATGGTACGCCAAAGCAAAAGTGTGTTTATCCCTGGGAGTATGCACGAATGTGGTTGTTTGAGGGTAAGACCTCTTGCTATTTAAACGAGGGTGAGAATACCTTACAGGTGGATGTATCTTATCTGGAAAATGCATTGTTTGGAAAGTGGAAATTTTTTGCCGACTACATAAAATTTGTTCCGGATAACGGAACGGATATCACACCTGAAGAAACGCTGATAGAGGCCGAAGACATGGCCGCAGAAAAAATTGTAGAAGTTGCTGGCGCAAGCGGCGGCAAATGGATTGGCACATCGAACGTAAAAGTGACAGGCGAGGAGGGAACACCGCTGTTGCCGATTCAGGCGCGGGTAAACTTTACGGAGAGCCGGTATTACGACTTTTCTTATGTGGCGACCCATTGGCAGAACTCAGTGAGCGAGGTTTCCTTGTATCTCGGAGAGAATAAAATTAGCAGTAATAAAGACGACTCAGATTTAGGAACAAATGTTCAGGATAGATTTACAAGCGCCTCTGATGATGACCCTGCCGGCTGGACAGCAAAGTGGAATCCCATGTACGAATATACAAAAAAAGTTTGGGTCGACGCGGGGACCTATCTGCTGGAATTTCGGATTTCGACCTGTGAGAGTGAGGAATATGCAGAAAATGTCAAATATTTTATAGATTACATTGACATTAAACCCTCGCCGGATTCTATGACGAAGGATGCGGAAAACAACTACACGGCAGAAGTCTGCTTTGCATCACCGGTGTCTGGCACTGCTGTTATGGCGGCCTACAACGAAAACAAGCTGGTGGAAATGACAGCTGTGGAGATTTCTGCTGAAACGCAGTTTATGCAATTAAGTCTCAAAACAGATCAAACGGTTACAAAGGTGAAGGTTTTTGTTTGGGACGGATTTACAAATTCCGCTCCGAAAATTGAATGCAAGGAGTTTGCGCTTTCCAACTAATTTTTTAATACAGAATATAAAAGAAACAGGCCGCAAATCGCGGTCTGTTTCTTTTATATAGCAACTACAGCAAAAAAATAGGCAACATGAGCATATAATTTCCAAATTTGTTGTGGTAAAGTAAAGAAAAACAAAAAGGGTGTTTGTTTATGAAAAAGGTTTATACCCAGACAAAAGAGATTGAGATTTGCGGAAACTACGACGTAATTGTAGTTGGCGGAGGTGCGGCAGGGTGTGCGGCGGCGCTGACCGCCGGCCGGCTGGGGGCTGAGGTTTTGCTTTGCGAACGGTATGGCTTTTTGGGCGGCGCAACCGCTGCCCAGGGCGTGGGTCACATTTTGTCTACCAATGGTGTAGATTTTATGGGCGTGTGGCATGATTTTATCCGCGAGGTAAACCGTTTGGGCGGCCTATCGAACCGCGACTTGACGACTAAAGGCGAGGACAACCGCATTCGCAGCGGCGTGGATATTGAATTGGTAAAGTTTGCGTGGGACAATTTGCTCTCAAAAGCACAGGTGAGCATGTTGCACCATGTGTGGGCCAGCGGCGTGATGAAAGAGGAGAATAAAATTACCGGCGTGATTTTGGAAACCGTGTCGGGCACTATGGCGGTGCAGGGAAAAATGGTGATTGACGCAACGGGGGACGGAGCGGTTTGTGCGTTTGCAGGCGCGTCCTTTTCACAAGGGGATGGGGAACACCCCTATAACCAGGCGCTGACCAAAGTTTTCCGCATGGGGAATGTGGATAGAAGTGTTGTCCGCACCAAAGAGGAAATCCAAAAGCTGGTGGAGGAAGCGGCTTCAGACGAGATGTCGAAAAGATATGAAAGCGAAGTTGTGAAAAACGGCAGGGCGGCCAGCTACACCGCCAGCAGAACCGTACCGAACTCCATTCCCAAATACCGTACGGAGATGCACGGCTTTGCAAGCCGTGTGCTGCACATTAACCCTGTGGATCCCTGGGATTTAACAAAGGCGGAGCGGGAGGGAAGAAAGCAGGCCTATGAATGCGCCGATTTTGCAAAGCGTTATATCAGCGGGTTTGAAAACGCCTATCTGCTGGATACCAACATTCACATCGGCATCCGTGACTCACGCAGAATTCAGGGTATTGAAACAGTTTTGGCAGAGGATGCGCTAATGTTAAATAAGCGCAAAGGCTCCATCGCCAAAAGCTCTTGGGTGATTGATATTTGGCCCGGCGACCACTATGCCCGTCCCGCCGTGCAGGACAGCGCACAGCGCATAGAAAAGGTTTTATCCGGGGACTATTTCGATATTCCCTACGGCGCCATTGTGGTAAAAGGCGCACAAAACCTGTTTGTGGCGGGACGGTGTATTTCTGCGGAACGGGAGGCGCAGGCGTCGCTTCGGATTCAGCAGACCTGCCAGGCCACAGGCGAGGCAGCGGGTTTTGCTGCGGTGTTCTGTCTAAAGCACGGTATTTCGCCGGATAAGGCGGACGGGGTAGCGGTGGCAAAAGAGCTTGCTCAGCACAGAAGTTTTATAAAACCGGTAATTGAAGAGCTGTTAAAATAAATAAAAAAACGGGAGCGGTTCCGCTCCTATTTTTTATCTTATTTTATTTTTTCTTTACACAGTTCCAAAAGCCGCTTTGCGTCCTCCTCCGACTTTACCGCACAGCAGAAGCTGATGCCCGTGTGGTACCGTGAAAAGTCCATAGCATCAAACTCATTACGGGTGAGAATATAATGCACAATGGGCAGCTTAGCTGCTGTTACCTTGTCAAACAGAAAATCCAGATATTCCTGCCCGAATATCAGGTTCTCCATATAGCCAAAGTTCAGCCCCTTTAGATTTCCGTTTTCTGCCATATCAAATATCCAGTGGTCGGCACGCCCGCAAAAATGCATGGAAGCGCCGCCCAAAGCGTCGATAATTTTTTTGTCATACTGCTGTGCAAACTCTTGGTACATTGCGCAGGAAAGGTTTACCGCCGAATCGTTCCGGATGACCGTGTTTCCGGGATAGAGCATATCCCAGTGGTAGCAGCTGCCCTCCTGGTCGTTAGAAAGGTAGGGATATATGCGCTGGAACAGGCGGATATACGTTTCCGTGACCACAGATAAAAGCGCGTGGATAAGTTCAGGTTCGTCATACAGATCGGGGTAAATGTCAGACCCATAGATGAGATGTGCAGTATCGAAAGGCCCCTGAAGATCGGGGTGATACAGTTTCAGTATTTTGCGGCAGGCAGGATAGTCTTTCAGCACTTCGTTGTAAAATGCATAAGTCTGGACAAGGCGCGCGCCAAAGCCGCTGTCTAAGTCCGGAACACCGCGGTCGACCACGCGCTTTATCTCCTCTTTTGAAAGGGGCGTAACCCAGGGCATATTTCCATTTACAATCGAGCTTTTCGCGCCAAACAGAGAGGCAAGGGTTCCAACACCGTAGTTGGCCCGAATGGTGGGAATCGCATCGTCCTTTAGTTTCACGCGGGGAATACAGGCAATCAGCTCGTTATACATCATTTTAGCCATGTCCTCGTGGGTTTCCTCCATAGCATAGGGAGGAAACGTGTGGTCGGGAAGATGGACGCACATACAAATCCTGTCAACAGGCAAAAAGGAATTTACCTGTTTTTGCAGGACAATGGTATTTTCAACATGGCGAACATCGGCATGTTCCTCGATGTAGGTTAATATTTTCTTTAATGCCTCCATTTTTACAGCTTCTCCTTTCATAAAATATTGCGGCGCAGACAAAACGTCTGCGCCGCAGAATTAAGATTCAAATTCGTATTCGTCGCCCATACGGTTTTTAAACTCGTCAAAGGCCATGTCAAGCTCTGCCTCGTCCTCAATGGGCAGCAGGGTTTCAGAGCCGTCCTCGTCAATTTTCAAGGTATAAATGAGCACCTCGTCGCAGTCTTCGTCGCCCTCGTCTGCCGGGAGAAGCACCACGTAGGTTTCGCCGTTATAGTCGAAAGAGTCCAGATGCAGGAACGCATGTTCCTCGCCGTCATCGTTTATTAGCATCACAATGCCTTCTTCTTCCTCTGGTGCGGCGTTTTGCATGTTTTTTTCATCAGCCATTTAGTTTGCCTCCTTTTGAAAAGCGGACAGGCTTTCTTCCACCTTTTGCAGCATTTCGCGGTATTTTTCGCCCTTCGCTTTTTCTTCTTCTACCACGCGGGCCGGGGCTTTGTCCACAAATCCTTTGTTGGAAAGCTTGCCCTCCACGCGCTTTATTTCGCCTAATAAATGTTTCTTTTCTTCTTCTAACCGTTTTAATTCCTTTTCAAAATCCACCAGTTCGCCTAAGGGAATGTAAATCTGCGCGCCGTCTACAATAACCGCCACTGTGTTTTCTCCAACGGTAGATTTGTCCTTCAGTACCGTAACGTCGGAAGCGCTAGCTAGCTTTTGAAAGAACACAGCGCCGTTTTGGAACAGCTCTGTGTGGTCTGTCACAATGAACATGGCGGCTTTTTTTGATGGTGGAATGTTCATTTCAGCCCGCTTATTCCGCACAGCTTTCAGTGCGCCTTTCATCATTTCCATCTGCGCAGCTTCGGCAGGAAAGCTTAAAGTGTCATCTGCTATGGGCCAGTTTGCAATGACAATACTTTCCCCCTCGTGGGGCAGGCTAAGCCAAATTTCCTCGGTGATGAATGGCATGAACGGGTGGAGCAGCTTCAGCGTATTGGAAAGCACGTAGGAAAGCACCTGCTGGGCAGTTTTGTTGGTGGGGTTCTCCGTGTCGTAAAGCCGGGGTTTCACCAACTCAATATACCAGTCGCAGAATTCGTCCCAAATAAAGTCGTAAAGCTTTGCCACAGCAACGCCCAGTTCAAATTTATCTAAATTTTCCGTCACTTCGGAAACTAAGCGGTTTAATTTATCTAGAATCCATTTGTCCTCTAAAGCCAGTTCAGAGGCCGCAGGAACGCACAACTCGTAGATGGTTAAATTCATCTGAACAAACCGCGAAGCGTTCCAAATTTTGTTTGCAAAGTTCCTGCTGGCGGTTACACGCTCAGTGGAAAATCGCATGTCGTTTCCGGGAGAGTTTCCTGTAGCAAGAGTAAAGCGCAGTGCGTCTGCGCCGAACTCGTCAATCACCTCTAAGGGGTCAACGCCGTTTCCTAAGGATTTGCTCATCTTTCTGCCCTGAGCGTCCCTCACCAGGCCGTGAATAAACACGTACTTAAACGGTACCTCACCGGTATGTTCAATTCCCGAAAACATCATTCGCATTACCCAGAAGGGGATAATGTCATATCCGGTTACGAGAACGCTGGTGGGATAGAAATAGGATAAATCCTCTGTTTTATCCGGCCAGCCAAGGGTTGAAAACGGCCACAGCGCAGAAGAAAACCATGTGTCAAGTGTATCGGGATCCTGCCGCATGGGCTTGCCGCATTTCGAGCAAACAGCGCCGTCTTCCTTTGTTACAACCATTTCACCGCAGTCGTCGCAATAGAAGGCCGGAATTCTGTGCCCCCACCACAACTGACGGGAGATACCCCAGTCGCGGATGTTTTCAAGCCAGTGAAAATATACTTTTTCAAAGTGTTCCGGTACAAATTCTGTGTCTTTCTTTTTCACAGCGTCAATTGCAGGCTGAGCAAGAGAATTCATTTTAACAAACCACTGTTTCGATATAATCGGCTCAACGGTTGTTCCGCAGCGGTAGCATTGGCCAACGTTGTGAGAATGGTCTTCCACCTTAACCAAAAGGCCCATTTCGTCTAAGTCTTTTATCATCTGCTTACGGCACTCATAACGGTCCATGCCTTCATATTTTCCGGCATAGTGATTCATTGTGGCGTCGTCGTTCAAAACCTTAATTTGTGCAAGATCATGACGCAAGCCAACCTCAAAGTCGTTGGGGTCGTGGGCTGGTGTAATTTTAACACAGCCTGTTCCAAACTCTTTGTCCACATACGCATCTGCAATTACAGGAATTTCCCGATCGGTAAGGGGAAGCAGCAAGGTTTTTCCGATAATGTCCTTATAGCGTTCATCTTCAGGATTTACCGCAACAGCAGTATCGCCGAACAGCGTTTCGGGACGTGTTGTAGCAATGACAACAAATTCATCGCTCCCTTTTACCGGATATTTAATGTGCCAAAAATGGCCGGCCTGTTCTGCGTGTTCAACCTCTGCATCTGAAAGCGCAGTAATGCATCTGGGACACCAGTTTATAATTCTTGAGCCCTGATAGATAAGCCCTTTTTTATAGAGATTCACAAAAACCTCTTTCACCGCTTTGGAGCAGCCTTCGTCCATGGTAAAGCGTTCCCTTGTCCAGTCGCAGGAGCTGCCCAGCTTTTTCAGCTGATTAATAATCCTGTCGCCATAGAGCTTTTTCCACTCCCACACCTTTTCCACAAACTTTTCGCGGCCCAGATCGTAGCGGGTTTTGCCTTCTTCCTTGCGCAGCACTTCCTCCACCTTAATTTGGGTGGCAATACCGGCGTGGTCGGTTCCGGGAATCCAAAGGGCATTAAAGCCTGCCATGCGCTTGTAGCGGATTAAAATATCCTGCAGCGTTTCGTCTAAGGCATGTCCCATGTGGAGCTGGCCTGTAACGTTTGGGGGCGGAATTACAATGGTGAACGGCTCTTTTGTTTTGTCCGGCGTTGGGGTAAAATAACCCTTTTCCACCCAAGTGTTATAAAGCCGTTCCTCCACCTCTTTGGGGTTATATGTTTTGTTAATTTCGTTAGACACCAAATTTTCCTCCTAACCAGAATATCATAATGCAGCCAATGATGACCAAAATCAGTCCCACAGATTTTGTGACATAAAGTTTTCCCATCACGGCATCAGGCGAGGCCGCGCCTTTTTTTAAGAACACAGGCACCAAAAAGTTTAAAACCGCGCCCAAGACAATTAAAATCCAGGGGATTATTTTGATAAAATTCATGAATTCAGCCCTCCGTCTTGTTTTTTTCCAATATAATTTTTAAATTGTTTTTGTTTGATAAAGTACAAATATAAATAGGATACGATTGCAGCGGCGTTGGTGACGACCACAACGCCCAGCATCACATTTTTCAGCGTCACATTAGTCACAGAGAAAATGAGTAAAATTACCATGGCGCAGAACATGGCCACGGTGTTCAGCTTTCCGAATACGTTAGATTTTACAAAGGTTTTCTTTGCAAAAAGGAACGCGCCGCCCACAATCATTAACAGTTCTTTTGACGCAAGCACCAGCACAAACCACAAGGGTACCATCTTCGCGCACAACATTGTCACCACCACGGCAATCTGCATCAGCTTGTCTGCCAGCGGGTCTAAGAGCTGTCCGATCTTTGTGGTCATGTTATATTTTCTCGCAATGTAGCCGTCTAATACGTCAGTTGCGCTGGCCAGAATAAAAATTGCCGCCGCCGCTGTTTTTTGTTCTCCCTCAATCAGAAAGACCAAAATATACACCGGAACCATGACAAGCCTTAAAATGGACAGCATGTTGGGAATATTCAACCGGGTACCTCCTTAAAAATGGTTATAAAAATTTACAGTCTGCCGCGCCGTCTGACAGGCGCAACACAAATTCCTGCTCTTTTTTTACATCGCTCATACCGTCCAGCAGCGCGTCAAGCTGCCGCCGCCCGGTGGATTTCTCC
>ERZ773108.3808-NODE-3808-length-11098-cov-6.613782_pt1 | contig 11098 bp, 6 predicted proteins | sample MGYA00580570_ERZ773108 | MGnify/ENA primary metagenome ERZ773108 (study PRJEB29015, sample SAMEA2737840) | human gut metagenome | biome: human gut; feature: human-associated habitat; material: faeces | place: China | collected 2012 ...
TCATAAAAATTAAATTGTGAATCAATATAGCCTTCCACACCATTTAAAATTACATTCGCATAACCATTTTTAAAACGAGAGGCCTTTTCAAATTCCAAATCAGTAGCTCGTTCGCCGCTCAGGTCAATATAGGAATATCTTTTATTACCATCATCGGAAGTTGGTGCTGGTATACCTTGTGTAAGAATACATGCGAACCCTTCAGAAAAAGAATCTGCCCATTTAAATTCTTTATCAAAAAGCAAACTTCCATCTTTTTTAATAAAAGTCCAGCAATCATTGGTATAATCAAAGCCTTCGTTAGGATACGGCGTTCTTACTGCGGCAACTCCGTTTTGAAAGTCATTGGCTGTTCCATATTTTATAGGAATTACTAAATCACCTTTTCGATTGATAAAACCATAACGTGGGCTGGGATTAATTCTTCGCGCATCGCAAACCATGGCAAGACCTTCTTTAAAAGGATATACGTTTGTATACTCATCTTTAGCTTCAATTACAATATTTCCTTCACTGTCTTTAAATCCCTGATGCCCGGTGACCTCATCTGTATAAATAATCAGTTTATTTGACATATCATTGTTTCTTTCTGCAACCCTAATTTTATTTTGTTCCGGAAGCCATGTTGCAGTTCTGCCAGTCCATGATGCAAAGTCAGTTAAAGCAACATATGCCTTATCGTCAATGGAAACAATTGGATGATAAAAATTTCGTTCTACACCGTCTATTTCAATTGTGAAATTTGCTTCATATGCAATATACTGTTTGGCAGAAGATATACTGCCGATACTAAAAGCAGTTATGGTTGTAAGTATAAGCACCATAAAACATATTAAAATAAATTTTTTCATATTAATATCCTTTCATTATCATTTTAATTCATAATAAACTCCTAAATTATCCAAAAGATCAAGATTATCGCTGTATTTTGTCCACATACTTCCACGATTTCCAAATTGTGCCTTTTTCATCATAGCAAAATCAATCGGTTCTGCCTTACCACCTGTCGCCCATTGATTGTTCATAATGGATTTTGGAGCGATTTTGAAATTTTTATCACTATAGGCATCGTCAATACCGAGGGTATGGCCAAATTCATGTGCAGCAACCCATGAAAAATCATCATCCGAATATGACTTGTTATTTCTGCTGTCACCCCAATATAATGTCATGGTATTACCAGATACGTTTGAAATGCCTTTTCCTGCTCTTACATCTATTTGGAATGATTGGTGCTTTTTTAAAACAATATTGTTTGTAGCATTTACATTAACCATAATAACACGATGGGCCTTTCCGTCATATTCACCGCTCCAGCCATCTCTTATGCCATTTAACGCAAGACTTTGGGAGTTTTCGGGAGCTGATTTATCTTCACTGTATTCGTAAAAGGCAAATGTAACAACGTGACCATCGTATTCTTTTGAAGTTACCGGATCATATCCTGCCTGACCTGCAATCCAGTTTTCAGCATCTCTGCTTATATTATATTTGTAATTTTTCGGATCTTCTTTAATCATAGCCTCAACATCAATGTTATTTATCTCGATATATAAGGCAATATCTTTCATTGTAACTAATCCCCACGGATCGGTAAACTTAACGGGATTGCCACCACAATAGCTAAACCAGTTCAAACCGTCTTTTGCAGGGTCTTCAGTTAAGAACCGTCCTGATGTGGGGTCTAAGTATCGCATGCGGAGGTAGATATAACCCGACTCGGGGTCGTGGTATTCTCCACGGTAGCCGAAGTTGTCGGAAAACCCTGTCGCGTTGTATTGGTTAAAGATATTTCCGTAGGCATCAAACACATATTCTGCCATACAGTTTTGGTTTTCATCCATTACAGACAGCACGTCACCCCTAAAGTTTGTGTTGTAGGTGTATATGGTGCCGTCTGCGTCCCGCCTGTAGGCTAATCCGTCAGCACCATAAATATACGTGTGCGTATACTCCCAAATGTCAGGGCGATACTCTAAAACCATATTTCCGCCGTCCCAGATAAACTTCGTCGTGACGCCGTCTCTTGTTTTGCTTTCGCGTAATCCTGAGGCGTAATAGGTGTACGTTGTGGTCTCGCCGTCTTTGGTGTAAGAAGTGAGGCGGTTGAACAGATCGTAGGTATGCGTAGCATCTCTGTCAGTGGTTCTGTTACCGTTTGCGTCGCTCGCTGCCGTTTTTTCTTCTTCTAAATAACCTGTTTTATTTTCAAAAACTGTGCCTGACATGTGGTTGGACAGGGTATAGGGATAGACCGCTGTGTAGGATTTGTCGTCCCTGTCGTAATCCCTTACTAAAATATTAGTAATGTTCGTCCTGTCATCAAAAGTGTAAAACTCGCCGATACCACGCATAGCTCTGGTATCGGTTAAGTTCATTTGAATAAGCCTGCCTGAACCGTCGTATGTGTAGTATAAGTCGTAGTACATATTGTTATACACATCAGTAGTTCCAGGAATTTCAAATGTTTGTTCCCCGCGGTAGTCATAACGATATTCGTTATTATCAAAGATATATTCATTCGTTAATCCATAATTTTTTAAAATTATATCAGATGTAACTAAATTCCGATTATTTAGATTTCTAGCTGTCTGCACCACACCCAACTGTTTAAACGTTAGGTAGTCACTTTCATTATAACTGTATTCCACCGTTTTGTCAAATGCTGTCGATTCTGTTAAACGGCTTTTACTATCGTACGTGTAGGTCTGTGTACAATAATCAATGGTGCCGCCCTGCTGGTCGTTTTCGCCGATCGACATAGAGGTTCTGTTGCCTAACGTGTCGTAAGTATAACTTAAATAGGCATTAATGTCGCCATTTTTTGCTGTCATTCTGCCCAAGAAGTCGTAGCTGTAATGGTTGCCGTAATCCAAACCCTCGCTGTCATATTCATACGTTAGATTGTTCATCATATCATAACTAAATTCTAAATATTGTGATTGGCTTCCATTTTCAGCAGTTATTTTGCCTGCGTTCTTAAACACGTTATAATTACTGTAGGTAAACACCGTGCCTTTTTTGTCCGTTTTGGTTTTCAGCGTACCGTCAAAATTGTATGTATAGGTTTCTGCATTCCCGTCCGGATCGGTTACAGACAGGTTTCTTCCCAGAATATCATAGGTATAGGTTGTTTTGTTTGCTCCAAGCGCATCCTGCGCTGTTGACAAAACGTTTCCCATTATGTCGTAGGTGTAGTGTTCATAAATACCCGTTGTGCTGGTTAGATCAGTTTTTGACGTACTGTTTACCAGTTTCGTCATTCTGTTTAAATCGTCATACGTCATTGTAGTCGCGTGGCCGTTTGATGCATTAGCCGTCTGGCTTTCCGTTGTCTTAACCAGGTTTCCGTTGTCATCATAGTAATTTTTGGAAAACATGGAACCGTCGTATGCAATGGTATTTCTGCCCAGCGCATCGTAAGAATAGGATACTGTTTTGCCTGCCGCTTCGTGTATGTTAATTAAATTACCCGCGTCATTGTAGGAATACGTCGCGGCATTACCGAACACATCGGTTTCCGAGAGCACCCTGCCGGCGTGATCGTAAGCATAGGAAACGGAGTAGGGCAGGTTCTCCGCCCGCGCCTTGTCGTCCTTTGCGGTCAGAACGTTGCCCATACAGTCGTAGGTGTAATCTGTGCGGGAATATTCTGCGGTGTTGTTTAAAATGACGTCCGCTGTCTTCCGTCCAAACGCGTCATACTCCGATTTATATTTCCCGGCAGAGTAGAGGGCGCTTCCCGACAGCCACTGGGTGCTGTACTGCTTGCCTGAAGCGCCGCCATACTCTGTGCTCACCTCGTATACCACCGTGCCCGCTTTGTTCTTCGTGGTCTGCTTAACCACTCGGTTCCGGTCGTCATATACATTTGTGGTAACATATTTTTCTTCCACTGTGCCGTCTGCGCCCAAGCGCGCATTTTCTGTTGCGGTTGCAGGCCTGCCAAACGTGTCGTAGGTATATTCATACACCGTTTTAAATCCGCCCTCGTAGTTCACCTGTGAGGCCTTCAGATTGCCAAAACTGTCAAATTGTTGCTTCTCCTGCCTGCCATTTTCACGCGTGATGTCCACTACGTTCCCGGATACATCATAGGAATATGTCTTCTCCGACAGCTGTGTACCTGAGCTGTTTAACTCTTTCACAGACAGCACGCGGCAAGATAGGTCATAGGTATATTCTGTTTTCACACCGTTTGCATCAGTTTGGCTTGCAACGTTGCCAAAACGGTCGTAAACCGTGATGACGGAAACCGCATGGGCGTTTGCGCCGTCTGCGTCTTTTACGTTGTTTACAGATGTGGTGACAGAGTAAGAACCGTCTGTATTATATGTATATGAATAAGCCGTTTCATTGTATACATTGTTTGCTATGTCGGTGTAGACCTTTGTTTTCGACACGGTACCATCCGGATTATATTCAAACGCCGTCTTTTCTTTTATCGCGCCGCTTGCATCTTTTACAACTGTTTCTGATATGCTCTTCCGGTCTGCTGTCAGAGTGTTTGATATCTCTTTAACCGCTGATGTGTCGCCCTCAGGCGTATAGCTTGCTTCGGTCAGTAGGAAATAGCGAGGTATAGTACCTATAGCATAATCATAAGAATAGCTGGTAATCAGACCGTTTTCCGTAATTTTATCCGGTACAGACTTTCTGTAATAATATTCATATTGGCTTATTTTAGAAACGCTGTTTTCTAAATCTGTTTTTACTTGAATCGGTTGGTCTCCGGGTGATTCACTGTCTGCAGGATATGTGTAGGTGATTTTTGGATAAATGCGCGCTGTGCCTTTAAACGATTCTGCCGTCTGAATTCGTCCTAAATAGTCATAGGTATATGTGGTCTTTATATCGTTGGCTGAATTGGGCGCTTTGCGTATTTTATCTGTTGTATACCGCATATTTGCTTTGCGTGAATTATGATAGAATAGACCTTCATTCGGTTTTGTATATATATATTCATAATAATATTCATAATCTGTTCCATTACTTGCATAAAATTTTGACGATATTGCTTTTTTTCTTATGCAAGATGTTGCGCCGCTAATTGCAACACTTCCAAAATATGGTTCATACGTTTTAACCGTAGCATAGTCGTAATCACGGTGCGCTCCGGTTGGGTAAAGAATTTGATCAATTGTGTAATAGAACATAGTCCATGTTTCGTCCCGTATCGGGCGGCCATGTTTTTTCATTGTGTAAACGGTTACATCATCTGTCTGTGTGTCGCCGAGATGCGCAAAACGTTCCACCCGAAACGTATATGTTTTGTAGCAGTCAAAAGAAGGATAAGATGGGTCTGCCGTTTCTTCTGTTGTATATTTCACAACATATTGAAGGACTCCGTTTTCATCTTCCATTTTAATTCCGTCTGATGAATAAACAATGCGCCTGCCCATAGAATCGATAATTTCACCGCCGGTTGCATAATTAATGCAGTTTCCAAAACGATCTGCTACCAGAACAATTTTGCTTTCTACATGCGCGCGGTTTAGAAAATACCGCACACCGTCATCGCGTTCAAGCACCGCGCACAGTTCAATTGTCACCTGACCGCCTACTTGTTCAATCAGCATTGTTTCTTCGTCTGGTGTCATTAACCGCAAGTTATAATTATATTTATTGTTATATAAACGATGAATTGCAATATCATCAATTTGCCAATGACCGTTCACCTTTGAATAACCAATACCATATTTGATATCATCCTGATTCTCGCCGTCATATAATTTCAAGTAAACTTTGTCATTATATGCAATTGTGCCGGAACCGCCTGCTTTTGAAGATATTTGTGAATGATCGGTGTAAGGGATATTAAAATACCAATTGTAGCTCAGGGTTTCATAATCTACCGTGTCCCGCCGCCAATGTGTTTGCAAATCTTCGCGGTCATAATCTCTCGTATAGCACTTGCCGCCGGTAATCGGCCTTTTTAGTGTAAGCGTCCGGTCGGTGTTCGTTTTCGTAAGTCTCCCGTAAATATATCCGGTAACTTCTCCATAATTGTCACTGCTGAATCTGTATGGGTCGGCGGAAATGTCCTGGTATTCAATAATTTCCGGAGTTTCTAAAAACGCTTCTTCTGATGGGAACGCAAGCCACGTTTCTGTGCCTCTGTCTGTATAATATTTATAAATAAACATATTGCTGTATGCGTATGTGGAATTATCTGGCAAATACGTATAATTATAATCTGTATCCATAGAATTAAAATTTCTGGAAAGTGTGACATCAAGCCCATTTTTTCCGGGAAGGTATAAATCGGTTTCAGACATAACCATATTTCCTGTTGAAATATCAATATGGTCATTGTCTTCCGTATTATCCGCTGGGGCGTGGACAGATTCCAAATATTTTTCCTGTCCGCGTTGTTCCGCCATAGCTTCAGCAACTGATTCAGCTGTCGAGGCGGCAAAACAGGTAACAACAGAACAGAGAAGCAAACCTAAAAATAACAGGATGGAAGTAAAAATTTTCTTTTTCATTCTGCTTCACCCCTTTCAATTTCATCTGCAGGAGTCAAGGCTTCTGTGCTTTCTGGTTGTTCTGCAAGTTCAGCCGTAGATTCAGCCGTTTCTATATCTTTAGCGTCCTCAACCTTTTCAATCTCCTCTGTTTCAGCGGCGCTTTCTGAGATTTCCTCCGGAGTTTCGGGTTCAGCATTGTCTAACGTCCCCAATGGTTCCCCTGCCTGCATGCGTTCCAAAACTACATTTAGCTCTATGCTCCGTGCCTCTGCCACGTTCCGGGCATCTAACAGTTCACTTGCAGAAACATCTTCTAGCTCTGCAGACAGCGGGCTTGCTCCTGTAATTAAGCTATACCACGATGTACCTTCATTTACTTGGTCTAATGCCTGGCTTGTTGAAATATCACCCCTCAAAGACAGGCGGCTTGCCGAAATAATATCTTCATAGGTCAGGCCTGCCTCCAAATATGCCTTAACGTCCTCCACGCTCAAAATGTCGTCCCGTCCCGTGATGTCGTTGTAGGCGGATTCAATCCAGGGCCGATTTGTACTCATTTTTGCCAAAACTTCTGCAAGAGGACGTTGTTCATATATGCTGCCTACAATCGCTATGTCGTCGTTGGTGTCCTCCCAGAACTTCACAATATCCAAAAGTGCCTGCAAGTCTGCTTCTGTTTGGCTTTCTCCGTTTTCAAACAATGCGTTGATGTAATCCTGAACCGAGGTGTCGGGCACCACAGAGGCATGTTCCAGCCGCGAAGTATCGGCATCCCGCAGCAGATCTTTTGTAGCCTGATTTGTTTCCTGTTCCATTTGCTGTACTTTTTGTTCATTTTCCACGGCCAGTTCACTGTTTAAGTAAACTGCGCCTGTTGTCAGGCACAGCGAAGCAATGACTGCCGCAACAATGACCAGTGTTTTTTGTCTTCCTTTCATAATAAATCCTCCCATAAAATTATTTGATATATGTATCTTTTGTACACACACCTTTTAGTTTATATTACTACTTTATTTCGCTTTTATCAATAGTTTTTGTGCAATTATATAACAACATTTCGACGAATATTGACACAAACAAGCTTTTTAGACAATATTTATTAACAATGCTTTATTTAAGTAAGGTGTTGCTTTTTATAAAGAGTCATGGTATAATAATGTTAAATTATACAGAAAATTTAGATAATGTGGTGAAACGTGTTGAAGACAGGGCAGACAGAGAAGAAAAAGATTGACATTTTAAGTCTTATTTTATCCGTCATTGCGGTTTTGACAATTACCGCGGTGGGTACTTTTTTGCTGAAAATGCAAAATGTAAATCGTTCCGTTATCATGCAGCCGGAAAACGATGTGACGTTTGATCAGCCCCAACCGGAGGCTGTCCAGTCTGCCGTGCCGCAAGTTATTAATATAAACACGGCTACAAAAGAGGAGCTGATGCTGCTCAGTGGCATTGGTGCGGATAAGGCAGAAAAAATTATTGAATACCGCGAAAAAGAGCCTTTTAAGAAGCCAAAGGATATTACAAAGGTGAAGGGAATCGGTGAAAAAACGTACGAAGCCCTTGCAGACAAAATTTGTGTTGAATAAGCGCTGACAGACAGCTTTGGGAGGGATTTTTGTGATATGCAACAGAGAAAAGACCGAATGGGTAAACTACATGTGGCACAACGCCAACGACGACAGCGCCAAACGAATTTTGTTAATTGGCGACTCAATTACAAACGGCATTTATAATGACGTTTCAGACCTTTTGCAAAATTATGTGGCGACAGATTTGCTTGCCTCCTCTAGAGTGGTGACAGACCCTGTGTTCGACACAGATTTAGAGGCTGCGTTGGTGGACTATACCCATGAAATTATATACTTTAACAACGGCCTGCATGGAATTGATGTTCCAATTAACCTGTTTGAAGAGGCTTTTTTTGATAAGGTGGAGCTTTTAATGAAGTATTCCAAGAAGGTCGTTCTGGCTACCTGCACTCCCATAACAGAAAAAAACAAGCCGCAAATCCTTTCCCCCAAAAATGACGTTGTGCTGAAACGCAATGAGGTTATCAGAAAAGCGGCTGACAAGTTTTCGTTAAGTTTAAACGACTGGTATGATTTTATTCTTTCCTGCCCGTTCTATAGAGCAAACGACGGCTACCATTATACGGAGGAAGGGAAACGCGTGCAGGCAAAGCTTGTGTGTAATATTTTAACCAAGCTTATTTAGCAAGTTTTATCCGGTCATATATGATTTTAAGGCCTTTTATGGTCAAATTTTTATCAATGGTCTGAATAGTTTCAGACTCTTTTGCAATTAAAGTTGACAGGCCGCCCGTGGCAATTACCAGCATTTCGGGTGTGCCTGTTTCTTTTTTTATCCGTGACACAATGGCGTCTACCATTCCAGCGTAACCGAACACAAGGCCAGACTGCATGGAACAAACAGTGTTTTTTCCAACAACGTTTTCCGGCCGGATAATTTCTATCCGTGGAAGCTTTGAAGTCTTTTCAACCAGCGCGTCCATCGAAATTTTTAATCCGGGATAAATAACACCTCCAAGATAGTTGCTGCATCCGTCGATCACACAAAAGGTCGTTGCTGTGCCAAAATCGATGATTACCGCCGGGCCGCCATATATCTTGTCCACAGCAACAGCGTTGACAATTCTGTCCGCGCCTACTTCTTTCGGATCGTCGTAGCAAATATTTAAACCTAAGTCTAAGCTGCCGTTCACTACAATTGGAGAAATTCCTACATACTTTTTTATTGCATTTTCTAACGCATGCATAATCGAAGGCACAACGGAGGAGATAATCACATCACGAATTTCCTCTTTGCCAATTCCTTCATGGTTTAAAAGCTGGCTGAAAAACAGGCCGATTTCATCTGACGATTTATTTTTGTCCGTTGCCATGCGGTAGCTGGATTTTAGCTTATCTCCTTCATAAACCCCCGCCACAATGTTTGTGTTCCCAACATCAATTACAAATAGCATAGTTATTTCAATCCTTTCCAGAATTTAAAGTTTCATTAATTCCACGTTTACCTGAATGTCTTCAACAGTGATTACGGCATACTCCTGCTTAAAATATCCAATAGATCCTGGATTTAAAATGACAAGCCCGTTCTGCTCCTCGAAAAATTGTTTGTGGGTGTGGCCAAAAATGCAAATGCCGCATCTGCTTGACATTGCTTTAGATTTTAGTGTGTAGAGAGAGCTTTTCACATGCTCGCGGTGTCCGTGAGTTACATATATTTTTTGCCGGCCGCAAAAAACCACACGGTGAAACGGGTCCGGAGCGGAGTAGTCGTTGTTGCCACATACGCCGCAAATGCTGTGTGTTGAACCATAAACATGGTGCAGATATAGCACGTCGGAAGCCATGTCCCCGCAATGGATAATATGATTAATATGTTTGTGTTTTTCAATTACGCAGTCCATACCGTTTGTATATTCATGACTGTCGCTGAAAACTAAAAATTTCATTTATAAACCCTCATAATCTTTGTATTTGGTTTGTATTTATTATAGGTCATTTATCGCTGATTGTAAATATTTTCTGAACGAAAAAATATATTTTCAAAAAGATTGTTGCAAATTTTACAAAAAAGTAGTATAATTAGTATCAATAATGATAAATTTGTACTATATGTAGTCGTACAGGGAAGATAATGAGGATTTTAGCTTAATTATGAAGAAAAAGAAATGGATATTGCTGTATAAAGAGCACCGGCCGGAAGATGTGCTGAAAATTAGCCGGAAGCTCAGTCTGCCGCCGGTGATTGCAACCATTATGATGAACCGCGGCATTCGCGAACCGGAGGACTTTATTAACCCCACAGAGGAATCTTTGCTGGATCCGTTTTTAATGCTGGGAATGAAAGACGCAACAAAAAGAATTTTAAAGGCAATTGAAGACCATGAAAAAATTGCGGTTTACGGTGATTATGATGTTGACGGCATTACCTCTACCGCTATCATGGTAAAATTTTTGCGCTCTCATAAAGCAGATGTGATGTACTATATTCCCGACCGGTTAGAAGAGGGATATGGCATCAACAAAGGCGCTATCGACAAAATTGCGCAGACAGGCGTAACCTTATTGATAACGGTGGACTGCGGTATAACCGCTGTCGGCGAAATTGCCTATGCAAAAGAAAAGGGAATTGACACCATTATCACAGACCATCATGAATGCAAGGACGAAACACCCGACGCTTATTGCCTGCTCAATCCGAAACAGCCCGCCTGCCCCTATCCCTTTAAAAAGCTTGCCGGCGTAGGCGTGGCGTTTAAGCTTTTGCAGGCGCTGACCATTGAAATGCGGTTCCACATGCGGGAACTGATTGAAGAATACGCCGACCTTGTGGCGATTGGAACCGTGGCGGATGTGATGCCGCTGACCGGCGAGAACCGCACACTGGTAAGATCCGGCCTGCACCAGCTGCAAAACACCGACCGTCCCGGGCTGGAAGCTCTGCTGGAAGAGGTGGGACTTACGGGCAAGCCTGTCACGGCGGAGAATGTCAGCTATGCCATTGCGCCGCGCATCAACGCGGCGGGCCGCATGGACAGCGCCGTGACCGCTTTGCAGCTGGTGCTCTGCGAGGATCCCGACCGTGCTGAAGAGCTGGCC
>ERZ773108.3811-NODE-3811-length-11096-cov-3.033421_pt1 | contig 11096 bp, 10 predicted proteins | sample MGYA00580570_ERZ773108 | MGnify/ENA primary metagenome ERZ773108 (study PRJEB29015, sample SAMEA2737840) | human gut metagenome | biome: human gut; feature: human-associated habitat; material: faeces | place: China | collected 2012 ...
ACCATTCCATGCTCATCTTATTTAAGTGTACCTGAATGCCTGTTTTGACAATGCTTCTGACTGCCGGATGCAGTGCCGGAATTCCATTGACTGTGAATCTGCCATTAGACCGTGCCTCGAAGCGGCTTTGTCCGCACGGCTGTACATTGCTGGGCTATCAGAGCGTAGACGATTTTTATGACGTAAATTCTATTTTAGTTCCAGCAGCAACGCTCTTCCCGAAGCAGTCGATTACCATCAGTGGCATCAAGAACTTCTCTGGTTTCCAAGTGGAAGAAGCATTGCTGGATGCTGCCAGCATGGTTTATGCTGCCGATAGTATTCTACAGAATGCGTTTGCAGCGTTGGTAGAAGAAAAAGACGGCGGGATGCTCTATCAGGTAGAGGATTGTTCCTATGAGGATAACCTCGGAATTTGTGGCTGGATTCGTCATCGCCGAGTGCTGCTGGGCAATCGGGAAATGATGATGGCTCATCATGTTGAAGGTATGCCGACAAAGGTACGGGAACTGGAAATGACCAGCGGCAGCCAAAATGTTTTGTATTTGTCTGTCAGCGGTGTTGTGGCAGGGATGTTTGTGATTGATATTACCGCTGATCCGATGGTGAAACGTCAAATGCAGCGGTTGAAAGAAGAGCAGATTTCTGTTGTTGTCAAGAGTGTGGATAGTTGTATCACATTGCAGCGATTGACAACACTGTTTGGTGTGCCGGATAGTATGCTGAAGATTCTGCCGTCTGCCGATAATGATTTATACGAAAAAGAAACCGCTCCGCTGCAAGATGTGAGTGCTTCCACGATTCATGATGGTTCGTTCTTTGGAACGGCTCGTCTGCTGCTGGAAGCAAGAAGCATCAAACGGCCCCTTTGTCAAATCATAGACAAGCCGCCCATTTTCAGTATGCCATCGGAGCCGAAAATCATACAAAACAGCCCCCGGCGTACCGAGGGCTGCCCATATATAATATGTATTATAACTGACTGGCCTCCGCCTTGATCTTTTGTGCAATGTGCTCCGGGCACCGATCATAGCGGGCAAAGGCAGTGGTAAAGGAACCACGGCCCTGGGTCATTTGGCGCATGGCGGTAGAGAAGGTAGACATCTCCGACTCCGGCACCTCCGCCATGATCTCCTGGCTGCCGTCCCCGGAAGGGGTCATGCCCAGCACGCGCCCGCGGCGCTTGTTAATATCACCGATCACATCGCCCATAGCCTCATCGTTCACCGTTGCGGTCACTGTCAGGATCGGCTCCAGCAACACCGGCATCGCCTTGGGAATGCCCTCTTTATAGGCCAGGGAGGCAGCGGTCTTAAAGCTCATTTCGCTGGAGTCTACCGGGTGATAAGAGCCGTCAAACAGCGTGGCCTTTACGCCCACCATAGGATACCCGGCCAGCACACCCTTCTGCATACTCTCCCGCAGACCCTTTTCGACTGCCGGGAAGAAATTCTTGGGCACGGCACCGCCTACCACACGCTCGGCGAACACCAGTTCTTCTGTATCATAAGGCTCAAATTCAATAAACACATCACCAAATTGGCCGTGGCCGCCGGACTGCTTCTTGTGCCGCCCTTGGGCAGAGACCTTCATGGTAATGGTCTCCCGGTACGCCACACGCGGCTGCACCAATGTCGCCTCCACACCGAATTTGCTCTTCAGCCGGGCCATCGCCACATCCAGGTGCTGCTCGCCCAAGCCGCTGAGGATTTGCTGATGGGTCTCGTTGTTGACGCCAAAGTGCAGGGACGGATCCTCCTCGCACAGACGGCTGAGACCGGAAGCCACTTTCTCCTCCTCGCCTTTCTTGGCCACTTCCACAGCCATGGCATAGGTGGCGCTCGGAATATGCACACCGTCCAGGATCACCACTTGCCCGGCGCTGCAAAGGGTATCGCCGGTGGCAAAGCCGCCCAGCTTGGTCACTGCACCAATATCCCCGGCGGACAGTTCGCTGATGTCCGTCTGCTTGGCGCCGAATACGCTTACCAACTTGCCCATGCGCTCCTCTTTGCCGGTGCGGGCGTTGTAAGCAGGGGTAGCGGCAGTGATTTTGCCGCTGATCACCTTAAAGTAAGACAGCTTGCCGATAAACGGATCCGCCACCGTCTTAAAGCAGACCGCAGCCAAGGGTCCGTTGGGGTCCGGGGTCAGCTCGATAGGCTCACCGTCAGCGTCTGCCGCATATTCGCTCTTAGGCGCAGGACAAACCTCTGCCAGGAAATCCAGCAACAGATCGCAGGCCGTCTCTGCCAAACCGCTCAGGGCAAACACCGGGATAATGGAGCCGTCCGCCACGCCGGATTTCAGCCCGCGGATTTTCTCCTCCGGGGTCAACTCCTCGCCCTCAAAATATTTTTCCATCAGCTCATCCGCAGAGGCCACAGCTTCCGTAAACACGGCCTGTACCGCCGCAAAGCGTGGAGCGTCGTCCGGCTGGGCATCACTCTCGGTGCGCTTGCCGTCTGCGTACGCATAGGCCTTACCGTCAATCATATTGTAATAGGCAGCCACCTTGCCGCCGGAGATGATGGGCACGACCACCGGGCAGGCCGCCGTGCCGAACTTGGCCACAATGCCGTTAAAGCTCTTGTAGAAATCCGCACGATCGTCGTCCATTTTGGTAGTCACCAGCACCCGCGCCATACGGCGGGAGCCGGCGTTCTTAAATGCCTTTTCCGCACCCACAGCCAGACCGCTGCGGGCAGACACCACGATCACCGCCGTCTCTGCGGCGCGCAGGCCCTCAAAGGCCCCTTGCTCAAAGTCAAACAAACCGGGAGTGTCAATAAAGTTCAACTTTTTGCTCTTATATTCAATGGAAGCCACGGCGCTGGCCATGCTGATGTGGCGCTTTTTCTCCTCGGCGTCAAAGTCAGTCACCGTGTTGCCGTCAGCCACTTTGCCGGCGCGCTCCGTCGCCCCTGCCAAATGCAGCATAGCCTCCAGCAGGGTGGTTTTGCCCTTGGAGGCGTGACCTGCAAGCGCAATGTTCCGAATTTGATCAGGTGCATAAGTTTTCATAAGTCCATCCCTCTTTAATAAGAATTGCTTTTGTGCATATTGTATAATATTTTTCAACATCCGTCAATGCTTTTTGCAGTCCTTTTACAAATAATTTGCAAAACTCCATCGCAAGGCACCCAAGTGCCCCGTACAATATATGCACGCACCCCTACCGCAGAACCCCACCGATACCCCAAGAAAGCAGAAATGGGCATAGAAATAGCCGGGCGGATAACTGCCCGGCCGTTTCGTTAGATTGGGTTGGTGGAAATGGGAATAATACGAACAATGTCGCCCACTTCGTTGCGAATGCCCACGGCAATTTGCACAAACAACAAATCGTCCTCTGACAAAGTCGCTTCAATGATTACATAATCGTCCGTTTCTGCCAGATCTTTCGTATCTTCTACAATCATTTTCAATCCTCCTTTGTGTCGATTATGACACAAAGTGGATATAATTGTCAATGCTTTTTTGTAAATTCAGTACACACCGTCCTATAAAGTTCACATTTTCGTGAATTTTATATTACATTATCCCGCATTTTGTCGATTAGGCATTTTTGCGATTATGCCCACCAGCAGCGTTGGAGCAGAAATTGACGCCCAATCGGGCGCCAATATTCTCAGCCTATTTAGCCTATATCAATGCGTTAATAATCCTGTTGATAATATCCAAATCGAATTCTTCATACAATGTGTTATTATACACATTATTTCTAAAAGTCTCATCGTTTAATACCACAGATATTGGTGTAAAATCTTTCTTCCATTTGACACCGATACCGGTCCCTAAGCCCGTACCTGTCTTTGTCGCAATATCATCTACTATCCCAATTGCCTTAATGTTTAAGCTCTTTGTCTTTATCGTGTACGATTTAATATAGATAATGTCTCCGACCTTGATTGACTTGAGCATGTTATGCAACGATGGTGCATTACAGTAATTCCAACCAACAAATGCGCCTGCTTGAGCTAAAAACTCTGCTGTTTTGTCTGGATTATTCTGACCTGAATAATACGCTCCAATTCCCCATACTGCCATAAGTACAACTCCTCTTACATTTTCATATTGTGAATGCGCATTAAAATCACCTGGGTATTACTATCAACAAACATTCTATTTACACTTTGCACAATGTTTATAACCTTGTCAAGATTATTGTTTGCTCCAGTTATAGCTGTTGTAACTGTCTATATAATAACAATTCGTACTGCCATATCCGTATTGTTGTTTCTCTTTGAAGTATATGTTTCTTTCATTTGTGCCCGCTTTTATATTTGCCGTTACTTTGATTTTGTTACTTGATTGATAAAGATAACCCCCGCCAGCTGCATCGTAAACCGGAACTGTCCCATAATAGAGCTGCCAAATGGCGTTGTCTTCGAAATACAGCTCATCTAATGACTTGTCAAAAGCGTATCTACCTATATATTTTACGCTTGAGGGGATTGTTATGGATTTCAACGAAGTACACCCAACAAAAGCCCTATCATATATCCCTGTTACGCCATTTGCAATTTCTATACTTTTTAATTTCACGCAATCTTTAAAACCGGCAGACGCGATTGCGGTGACGGATTTACCGTTATGCGTTGACGGAATTACTACATTTTCGATTATGTTTTGATAATCTGGATTAATTTTCACGGTCATTGTGTTTTCATCAACATCTGTATAAATCAAATAATCATCAGCATTATCTTCATCAGAAGTGATTTTGCCTAAATTGTCACTCGTACCATCTGTATAGGTAATAATCAGCTCGCCATTGACCAGCTCCGTCTTGGCAATGCCGCGGCCGGGATCACCTTTATCGCCCTTGTCGCCCTTGTCGCCTTTTTCGCCCTGGGCGCCTTTAATATTGCCCAGGTTGGTCACGGTATTATCCGTCAGGGTCACCAGCAGTTCGCCGTCCGCAGACAGGGTCACAGACTGAATACCGGTACCGTCTGTACCGGTCACGCGGCCCACATTCTCCGTGCGGCCATCGGTATAAGTCAGTTCCAGTTCGCCGTTTGCAGTCACACGGCAAGCGGTAATACCAATGCCGTCCGCGCCACGGATATTGCCCAGGTTCAGCACCGTACCGTTGGTGAGAGTCACCGTCAGCGCCCCCTGATCCGTGATCCGAACAGAGGAAATACCTACACCGTCAGTACCATTCTTGCCGTCGGTGCCGTTGGCGCCATCCTTGCCATCAACACCGTTCACGCCGTCTTTGCCGGCGGCACCGGTATCACCCTTGTCGCCTTTTTCGCCCTTTTCACCTTGAGCGCCGGTGTCACCTTTGTCACCTTTTTCGCCCTTTTCACCCTGGGCACCGGTGTCACCTTTATCGCCTTTTTCGCCTTGGGCACCGTCTGCACCGTTTGCACCGTCTTTACCGTCAGCACCAACCACATTACCTAAATCGGCAACCGTGCCGTTGGTATAAGTCAACACCAGAGCGCCGCTGTCATCGATTACCGCAGTGGACACGCCAACACCGTCCTTACCATTGGTTCCAACCACTTTGTCCAAATTGACGCTGGAGCCGTCGGAATAAGAAAGTACCAGCTGGCCCTGCTCATTGATTCGGGCGGACTGAATGCTTACGCCGTTTTTACCGTCTACGCCGTTGGTACCGTCTTTACCATTTGCACCGTTTTTACCATCGGTGCCGTTCTTGCCGTCCGCACCGTTTTTACCGTCTATGCCGTTGGTACCATCTTTACCATTTGCGCCGTTTTTACCGTTTGCACCGTTGGTACCGTTCACGCCGTTTTTGCCGTTTTTGCCGTTTTTGCCGTCCTTACCGTCAGAACCGGCCACCTGACCTACATTGATACGGGTACCATCCGTCAGGGTGATCATCAGTTCGCCGCTGTCGTTAAACTTGGCGGTAGAAATACCGGCCTGCTTCTGCTTGCCGTTGGCCTCGACGGACTTCACCCATTCTTTTTCCGTACCCTTATAGCCATTCTCTACCGCAATATCATAGGCGGACTTGCCCTTTAAGGATGTGAGCCATTCGTCCACGCTGCCGTCATAGCCGTTAGCCACAGCCAACTCATAGGCAGACAGCCCGTTCTTAATATTGCTCACCGGCTGGGTGCTGTTTTTATGTACCAAATTCGCTACCAAAAAGGCAATACCCACCATCAGCAGCACTGCCAACAGGCACGCCAGCACTTTGGCCCCCGTTCGCTTGGTTGTAGATTTTTCTTCTGTGTTCATTAAATAATTCTCCCTTCTTTTAATAAAAATCCTTATAGATACTGTCAGTATAAAACAAAATAAAGGGAAAGTGTGTGATTAGAACAAATTGTTCTAATCCTATATAGAACAGATTGTTCTAAGATATAATGGTTCCGGTGATGATATGAAATTTCAAAGAATCCGGGACCTGCGGGAGGACGCGGACCTGACCCAAAGCGAGATAGGCCGAGCGCTGCACCTGCCCCAACGCACATACGCCTATTATGAAAGCGGGCAGCGCACCGTGCCGCCGGAGGTGCTCATTGCACTGGCGAACTTCTACGGGGTGAGTGTGGACTACATCTTAGGGCGCAAGAACGACAAAAACTAAGCCACGGTAACAAGGGGTAGTTGTTACTGTGGCTTTTGTTTTATCTATTTGCCCTTAATGCGGCGCAGGGCGGTTTTTTCCAGTCGGCTGACCTGTGCCTGGCTGATGCCGATCTCAGACGCCACCTCCATTTGGGTTTTGCCCTCCATAAAACGCTTATAGAGAATGTTGCGCTCCCGATCGTCCAGCTGCCTGATCTGATCCTTAATCATCATTTCATCCACCCAGTCCGCGTCCGTATTGGCGTCGCCCACCTGGTCCATCACATAAATGGTGTCGCCTCCGTCGGAATACACCGGCTCGTACAAGGACACAGGGTCCACAATGGCCTCCAGCGCCAGTACCACATCGGTGGTCTTCATACCCAGCTTGGCGGCGATCTCGTCCACCGTCGGTTCCCGGCCGTTGGCGGCCATCAGCTGCTCCTTCACCTGCATGGCTTTATAGGCGGTATCCCGCATAGAGCGGCTGACCCGCACCGGGTTATCGTCTCGCAAAAAGCGGCGCACCTCCCCTACGCACATGGGCACGGCGTAGGTGGAGAACTTTACATTCAGCTCCGTATTAAAATGGTCAATGGCTTTAATCAGTCCAATGACCCCCACCTGGAACAGATCGTCCATACTCTCGCCGCGGCCGGAGAACCGCTGGATTACCGACAGCACCAGCCGCAAATTGCCGCAGATCAGGGCGTCCCGAGCCTGCTTGTCCCCGGCCTGGGCCTTGCGCAGCAGATCCATTTTTTCCTTCTCCCCAAGCACCTTCAACTCCGAGGTGTTGATCCCGCAGATTTCTACTTTACCGTATTGCACATGCGTCCGCCTTTCTATGATATGTACAATACGCTTATGAATAGTATGGACCGCTGGGTGCAAAAATATCAAGCAAAGCAAGATTTTTGTGTGGCGGGTAATCAGGTTGCAGTATAATGTGGGTGTTGCGCCAATTCCTAAAAAAACCTATATTCTAACCGATTTGCCTCCCTTGTAAAGGGAGGTGGCTGCGAACTTGCGAGCAGACGGAGGGATTATTGGGTGAGAGCAACCCTCGCCCTACGAAATCACAAAAAAACAGAGCCGTATATTTGGCTCTGTTCTATGTTATCGTACGCTATGGTTCACGCCGGGTCCTTACCGTCAAAAACAGCAAACACGGCGTAATCACTCAAACAATAAAAATCATTGTCATAGGTGGCAGACAGATAATTCATAAAGGCGCACACCTCCTGAGCGGTTTTTTCCGTAGCAAAGAGCAAATTGTCGTTCAGATCCTCAGCGTACTCCCGCAGCACCTGGCCGTTCAATTCTTCAAAGAATTCCGGGAACAACGCCTCCTCATACTCGGTAACGCCCACTCGGATTAGGCCGTCTGCCAGGGGTGATACACTCAGGTCCTGGGCGCACACATCGTAGCCCAAAAGTGCGCCGCCCAAAAGTCCCGCACTCTCGTGCTCGTCGTTAAAGGTGATCAACTCGCAATCCGCGCCTCGGCTACCAAGCAGATCCACCATCTGCCGGGCAGCGCAGGCTGCCGCCACAGTGCACTGGATCTCCTGGCTTTCATCGTCCACAAAATTCTCCAAAAAATCCGTGACCCGGCCGCCAATCTTGGCGTCCGTCATATAATCTGCCAACTGGTTGGAGCGGCAAACGCCCCGATACCCATCCGGCTGCAAATCGCAAATGGCAAGTCCCTTCAACAAAAATCCCTTCTTTGTGTTAAATGTGCAAAACGGTCTTGAGCACCGCCAGCATCTCCCGCATCCAGTAGGTGCCCAGCAGGTACACATCGGTGGCTGCCGGTGTGGAGCTGGCGGTCAGACCCGCCCGCTGACACAGCAGCATGCCCCGGCGGCAATGGAAATCAGAGGTCACCACCGTCACATGGCGGTTCAGTCCGTTTTGTTCTATAATTTTGGCCGAAAAAGCCACATTTTCCTCCGTAGAAGTGGAGCGATCCTCCAGATACAATCGATCGGCGGCGATCCCCCGGCGCACCAGTTCTCGGCGCATACACTCCGCCTCGCTGATCTTCTCATCCGGGCCTTGGCCGCCGCTTAGCACAGCCTTGCTGTCCGGGTTCTTCTCCAAATACTCGGTGGCTGCCTCGATCCGCTGGCGCAGCATACGAGAGGGGCGCTCCCCCTTCACCGAGCAGCCCAGCACCAGTACAGTCTCGTCCCGGTGGCCGGTTTGGATCAGCCCGGTGAGCATATAGCCGCTGGTGAGCACCGCCACGGCGCACACCAGTGCCACCGCCGCCTTGAGCACCACCGCGCCCGGGGCGTGATTGCCCGGCGCCAGCAATTGGGTCACCGGCTGCGCAAACATGCCGCACAGCAACAGCACCACGGCAAAAGCAATGCCCAGCACATTACCGGCATTGAGAATTCGATTGAGCACCCAAGGCGCCAAATACCACAGCAGCAGTACCGCGCCGACGGCGAAAAACGCAACCTGAATAAAAATCACCTGTTCGTCTTGTTTTTTGTCTTTCTTTCGTAAATGTAGCATAACACAGCGCTCCTTTCAGCCATTTCAGCCTAACAGAGCCGCCGCAGAAAGGCAAGGCACGGGCGGTGGAAACACTCCACGCACCGTGGAATCGGCGGAAAACATTGACAATTCGCCTCGTTGCCGTATAATAACTATATTATAGTATAGCATTCAGGAGCCAAATATGGAAGAAAAAAATACAAATTGGCAAAAAAGTGTTTGCGCTGTGGTGCTGCGCGAGGGCAAGGTACTGCTGGCTCGCCACACGTACGGCGCCGGTAAGGGGCTGTTTATCACCCCCGGCGGGTATCTGAAAAACGGCGAAAGCCCGGAGCAGGCCATGTGCCGGGAACTGCTGGAAGAGACCGGCATTACCGCCAAGCCGGTGAAGCTGCTGGCGAGCAGGACTGGTACGCCGCCTTTTTGGCAGAGTACACCGGCGGCACGCCCCGCAGCGACGGGGACGAAAACGACCGGGTGGTGTGGATGGATTGGGAAGAAGCGCTCTCCCGCCCCGATGTGCCGGACCTGTCCAAAAAACTCATTACCGCCGCCCTGTCCGGTGGCGGGCTAACGCCTATTGACTATGCTCCCCAGCGGGAAAAATTCGGCGCCATGACTTTCTACGCCGCCGAAAAATAGAACAGAAAAAGCCGACTTGACTGTACGCAACAATCAAGCCGGTTTTTTATTTTAATCGTTATCTAACACAGACTTCAGGTACTGACCGGTGTAGGACGCCTGGCAAGCAGCGATCTTCTCCGGAGTGCCGCAGGCCACCAGCGTGCCGCCGCCAACACCGCCCTCCGGGCCAAGATCAATAATATAATCCGCAGTTTTGATCACATCCAGGTTGTGCTCGATCACCACCACGGTGTTGCCGTTGGCCACCAGCCGCTCCAGCACATTCACCAGCCGGGGCACATCTGCCGTATGCAGCCCGGTGGTGGGCTCGTCTAAAATATAAATCGTCTTGCCGGTGGGGCGCTTCATCAGCTCGGTGGCCAGCTTCACGCGCTGTGCCTCGCCGCCGGACAGGGTAGTCGCCGGCTGGCCGATCTTTACATACCCCAAACCCACATCGGACAGGGTTTGCAGCTTGCGCAAGATCTTGGGCTGCTGGGCAAAGAACGCCACGCCCTCGTCCACGGTCATCTCCAGCACTTCATAAATATTCTTGCCCTTGAACTTCACTTCCAGGGTCTCTCGGTTGTACCGATGACCGCCGCACACATCGCAGGGTACATACACATCGGCCAAAAAGTGCATTTCGATCTTCACAATACCGTCACCTTGACAGGCCTCGCACCGACCGCCCTTAACATTAAAGGAAAAGCGATTGGCCTTGTAGCCCCGCATTTTGGCATCCGGGGTGGAAGCAAACAGGTCGCGAATGTCGTTAAACACACCGGTATAAGTAGCCGGGTTGGACCGGGGGGTGCGGCCAATGGGTGACTGGTCAATGTCGATGACCTTGTCCAGATTGTCCACGCCGGTCATACGGTCAAACTTGCCCGGGCGCTTTTTGGCGCCGTTGAGCATATTGGCCAGGTGCTTATAAAGGATCTCGTTTACCAGACTGGATTTGCCGGAGCCGGACACGCCGGTCACGGCCGTAAAAGTTGCCAGCGGGATCTCCACATCAATGCCCTTCAAGTTGTTTTGTGCCGCACCGTAGATCGTCAGTTTTTTGCCGTTGCCCGGCCGCCGCTTGGTTGGTACCGGGATCTTGCGCTTGCCGCTCAGGTATTGGCCGGTGATGGAGCGCTCACAGGCAATAATATCGTCTACCGTGCCCGCTGCCACCAGCTCGCCGCCGTGGATACCGGCACCGGGGCCAATGTCCACCACATAGTCTGCCGCCCGCATGGTGTCCTCGTCATGTTCCACCACGATCAGGGTGTTGCCCAAGTCCCGCAGGTGGCGCAGGGTGCCCAGCAGTTTTTCATTGTCCCGCTGGTGCAGACCAATGGACGGCTCGTCCAGAATATACAGCACGCCCATCAGGGACGAACCGATCTGGG
>ERZ773108.3812-NODE-3812-length-11095-cov-28.168388_pt1 | contig 11095 bp, 9 predicted proteins | sample MGYA00580570_ERZ773108 | MGnify/ENA primary metagenome ERZ773108 (study PRJEB29015, sample SAMEA2737840) | human gut metagenome | biome: human gut; feature: human-associated habitat; material: faeces | place: China | collected 2012 ...
GCAGGGCGTTTTCCAGCGCGCGCAGGGTTTCGATATCCAGGTCGTTGGTTGGTTCGTCGAGCAGCAGCATGTTGCCGCCAACCTGCAGCAGCTTCGCCAGATGCAGACGACCGCGCTCACCACCGGAAAGTTCGCCAACACGTTTACCCTGATCAACCCCTTTAAAGTTAAAGCGGCCAACGTAGGCGCGGCTTGGCATCTCGGTGTTGCCGATCTTCATAATATCCAGCCCGCCGGAAACTTCTTCCCAAACGGTTTTGCTGTTATCCATTGAGTCACGGAACTGATCAACCGATGCCAGTTTCACCGTTTCACCCAAAGTGATGGTGCCGCTGTCCGGCTGTTCCTGACCGGAGATCATACGGAACAGGGTCGATTTACCCGCGCCGTTCGGACCGATGATCCCGACGATCGCCCCTTTCGGGATCGAGAAGCTCAGGTCATCAATCAGCAGGCGATCGCCGTAGGATTTACGCAGGTTGCTGACTTCCAGCACTTTATCGCCCAGACGCGGTCCAGGTGGAATAAACAGTTCGTTGGTTTCGTTACGTTTCTGATATTCGGTGCTGTTCAGCTCTTCAAAACGTGCCAGACGTGCTTTACCTTTCGACTGACGGCCTTTAGTACCCTGACGTACCCACTCCAGCTCTTTCTCGATCGACTTACGACGCGCCGCTTCTTGTGAAGCTTCCTGCGCCAGACGCTGATCTTTCTGCTCCAGCCAGGAGGAGTAGTTACCTTCCCACGGAATACCTTCACCGCGGTCCAGTTCGAGGATCCAGCCTGCAACGTTATCGAGGAAGTAACGGTCGTGAGTAATCGCCACCACGGTGCCTTCGAAGTCGTGCAGGAAGCGTTCCAGCCACGCCACGGATTCGGCATCCAGGTGGTTGGTCGGTTCGTCGAGCAGCAGCATGTCTGGTTTTTCCAGCAGCAGGCGGCACAACGCCACGCGACGACGCTCACCACCGGAGAGGTTAGCGATTTTCGCGTCCCAATCTGGCAGACGCAGCGCATCCGCCGCACGCTCCAGCTGTACGTTCAGGTTATGACCGTCGTGAGCCTGAATGATCTCTTCCAGACGGCCTTGTTCAGCGGCCAGCTTGTCAAAATCGGCATCCGGATCGGCGTACAGCGCATACACTTCATCCAGGCGTTTCAGGGCGTTAACCACTTCAGAAACCGCTTCTTCAATGGACTCACGCACGGTGTGTTCCGGGTTCAGCTGCGGTTCCTGCGGCAGATAACCAATCTTGATGTCTGGCTGCGGACGTGCTTCACCTTCGATGTCTTTATCAATGCCCGCCATAATGCGCAGCAGGGTAGACTTACCCGCGCCGTTCAGACCCAGGACACCAATTTTTGCCCCAGGGAAGAAACTCAGAGAGATGTTTTTCAAAATATGACGTTTCGGCGGAACAACTTTGCCGACACGATGCATGGTATAAACGAATTGAGCCACGTTGGACTTCGCCTCTATGTTTATCGTGATGATGAGTTTTCAAAGGCGAAGTGTAGCCTTTTTCCCCGCCTAATCCCAGTTGGTCGATCACCTTCGCAGTAAAAGTAAAAAAGTGTCCGTAACGTGGCGTAAACGGCAATGACTGGTTAGCATAAATCTATTACGCGGCATGACGCTGCATTGATGTATTTACACTTAGAGGATGCGCTTGTGGAAAAAGCCAAACAAGTTACCTGGCGGCTGTTGGCTGCCGGTGTCTGTCTGCTGACGGTCAGCAGCGTGGCGCGAGCCGACTCACTGGATGAGCAGCGTAGCCGTTACGCGCAAATCAAGCAGGCCTGGGATAATCGACAGATGGATGTGGTCGAACAAATGATGCCTAGACTGAAGGATTATCCGCTTTATCCCTACCTGGAATACCGCCAGATCACCGATGATCTGATGAATCAACCGGCGGTGACGGTCACTAACTTTGTTCGCGCTAACCCCACGCTTCCTCCCGCTCGCACGCTGCAATCTCGTTTCGTCAATGAACTGGCGCGGCGTGAAGACTGGCGTGGCTTGTTAGCCTTTAGCCCGGAAAAGCCCGGAACTACCGAAGCGCAATGTAATTACTACTATGCGAAATGGAACACCGGGCAGAGTGAAGAAGCCTGGCAAGGGGCGAAAGAGCTGTGGCTAACCGGCAAGAGCCAGCCTAACGCCTGTGACAAGTTATTTAGCGTCTGGCGTGCGTCAGGTAAACAAGATCCGCTGGCGTATTTAGAGCGTATCCGTCTGGCGATGAAAGCGGGTAACACTGGCCTGGTAACAGTGCTGGCAGGGCAGATGCCTGCCGATTACCAGACTATCGCCTCGGCAATCATTTCACTGGCGAACAACCCTAATACGGTACTGACCTTCGCGCGTACAACCGGAGCGACCGATTTTACCCGTCAAATGGCAGCGGTGGCGTTTGCCAGTGTGGCGCGGCAGGATGCTGAAAATGCACGGCTGATGATCCCGTCGCTTGCCCAGGCGCAGCAGCTTAATGAAGATCAGATTCAGGAGCTGCGCGATATCGTCGCCTGGCGTTTGATGGGCAACGATGTCACCGACGAGCAGGCGAAATGGCGCGATGACGCCATTATGCGCTCGCAATCCACGTCGTTGATTGAACGCCGTGTGCGAATGGCACTTGGCACCGGCGATCGTCGCGGCCTGAATACCTGGCTGGCGCGTCTGCCGATGGAAGCAAAAGAGAAAGATGAATGGCGTTACTGGCAGGCGGATTTATTGCTGGAACGCGGACGTGAAGCTGAAGCAAAAGAGATTTTGCATCAACTCATGCAACAGCGTGGTTTCTACCCGATGGTTGCAGCACAACGCATCGGAGAAGAGTATGAGCTGAAGATTGATAAAGCGCCGCAGAATGTTGACAGCGCCCTGACTCAGGGGCCGGAGATGGCGCGCGTGCGCGAGTTGATGTACTGGAATCTCGATAACACCGCGCGTAGCGAGTGGGCCAATCTGGTGAAGAGCAAGTCAAAAACAGAGCAGGCTCAACTGGCTCGGTATGCTTTCAATAACCAATGGTGGGATCTCAGCGTTCAGGCGACGATCGCCGGGAAGCTTTGGGATCATCTGGAAGAGCGATTCCCGCTGGCTTACAACGATCTTTTCAAACGTTACACCAGTGGGAAGGAGATCCCGCAAAGCTATGCGATGGCGATTGCCCGTCAGGAGAGCGCCTGGAATCCGAAAGTGAAATCACCGGTAGGGGCCAGCGGCCTGATGCAGATTATGCCGGGTACAGCGACCCATACGGTGAAGATGTTCTCTATTCCCGGTTATAGCAGCCCTGGGCAATTGCTGGATCCGGAAACGAATATCAACATTGGCACCAGTTACCTGCAATATGTTTATCAGCAGTTTGGCAATAACCGTATTTTCTCCTCAGCAGCTTATAACGCCGGACCAGGGCGGGTGCGAACCTGGCTTGGCAACAGCGCCGGGCGTATCGACGCTGTGGCATTTGTCGAGAGTATTCCGTTCTCCGAGACGCGCGGTTATGTGAAGAACGTGCTGGCTTATGACGCTTACTACCGCTATTTCATGGGGGATAAACCGACGTTGATGAGCGCCACGGAATGGGGACGTCGTTACTGATCCGCACGTTTATGATATGCTATCGTACTCTTTAGCGAGTACAACCGGGGGAGGCATTTTGCTTCCCCCGCTAACAATGGCGACATATTATGGCCCAACAATCACCCTATTCAGCAGCGATGGCAGAACAGCGTCACCAGGAGTGGTTACGTTTTGTCGACCTGCTTAAGAATGCCTACCAAAACGATCTCCATTTACCGTTGTTAAACCTGATGCTGACGCCAGATGAGCGCGAAGCGTTGGGGACTCGCGTGCGTATTGTCGAAGAGCTGTTGCGCGGCGAAATGAGCCAGCGTGAGTTGAAAAATGAACTCGGCGCTGGCATCGCGACGATTACGCGTGGATCTAACAGTCTGAAAGCCGCGCCTGTCGAGCTGCGCCAGTGGCTGGAAGAGGTGTTGCTGAAAGATCACTGATACACGGCATTATGAAACGGACTCAGCGCCAGGATCACCGCCTGGTGATAGACGCTGGCGCGAGTGAGTTTCCCGGCGGTAAACACGCCGATCGCCCCTTCCTTACGACCAATCTCATCAATACCGGTATAACGCGACATCACGGGACCAAGCGCCTCACCTTCACGCACTTTTTCCAGAATCACCGCAGGCAACGGCAAAGTAGCCGAACGCGCCTCGCCGCGCTGGCTGGCGTTTTCAATCACCACCCAACTGAAAGTGCTGTCACCATCGATGCCAGCTTCAATCGCCACCCAAAAATCAGCCTCTGGAAGTAAACGGCGGGCATTTGCTACCCGATTTCGTGCGCCAGCGCGCGTTTCCTCACTGCCAAAGGGTTGTTCCGGTACACCGCTCTCGACGGCAACGGATGCAATATGGCAGGATCCTTCGCCGAAGATCTCGTGAAATGCCTGCAGAATGGCCTGAATTTTAGCGGGATTGGTGGTCGCACAGACAACTTGGTGCATAATCAGCATTACTCAGAAAATTAACGTTACAGCAGTATACGGAAAAAAAGCATGTTACAGGTATACCTAGTCCGCCACGGTGAAACGCAGTGGAACGCCGAGCGACGTATTCAGGGCCAGTCTGACAGCCCGCTGACCGCCAAAGGTGAGCAACAGGCGATGCAGGTGGCAACCCGTGCCAAAGAGCTTGGCATTACGCATATCATCAGTAGCGATTTAGGACGCACCCGGCGTACGGCGGAAATCATCGCCCAGGCCTGCGGCTGTGACATCATCTTTGATTCTCGCCTGCGTGAATTAAACATGGGTGTGCTGGAAAAAAGACATATCGATTCTCTGACCGAAGAAGAAGAGAACTGGCGTCGGCAGCTGGTCAATGGCACCGTTGACGGACGTATTCCTGAAGGCGAGTCAATGCAGGAGCTCAGCGATCGCGTCAATGCGGCACTGGAATCTTGTCGGGAATTACCGCAGGGAAGCCGACCGCTGCTGGTGAGTCATGGTATTGCACTGGGATGCCTGGTGAGTACGATTCTCGGATTACCAGCATGGGCAGAGCGCCGCTTACGTCTGCGTAACTGTTCTATTTCGCGCGTGGATTATCAGGAAAGCCTGTGGCTGGCGTCTGGCTGGGTCGTTGAAACCGCAGGGGACATCTCGCATCTGGACGCCCCTGCATTAGATGAGCTGCAGCGTTAACGACGGATCGGAATCAGCAGTTCACAGCGTAGATTAATTGGGCGATCTCCCGCTTTGGCATCTTCTGCCGGGTAGTATCGCTCAATATCCTGACCTTTACGGCGCGTCAGGTTGAGCATTGGCATGCACGTTCCGTATACCGTCAGGATAAACTCCTGCACGCCGGTTCCCAGACCTTCATAGGTAAACATCACATATTCGCCGCCCTGCAGCATCACCGGATGCCCCGTCAGTACATAGCCATCTGCCTGATCCTGGGCTAACGCGGTGGTATAGAATACCTCTTGCTCGTCGTCTTTATCCTGACTCGGACGCGTTTCATTCAGGCCGTAGAGCACCGGCGGAATGGTCGGCGCGTTGCCGAGAAAATCGTGCCAGAACTGATAACGCATTTCATGGCGGAAATCAGAGATTTGCTCCAGCGAACAGGAGTAGCTCTGGGTAACACCAATCAGCGGCGTATCTTCCAGGGTGACAAATTTGTGCTCTGGCATAGTGAATTCACCCAGGCGTAGCGGCGGGCGAATACCAAAGGCGCTCCATTCAGGAGAACGGCGGTAAAGTGCAGGAGTCTGGGCAAACTGCTTCTTGAATGCGCGGGTAAATGTCTGTTGAGAGTCGAAGCGGTATTGCAGCGCGATGTCCAGAATCGGACGCGCAGTCAGGCGTAGTGCGACCGCCGATTTCGACAAACGACGAGCACGAATATACGCGCCAATAGCATGGCCAGTGACATCTTTAAACATTCTCTGTAAGTGCCACTTGGAATAACCTGCTTTCGCCGCTACATTGTCGAGCGACAGGGGCTGATCCAGATGACCTTCCAGCCAGATTAAAAGGTCGCGAATAATGCCGGCCTGATCCATAAAATATCCTCATCCTTTCAACAACGAGCACCTGACATCAGGTAATTGGATAATAGCATTTTTTGCTGTTTTAGCATTCAGTGTTTTTTTCTTAGTAGAGTATGTTTTAGGGCTTGACGGAAATAAAAGTATTGAGATTTTGTTCTTAATCAATATGTTATTTACCGTGACGAACTAATTGCTCGTGTAATAGATAAAAATGGTAACAATATGAAATACAAGCATTTGATCCTGTCTTTAAGCCTGATAATGCTGGGGCCATTGGCTCATGCAGAAGAGATTGGTTCGGTCGACACCGTATTTAAAATGATCGGCCCGGATCACAAAATTGTTGTGGAAGCCTTTGATGATCCCGATGTGAAAAATGTCACCTGTTATGTGAGCCGGGCGAAAACCGGTGGTATTAAAGGGGGATTGGGTCTGGCGGAAGATACCTCCGATGCGGCCATTTCTTGTCAGCAAGTCGGGCCGATTGAACTGTCGGATCGTATTAAAAACGGCAAAGCTCAGGGCGAGGTAGTATTCAAAAAACGCACGTCCCTGGTCTTTAAGTCGTTACAGGTCGTGCGCTTTTATGATGCCAAACGCAACGCGCTCGCTTATCTGGCTTACTCCGACAAAGTTGTAGAAGGTTCGCCGAAAAACGCGATTAGCGCGGTTCCTGTCATGCCGTGGCGGCAATAACAGAGGCGATTTATGCAACGGGAAACGGTCTGGTTAGTGGAAGATGAGCAAGGGATAGCCGACACGCTGGTCTACATGTTGCAGCAGGAAGGTTTTGCCGTCGAGGTCTTTGAGCGAGGCTTGCCGGTGCTGGATAAAGCTCGCCAGCTGGTTCCCGACGTCATGATTCTCGACGTTGGTTTGCCTGATATCAGCGGCTTTGAATTGTGCCGCCAGTTACTGGCGCTCCATCCGGCGTTACCTGTACTGTTCCTGACGGCCCGAAGTGAAGAGGTCGATCGCCTGCTTGGGCTGGAAATTGGCGCTGACGACTATGTGGCTAAACCGTTTTCACCCCGCGAAGTGTGCGCCAGGGTGCGCACCTTACTGCGTCGGGTGAAGAAGTTCTCGTCGCCGTCTCCCGTCATCCGTATTGGTCATTTTGAATTGAATGAACCCGCGGCGCAGATCAGCTGGTTTGACACGCCATTAACGCTGACGCGGTATGAGTTTTTATTGCTGAAGACGTTACTCAAGTCGCCAGGCCGCGTCTGGTCACGCCAGCAACTAATGGATAGCGTGTGGGAAGATGCGCAGGACACCTACGATCGCACCGTCGATACCCACATTAAAACGTTGCGTGCCAAGCTGCGCGCCATCAACCCCGATCTTTCACCGATTAATACTCATCGCGGCATGGGATATAGCCTGAGGGGCCTGTAATGCGTATCGGCATGCGGTTGTTGCTGGGCTATTTTTTACTGGTGGCGGTGGCGGCCTGGTTCGTACTGGCTATTTTTGTCAAAGAAGTTAAACCGGGCGTGCGAAGAGCAACGGAGGGGACGCTGATCGACACCGCAACGTTGCTGGCGGAGCTGGCGCGTCCCGATTTGCTCTCTGGGGACCCAACGCATGGGCAACTGGCGCAGGCGTTTAATCAGCTACAACATCGCCCGTTTCGCGCTAATATCGGTGGCATTAACAAAGTGCGCAATGAATATCATGTCTATATGACCGATGCGCAGGGCAAAGTATTGTTCGATTCGGCAAATAAAGCCGTTGGGCAGGATTATTCGCGCTGGAATGACGTCTGGCTAACGTTGCGTGGTCAGTATGGTGCGCGCAGCACGTTGCAAAATCCTGCCGATCCCGAAAGTTCGGTGATGTATGTTGCCGCGCCGATTATGGACGGCTCGCGGCTTATTGGCGTTTTGAGCGTAGGCAAACCGAACGCGGCGATGGCTCCGGTCATTAAGCGCAGCGAGCGGCGAATTTTATGGGCCAGCGCCATTTTGCTGGGGATTGCACTGGTGATTGGCGCAGGCATGGTTTGGTGGATCAACCGCTCCATTGCCCGGCTCACTCGCTATGCCGATTCCGTCACTGACAATAAGCCCGTTCCTCTTCCTGAACTCGGCAGTAGCGAGTTGCGTAAGCTTGCGCAGGCGCTGGAAAGTATGCGCGTGAAGCTGGAAGGGAAAAACTATATTGAGCAGTATGTTTATGCGTTAACCCATGAGCTAAAAAGCCCACTGGCGGCGATTCGTGGCGCGGCGGAAATTTTACGCGAAGGTCCGCCGCCGGAAGTGGTAGCTCGTTTTACTGACAACATTCTGACGCAAAATGCGCGAATGCAGGCGCTGGTGGAAACGTTACTACGCCAGGCAAGACTGGAGAATCGTCAGGAAGTCGTTCTGACTGCTGTTGATGTGGCGGCATTATTTCGCCGCGTCAGCGAAGCGCGCACCGTGCAGTTGGCAGAAAAAAACATCACTCTACATGTTATGCCCACTGAGGTTAATGTTGCTGCTGAACCGGCGTTACTGGAGCAGGCGCTGGGGAATTTACTGGATAACGCAATCGATTTTACCCCCGAGAGCGGTCGCATAACGCTAAGCGCCGAAGTGGATCAGGAACACGTCGCCCTTAAGGTGCTGGATACCGGTAGTGGTATTCCTGACTACGCGCTGTCACGTATTTTTGAACGCTTTTACTCTTTGCCGCGTGCAAATGGGCAAAAAAGCAGCGGTCTGGGGTTGGCGTTTGTCAGTGAGGTCGCCCGTTTGTTTAACGGCGAAGTCACGCTGCGCAACGTGCAGGAAGGTGGCGTGCTGGCCTCGCTTCGACTTCACCGTCATTTCACATAGCTTCAAATTCTTCCCACATAGCCTTCGTATCCTGCTGCCATTGCAAAGGAGAAGACTATGTTGAAATCCCCCCTGTTCTGGAAAATGACCACCCTGTTTGGTGCAGTATTGCTGTTGTTGATTCCGATAATGCTGATTCGGCAGGTGATTGTCGAACGTGCCGATTACCGTAGCGATGTGGAAGATGCGATTCGCCAAAGTACCAGCGGGCCGCAAAAACTCGTTGGGCCGCTTATCGCTATTCCTGTGACCGAGCTTTATACGGTGCAGGAAGAGGATAAAACCGTGGAGCGGAAACGAAGTTTTATCCATTTTTGGTTACCTGAGTCATTGATGGTTGATGGCAATCAGAACGTGGAAGAACGCAAGATAGGGATTTATACCGGTCAGGTCTGGCACAGTGATTTAACGCTAAAAGCCGATTTCGATGTTTCGCGTCTTGGCGAGCTCAACGCGCCAAATATCACCTTAGGCAAGCCATTTATTGTGGTTAGCGTCGGGGATGCGCGTGGTATTGGTGTGGTGAAAGCGCCTGAAGTTAACGGAATGGCGCTGACCATTGAACCCGGCACCGGGTTAGAGCAAGGCGGGCAGGGCGTGCATATCCCTTTACCCGAAGGGGACTGGCGCAAGCAGAACCTGAAGCTGAATATGGCATTGAATTTAAGCGGTACCGGCGATCTTTCTGTGGTGCCTACCGGGCGTAATAGCGAAATGACCTTAACCAGCAACTGGCCGCATCCCAGTTTTTTAGGTGATTTTCTACCAGCCAAACGGGAAGTTAGTGAGTCAGGTTTTCAGGCGCAATGGCAAAGCAGCTGGTTTGCTAATAATCTCGGTGAGCGTTTTGCTTCAGGCAATGATACCGGCTGGGAAAACTTCCCCGCGTTTAGCGTCGCAGTGACGACGCCAGCCGATCAATACCAATTAACTGACCGGGCGACTAAGTATGCCATTCTGCTGATTGCGCTGACTTTTATGGCGTTCTTTGTTTTTGAAACGCTCACCGCGCAACGCTTACACCCAATGCAATATTTGCTGGTGGGGCTTTCATTGGTGATGTTTTATTTGCTCTTGCTGGCGCTTTCTGAACATACCGGTTTTACCGTGGCATGGATAATCGCCAGTCTGATTGGGGCGTTAATGAACGGTATTTATTTGCAGGCGGTATTGAAAGGTTGGCGCAACAGCATGTTGTTTACCCTCGCGCTGTTGTTGCTGGATGGTGTGATGTGGGGACTGCTCAACTCTGCCGATAGCGCGCTGTTGTTGGGAACCAGTGTGCTGGTGGTGGCGCTGGCCGGCATGATGTTTGTGACCCGTAATATCGACTGGTATGCGTTTTCACTGCCGAAAATGAAAGCCAGTAAAGACGTTACAACGGACGATGAATTACGTATCTGGAAATAAGGTTGAAAAATAAAAACGGCGCTAAAAAGCGCCGTTTTTTTTGACGGTGGTAAAGCCGATTAATCTTTCAGATCACCGCAGAAGCGATAACCTTCACCGTGAATGGTGGCGATGATTTCCGGCGTATCCGGCGTAGATTCGAAATGTTTACGAATACGGCGGATCGTCACGTCTACAGTACGGTCGTGCGGTTTCAGCTCACGGCCGGTCATTTTCTTCAGCAGTTCAGCACGGGACTGAATTTTGCCTGGGTTTTCACAGAAGTGAAGCATGGCGCGGAACTCGCTGCGCGGCAGCTTGTACTGCTCGCCATCAGGGCCGATCAATGAACGGCTGTTGATGTCCAGTTCCCAACCATTGAACTTGTAGCTTTCAACGCTACGACGTTCTTCGCTGACAGTACCCAGATTCATGGTACGGGACAGCAGGTTGCGTGCACGAATCGTCAGTTCACGCGGGTTGAACGGTTTGGTGATGTAGTCATCTGCACCGATTTCGAGGCCGAGAATTTTATCGACTTCGTTGTCACGGCCAGTCAGGAACATCAACGCAACATTCGCCTGCTCGCGCAGTTCACGCGCTAACAGAAGACCGTTCTTACCCGGCAGATTGATATCCATGATCACCAGGTTGATGTCATATTCAGAGAGGATCTGATGCATTTCCGCGCCATCTGTCGCTTCGAAAACATCATAGCCTTCCGCTTCGAAAATACTTTTCAACGTGTTGCGTGTTACCAACTCGTCTTCAACGATAAGAATGTGCGGGGTCTGCA
>ERZ773108.3813-NODE-3813-length-11095-cov-5.014583_pt1 | contig 11095 bp, 7 predicted proteins | sample MGYA00580570_ERZ773108 | MGnify/ENA primary metagenome ERZ773108 (study PRJEB29015, sample SAMEA2737840) | human gut metagenome | biome: human gut; feature: human-associated habitat; material: faeces | place: China | collected 2012 ...
AGTTCGCGGCCCAGCAATCGTTAAACCGTCTGGCAAGATTTTTTCACCAATTTCTATTCGCTCTATGAAGGTATGAAGAATATCTCGATCTAAAGTTTCGATATGGGAATAGCGTCTGGCGAGGTCAAAAAACAAGTCATACGCATCGCGGATATTGCTTTCTTCCGAAGTATCCTCAATCAATCTGTCACGCTGTTCTTCAAGCTCCTGACGCTCTTTTCCAAATCGCTCCATCATTTGATCCAGTAATTCATCACTTAAATTTCCGGCTGCGTTATCACGGTACGCTCGTTCAATCATCTTGACAATACGCTTCAACCTTATTTCTATATCGGCCAATGACTTTTCCTTGTCCTCACCGACGCCAAGCGAAGCATTAGATTGTTGAATAGCCGCCTGTGTGATGGCCTCAATATCATCATCGTCAAATGACAACAGCTCGTTCAAATCACGCCGAATGATCTCCATTAGGTCATCATACCGGATACGGGCACCATGCTCACAGCGGTTTCGTGTTCGACTTGTCAAGTTATTGCAAACAAGATACCAATACTTTGCGCGTTCACCCTTGTAGACCGAACCACCGGAACACATCGCTGTGCCGCAGTGAGCGCAGTATGCGATCCCGCCAAAAATACTGTGGCGAAATGCAGGGTTGGCCGCATGGGACTTTGTGTTTTCTCCGAGGAAATGTTCTGCTCGGTCAAATTGCTCTTGTGTCACCAATGGCTCATGGGTATTTTCTGTAAAGCACCAATCTTCCTGTGGAATAGAGATTTTCTTTTTGGACTTCACATTGACCTTACGGGTTTTCCCAAGTACGGTGTGTCCCAAATAGACGCGATTTCGCAGGATACGCTTAACCGTAGTATAGTTCCAGTAGTCTGACGCTCTGGATGCTCCCTGTGGGGTGAATTTATCACGATATTCAACCCTGTATTTCAAAGGCGGGATGATACATTGTTCGTTCAGTTTGTTTGCAATCGTCCGCGTTGAAAGTCCCGTTGATGCCCATTCAAAAATCTGTCGGACGATCGGTGCTGTATTTTCATCGGGAACAAGCTGGTCGGTGGTACGCTCCGCTTTTTTATAGCCGTATGGCGGACAAGCTGCATACTTGCCCTTCTTCCGTTTCATGTCTAACGTCTGCTTGACTTTTCTGGAAGTATCACGCAGGTACACATCATTCATGGCAAATTGGAATGGTGCCATCAGGTTGTCTCCCATGGAGTCAAAGTCATTACCGGGAGCCAGATAATGAATGCCGTTCTCAGGGAAAAAGCGTTCTGCGTAGTAACTTGATTCCGTCATGTCACGGCCAAGCCGGGAAAGGTCTTTTGTAATGACCATATTGGCCTTTCCGGTCGAAAGATGATCCAGCATCGCTTGAAAGCCAGGGCGCTCAAAATTGCCGCCAGAATAGCCATCGTCTACAAATTCTTTTACGATGATAATATCGTGCTTTTCACAATAGTCCCTAATGATTGCACGTTGATTTGTAATGCTCTCGGACTCGTTTTTATGTTTCTTTTCTTCATCGGATAAGCGGCAGTAAATATCAGCGAGTTTGATGTGGTTCCGCATGATGTCCTCCTTTCTGGAACCACTCATTTACACTGATATTATACCATTTTCTTTCCTGAGTGGTCAAAAAAATCGACTTTTTTAGCCGTGGTAATGATTTCCTCCGCCACCACTTCTTGTGGCGTTTTATTGCTGGTAAAGACCCTTTCGATTACATAGGTTGCAGCTCCAATTTTGTGTTGCTTTTCTTGCTTTTCCAAGGTTGCACCTCCCTAAAAGCATTATTTCCACCTAAAAACAATTTAACCGGGCAGTAGGGCTGCCTGGCACTTTTTTCTCAGTCTAAAATCGACAAAAACCGCGCCCTCATGCAGGCGCGGCCTTTGATGTAGTTTTGTTTGTTGGCAGGTACATTTCAGGAACATATTGGACGGTGCTGGCACACCTTACACGGGAATTTCACCCCCTGCGGTTCTCACAGGTTGTCCCCTTTGCCTGCGACGGCTCACGGCCTATCAAGGCCGTTTCAACGCTCGGACTGAGGCTGGACAATCGTATCTCCCCGATATGCGGGTCATCGCCCCCAAGCCAGCCACGGCTTGTTTGTGCGCGGAAGGCTGCTCCCCCTATACCTCCTTTCTCAAGTTGGGATCATGGCCTGCTCAATCCCGCACGGCTTTCCTTTCGGGCGCATATCGGATGTATCCAATAGACCTATTCAATTCTCGGACTGTCGCCAGCCCGCACAGATGCACCGTTGCCGATACATTCGTGCCGAATGGCGGTAGTGTCGAAATCTGTCTCAAATTGAGCCACATTTCCGGTGACAGACAAAAGAGAAAGGCGGCAGCGCCGCCTTTCTCCCTGTCGGTCAATTTCGCAGGTAAGCGGCCAGAATGTCGATAAACTGGGAATTGGTCGGCGGCTGTCGCAATTCAGCCCCGGCAATCAGGTTCAAAAAGCTGTGGTCAGGATAATTCCAACAGCTCTGAATAAGCGTGCGGAGATTGCGCTCGACGCAGCTGGGCGTGGTCTGAAAATGCGCCGCCGTTTGTGCATAGAGGCGCTTGGTAATAAGAATCATATTCTCCGGCTGATCCCGAACTTGCTCCACCATGTAGACCGCATAGCGGAAACCCGTCAGTTTGCCGCTCACACCGAGAAGCCGCAACAGGCGTTCGGCATCCAACGGGGTCTGCGAAGCGTCTCGTTCATACTCAGGCACATAATAAACTAAAGGCATTTGATACCCCTCCTGTTAGAAATTAGGATAAGAACAGAGAAAGGGCAGCAGGGGCGGGCCTCTCGGCCAGCGGTAGGTCTCGGCACAAGACCTCTGCTATGCTGGAACTAAATCCAGCCGTTAGGGATACCCCAATTTTCTGCTTTCACTGTAAAAATGGGATGGCAGGGGATTGTTGTATGAACGGTCGCCAGGTAAAAATTCCGTGTAAACATCCATATCCTCCGTATCTCAATCATACACGATAAATGCCGCTTTGTGTCATACAATCGCTCTACAATGCCCGGCGGTAATCGTCTGATTTTGCTCGATTGCAGTCGAATTTTGAACTTTTGGACGATATTATAGAAAAACCGCAAGGCAACTCCAAAGAGGAACTGCCTTGCGGTTAAAAACAATATTTTTTTGGCTATTCCACGCACACTCGTTCGGGACTTAGCTTACTTACCTTGATAGGCTCTGAAAAGGAAAGTAACGATTTGTGCGCGGGTACAGCTATTGTCCGGCCCGAACAGGCCATCACCAATGCCGTTTGTGACGCCGTTCTCCACCGCCCATGCCACAGCGTTTGCATAGTAGCTATCGGTAAGAACATCGCTGAACTCTGCCTTGCTATCGACCAGCTTACCAATGGCACGGAACAGGAAAGTCACGCTCTGGGCACGGGTGCAGGTGGCGTCAGGACTGAATTTGCCATCGCCCGTTCCTGTGGTGATACCGTTCTCCACCGCCCACGCAACTGCCTTAGCATAATAGCTGTCCGCAGAAACATCAGAGAAACTGCTCATAGCCTTGGGTTCGGGAGAACCGGCAGCACGCCACAGGAAGGTGACGATCTGTGCGCGGGTGCAAGGCTGGTTCGGCCCAAAGAGGCCGTTGCCAATACCGCCGGTGATGCCCTTTTCCTGCGCCCACTTCACAGCCTCATAGTAATAGGCGCTGGTGGACACATCGCTGAACGGGCTTATCTCAACTTTCTTGACAAAGGCAGCATTAACCTCGACCTTGCTGGCGGGCATGGTAAAGGTATATTTGCCGTTACCCTTGTCGGTCAGTTTCAGCTCATTTCCGTTCTTGTCAATCACGGTGAGTTCATCCAGTTTGAAGCCGTCGTCCGGCTTGACGGTAATCGTCACGGTGCTGCCGCTGGTAGCATTTTTCGTGCTGACGGTCACAGTGCCGTTCTCCGTTTTGTCGGGGGTATTCACAGGATAGCTCGGGAAGAAACTGCCGGAAGAAAAACCGCCACCGGAAGAAGGCTTTTTGACCAGTGCTGCGATGGCATCTTCAATGGCTTTTGCCATTGCATCCACTTCGAATTGCTCTGTGATATTCTTGCCGCGCACAACAGCTTCAAGTGCTGCTTTCACAGCGGAAAAATCTATATAATCGTTCTCGTTCAGAGCATTCGCCTTTGCGATGGCTGCATCAACTGCGGTATAATCGGCAGGTTTGAAGGTAAGATCAGAGATCGCGCGTTCAATAGCCGCCGCCATTGTATCTACTTCAGCCTGCTTTGCGATGACCTTGCCTCGAATCACAGTTTCTGTCGCGGCGCTCAGCGTCTCGATAGATTCGTCGGTGTATGCCGTCAAATCCGCCGGGATTTTCGCCAATGCGGCATCGACCGCGGAGTAATCCGCCTGTTCTGCACCGCAAAGGGGCGTTTCGCCCTCGCGGAAAATCCAGCCGTTGGCCGGGTCGCCGGCATTCAGCGTGTCTTTGAATCCTTCGGTCTGCATTTCCACCGAGGTTTTGGGCTCTGCGCTTTCATTCTGGTTTTTAATCGCGCTGTTCGCATCTGCAAAATAGCAGTTCGTGATCGGACTTCGCACAGTCGCATCCTGCTGCATAAAGGCATACATATAGGCAGCTTTACCAACTAACTTGCCGGTCGTATAGCAGTTTGTGACCGAGCCGTATGCATATCCGGCAGAAGCGTCTGTTCCGGCAAAGGTCGCCATCGATGCAAAGGCGCCCGTTACATCGCCGGTCGCGTAGCAGTTTTTGATATTAAGTCCCCAAAGACTGCCTGCAAAGCCGCCGGAATATGTACCGCCTGTGACATTCCCCGTGGCATAGCAGTTGCTGATAACAGTCTCAGGGTCGTTCTCACCGTTTCCCTTGCCGATCAAGCCGCCGACATTAGCACCGCCGTAATAATCAGGTTTTACATCTAGTGCGACATCAGCATGGCTGTATGTGATCTTTGCCGCTTGTCCCAACTCACCGATCAAACCGCCGATGGAACCTTTACCGGACTTTTCGGTGATTTTGCCGGAGACGCTGCATTCGTCAATATACTGGCTATCCAGAGCGCCCACAAGACCGCCGATCCAGTAGGCTGCCGTACTGCCGCTGTCCGGCGTATTCATCGTCATGCTCAGATTCGTCACATGACAGTTCTCAATCGGACCGCTGGCAGAGCCAGCGAGCGCACCCGCTAAACCGATCACATAACCGGAAACATTCTTTGCGATGCCGCAAATTGCGACACTGTCCAGATTCAAGTTGCTGATCTTGCCACCTGTCGCACCAAACAAGCCAAATACATCAGATTCCAGCGGAATGATTTCTGTTCCGATGGAAATGTTGAAAATGGTATGTCCTTTGCCGTCAAGATTTCCGGCAAACAGATGATAGTCTGTGCCTCCAAATAGTACATCAGAAAAGGAATTTCCGATCGGCGTCCAGTCATGATTGGCCAAATCAATGTCCGCGGTCAGAACAAAATAGGAATTTTCGTACGGCTGGCCCTTGTTGACCTCGCTTGCCAGATATGCAAGCTGTGCGCCGTCGTCGATCTGATATGGGTCGTTTTCCGTTCCGCTGCCGCCTGCAAAAGCAGTGGCGATGCTGCCGTCCCATGCGCCGTCCGCCGCCAGCGCCGCCGTGGGCAGCAGCGTCAGGCACAGAATCAAGGCCATCACAGCACTTACGATTCGCTTTTTCATAGACATTCCTCCGTTTGTGATCAAGGCTCGTTCCCGTAGGGATATCCCTACGGGAAACGGGGGTACCCCCGTTTCCGATGCCCTTCTGTTTTCATTCCGTAGCTTAACACGCTCTTTCCGAATTTTCAATAAACCTTGCGCGAAATGCGGTCGTTTCTGCGCGAATAGATAGCATCTCCGGTTGAAATGTGTTATACTGATAAAAAACAGTCTGTGAGGAGGCACTATGAATACTATCGGCATTTCTGTGATCTCTAACCGCACACATATCACGCTGCTGGCAGAGGATATTCTTTATCTCTCGCTGAGCGGCAGAAAGACGGCGATCCATATTACCGGCGACCGAATTTATGAGACCTATACCCCTATTGATGAACTGGCAAAAAATCTTGGCAGTACCTTTATCCGCGTGGATCGATGCTATCTTGTGTCTGCCAAGGCGATCCACGATGTGACGAAAACGATCGATCTGATCAACGGCGAATCGCTGGATTACGCACGCCGCCGCAAGCGGGAGATCGTGGAGCAGCTGCGCATCGAACGGCAAAAGATCGGTCAGACATTGGAGCGCAATGACGCTCCCACCTCGCGGGAGGCGTACCACCGTCACTACGCCAGCTTTGACCATATGTCCTTTGCCTTCACCGATATTGAAATGGTGTTCAGTGAGGAACATTCGGCGGTGGACTGGATCTTCCGCTACGGCAATCGGGCGCTGGCGGAGCTGGAAAAGCTGCCGCTGGAGCAGCTGATCGACCACTCCTTTGGCAGCATCTTTCCCAATATGGACGCCAAGTGGCTGCGGGTCTATGAGCGCACGGCGCTCTATGGCGAAACACTGGAGATCACCGACTACAGTCCGGAAATCGACACAGAACTCAAAATCGTCTGTTTCCCAACCTTTCCGGGGCACTGCGGCTGTATGCTCTTTGACCGTCGAAGAATCCAAACGGTGCAGAGCAGTACATCGGAGGACAACCGGGCGAAACCATAGGCGGTCGGTTGATTCCTGCTTCCGCATAATCAGGCAGAAACTCCCTGCTTTCATGCGTCTCTCACAGCTTTGTATGCAAAATGTTGCAAATGCCTCGTGAGAGCAATCTCACGAGGCATTTGTTCGTTCACTGCACCAGCTGACTGCTTCTTACATCTCCAAAGGTGGGGCACGGTCTGCACTCTTTCGTAGGTATCATTTGGAATAAGAAACTTGTGTGTGTTTTATGAACGGTTTGCAATGCAGACCGTTCTTTTTTTGTCCTGCAAAACAATTTTCTGAAAACTGGCCAAAAAGCGTTTTTGAAATTGTAGTAAGGGTAGAGAGAAAGAAAATCCCAGCAGCGAATGTTCCCAATGGTGTTATCATCATTAACAGCTTGCACATTGAAGAAGTAACGCTGCCGCCCTACATGGACAGGCCCGCCGACACCCGCGCCGGATGCAAGCACCGCTGCACCGACGCTGCCATGGAGCATTTCAGAGCCGAGGTCATGGAGCTGTGTCACCGGGAAAACCTCTATCAGATCGACTTGCTCCACGGCAGCGCCAGCCGCGTCACCGAGCGCGAGTATTGGGAGAAGAAAAAGGGGCAAGCCAAGCTGGACGAGAAAGCCGATGCCCTTGCCGCCGAGGGATTACCTGCCAAGCCTACTAAGTTTGAAACCGACAAGGAGAAGTTGCGCAAGATCATCTGAAAAGCCCTTGACAAGGCAGGCAGCTTTGACGAGTTTTCTTCCCTGTTGCTGCAACAGGGCGTGATCGTCAAGGAGAGCCGTGGACGGTATTCCTACCTGACTCCGGACAGGCCGAAGCCCATCACGGCACGGAAGCTGGGTGACGATTTTGACAAGACTGCCGTGCTTGCCGCATTGGAGAGAAATGCCCTGCGTCCAGTGAATATCGTAACGAAACGCGATGCTACCCGCTGCCGCCGTATCTGCCCTAGACCGGACACAGCTCCAGCAGAGCATACAGAGTGAGCCGCAGCTCAGTGCCGAAGCCGTCCGCGCCATGCTCTGGTGCAATCAGACCGGCATCACAACACGGGACAGCGATCTTCCCGATCTGCTGGATGCCTCCGATACCCGTATCAGCCGCTATCAGATGACGTCGTTTCTATTTTATCTGTGTACTTACGAGCTGCAGCCAGAAGGCTAAGGATATGATTTGAAACGATCTTGATAATTGACCGACATATGAAAATGCGCTGTTTGTAATTCTGCAAGCAGCGCGTCTTTATATTTTTCCTGAAATGTTGTTTTTGCAATGATATGACCGTGACTACTATTTGACTACTATCATCCGAAATCCCCAAAAAGCCGATTTGCCCAGTGTTTTCAATGGTTTTCGGAAAGTTCAGAGAAGCTGGCTGTTCTCGTTAAAAACCGTACAACCCTTGAAAACACAGCACTTTATCCGGATGCACCTGAAGACTCCGAGCGTCGACATTGCTCCTGTCAGGCTCTATCCTTATGTAAAAAGCAAGACGCAAACTCAAATGCATGAGCTTGCGTCTTGCTTTTGCCCGTACCAGCTGTCCCCCTATGACACATTGTGTACCTATGGGGTGAAACAGTTGAAACTTCTGGGCTTTTCGCAGTGGCATCTATTTGGGTGCAGCTTGATGGCAAGCAGCACCCTTTTAGATCCCTCGACTTAAAATCTCCTGAAATCTCAAGGGTTTTCGCGTTTCCTGCAAGTCAAAGCAGCTTAGTCTCAAGGGCTGAGTAGAACCAAAATAGATGCTTGCCCTCTGTTGTCTTTATTATAGCTCTTATTGCACTGTTTTGCAATGAAAACTACACACATGGTCGCATTTAATATATCACTTCATTTTGCAGCCATTCTTATCTCTCAGTGTGTCCGCCATAACACACATACGGTTCACTCCGGCAAGGCGTCTATTTTTTGGAGCGAAAGCATTACTTGCCCAACAAATGGAATGCCTGTGGTGTCCGTTCCTCCCAGAAGGCAGGCAAAAGACGCGGCTGCGCACAGATCCGGTTTGAGCAGTTCCAGTGAAAAGTCTGCCGTATACTGGCCGCTTGTATGTTTTCTGAGCGTTCCCTGCTGACAACAAGCAAAGTTGGCACTGGTGCTTCGGCCGCTCAGTCCAAAAATCAGACTCTCCTCTACGGGTTCAAAGGGACAAGAGAAGGTAACTGTTATGCTTTTTTTCTGATTGGATTCCAGATATACCGGCGCAGCATCTATCCGCCGAGTCTTTTGTGAAGCAAACATTTCAAGCGCATCCAAATCTTTGCATATTCTCAAATTATCTGTTTCACGAAGCAGCGTCAATGCATTCTCAACCTTACCACAGCGGATGAGGCTTCGTGCTTCGTTCTCCGCCCTTGCTATAGCCTCGCAGTCGGCGTTCCAAAGATCAGACAGAAGCTTACGGCCGTCGTCTGCGGTGTCACAATACAGCAGATCCATTGCATTTTGGTAATCACGGAATCTCTGCCAGACACTTCTTGAATATCCCATCTCTTCGGGTGCTGATAAATAGTGTTTTGCGGCTCGCTCAACAGGCTTTTCCATGGAGTTCAGGGCTTTCGGAAGTCCTGCGGCCGGGTGTGTCGGCATATAGGGAAGCTGGCAGGGCCGCCCAAGACAAGTCCATATTTTTGTAAACAATGCCTCATTGGAAAACTCACATACGATGCTGTCTACAGTGGAGCCGGTGCAAATGCGGCGGATACTGGAATAATGCGGAGAGCGCCCAGGGCCAACCCGTTCCGCGTCATCCGGCGTGCCCTCATAGTGTTCAGACATGATATTGCCTAATTCACGGGGTGAAACCTTATGGTTCGGGCGGCAAACAAAGGGCAGATCATTTGTTGTGTTCCCGCATTTCTGATGCATCAGCTTCTGAAGAGCGTGCTTTGCGCGCAATACATTATAAGGTTGGTGTTGTTTTTCCTCTATCGCATACGCCTTTGCAAAGTCAAAATCCTCAAAACTGCCATCCTGCCGGGGTTTATACCACCCTTTTTCTATGGCGTATTCAACCAGATCCGGCGAATAGTAGGCTTCCGGGAAGTCGTTGAGCCCGTGCAGTGTATAGTGATTAGGCATTACTGCCACCATATCGTCCGGAATGCGAACTGCCATATAATGTCGACCGCTGACGATCTGAATCATAAACGCTTCGTTCTTGTCTGCAAACGTGTAGCTTCGTCCGTCTGGCGCATATCCATATGTATCGACCATTTCGATAGCGATCTGCAGCGCTTCCCGCGCCGTCGATGCCCGTTCAGCTACTATGCGGCGAAGATTTCCCTCTATGCCGCCATTGCTCAGGCGAGACGGATCCCGTGTGTTCTCCTTTGAGACTTTACAGCTGTTACTTACAATAAGAATGCCCGCATCGTTGAAATAGGTATCTGCATTGGACAAGCCGTACATTCCTGCTTTCACTTCGACCCATAGATACCCATGTGTATGTTCAATCTGAGGGATCAACGCCCGCCCATTTTCAGCAGGGATCACAGAGCCTGCCTGCCAATTCATTTGCGGGACATCGCCGCGATAGACTTTGCAATATACATCGTCATCCTCGTTATGTGCGACAAGGACCTGGCCGGTCGTTGTCGCATTCTTTCCGGCAATCAATGTCATGCAGTTCCACGCAGAACGATCTGAATGATCACATACATGCTCAATAAACTCCCCGTCCAGCATTCTGATTCCTCCCACTGTATTTTGTAAAACCAATTTGCAAGTGCGCAGAGCACACACTATTCAGTCTCTTCTCTTATGGGGATACGCATCGCTAATATGAAGAAAAAGGATTTTCATAACACACCGCCTATTAAAACCATTTCATTCTTAGAATGCTCTGACGACATTCTACCAAATTCAACACGTATGCGCAACTCTAACAGTTAAAATCCCCGTTTTTAAACATTTTTATTTATAATGGTCACAGGCACAGTTTGGGCCACATATTCCACTCAATTGGCTCCCCACAAAAATTCCTTTGCAAAAAGCTCACGGTCAAGATTCTTAATTGATTGTCGTTCAAATTCAATTTGCCGTGGTTTGTCCTAAAATGTAAGCGCAACCGCATAGTCGCTGTAGGCAGCTAAAGAGGTCGTCCCTAAACGTTAGGACGACCTCCAAGCCGTTTTCTGCATATTGCAAGACAATTTTGCAGTAATACACGGTTTTACGTTGTACTCATAACTTTTTCTCAACTTTACACCCCTTCGCCAAAGATAATTGGCAATTGGTCATCACTATATAGTCAAATAAGCGGCGATAGAAATTCCCTTTTGCTGGAGCATTTCGGCAGCTGCGGATCCTACGGCTAGTCTCTAGGGTGTATCTGAAAACTCCCAATGTGACCGGCAGCGAGAAATTTTTGCGCTGA
>ERZ773108.3818-NODE-3818-length-11078-cov-11.173274_pt1 | contig 11078 bp, 10 predicted proteins | sample MGYA00580570_ERZ773108 | MGnify/ENA primary metagenome ERZ773108 (study PRJEB29015, sample SAMEA2737840) | human gut metagenome | biome: human gut; feature: human-associated habitat; material: faeces | place: China | collected 2012 ...
TTTTTATTTGGCACCTATTGTATAATGCGGATTTTGGTATTTATGCGGTGTTGCCCTAATATTCCGTCGTGACGTCCGCCTCGGAAATATCGTAAGTCTCCAGAAATTCCCGCAGATCGCTGCCACTGCGAATGAGCATGACCTCACTGAATTTCCCCGTGCAGATGTTCTTGAACCCAGCAACCTGCTCCCCTGTGCAGATACTCGATCGGATCACCGGCTTCAGATTCTCCCGGTCATAGGAGCACTTTTTCACTTTTCTTCTAAACATTGTAATACACCGCCAGTTCTCCCGATGTCAGTCCGAGCTGAAAATCTCGTTGGGCAGCGGGAAGCAGTTTTTACTCCGCTTTCCGCACCGGGTGCCGAATCACGGTTTTCCATTTCTCCGTGGCGACCTTTCGGGCATCCGAGAGGTAGATCTCATGGTGAAGCCGGGTATCGGAGAAGTCGTTTTCATAGCCGTTCGCTCTCAGGTATTCATCCATGAGCGCAACGGAGGCAGGCTCATCATCAAAGGGGCCGACGTGCATGATCTGCACGCACTGACCTTCGTCAATGGTCAGAAATTCTGCGGCACTGCAATCCAGCTTTTTCTTCCGGGCAGCTTCCGCCACGGCCCAGTCAAACTCCGTTTTGGTCACAAACTCCGGCAGACGAATAACGCTGATCCAATGGAACGCAGGTTTATCGGAGTAGTCAACGCCCTCTACGCCCTCCTGCCACCAGAAGCCCTCCAGCGGCGGCACCACGAAATCGAAATATCCCGCCATGCGGTGATCGCCCATTTTGCTCATTTTGATGGTATAGGCCACCGCGTACAGCACACCGATAGCCGCTTTGTAAGCGCCGCCCTCCTCGTTAGGATCGCCCATGCCCCGGACGGCGATATAGTTCGCGGGCGGGACGGTCACAATCTGTGGCTTGTTCTTGGGCATATAGAATTCACTGTACTCTTTTTTGAAATCAAAGGCCATAATAGCTCACTCCTTATATTTCTTTCCTCAACCATGCGTCCACAGTTTCCCGTGCGGTCAAATGATCCTTCCCGGTATAGAGGATCGCCGTCTCCCGGTCATTTTGGGCAGTCTTCCCACAGCCCGTGAGTGTCATCACGACCAGAAGGAGGAGAATCAGTTTCTTCATGGTCTCAACCCCTCAGGAACTCCCGGACGGTCTTTTCCCCGGCTATCATACTGAACTCCAATTAAAATCTTTAGAAAAGATTTTAATTGCCCGAAGGGCAAGGAGTTCATATGAGACTTGTTTTGTGATTTCTTTCCTTATAAATCACAAAACTGGCAGCGCCATTAGGCGATGCCTTCCTGATTAAAATCAAAGATTTTAATCAGGAAATAGTATCAGGTTCAGCCACAGGGCAGCCCTTCATGTGCAGCTTTGAAGCAGTAAAGTAGCCATAGTACCCACCGCATTCAATCTTCCCTGCTCCCATTATTTGCAAGAAAACTTTGGAGAAGCGCTTCCTGTTCGTACCGTTTTTCCACTCAATCGTTGTTTTGAAACGCAAGCAGAATTTCCGTCAGCTCCGGTGTCAGGCGTTGACGGCATTCCTGCTTCAAATCCTCCGGCACGCCGTAGAACCCTTCGGCGATGCTGCCTGTGATGGCGGCCAGAGTGTCGCTGTCGCCGCCGAGGGATACCGCCGTGCGGAGAGCATCCTCGAAATCCGTGCTTTCCAGAAACGCAGTAATTGCCTGCGGCACCGTCTCCTGACAGCTTTCTACATGATGATAGGTAGGGCGAATCTTGTCGCAGGTACGACTGAGATCGTAGCTAAATTCCCGCTCCACATACGCTTTGATGTCCGCCTTGCTATGTCCGGTGCGGGCAAGGTAAATCGCCGCGGCGGTGGCCTGCGCGCCCTTGATGCCCTCCGGATGGTTGTGGGTGACCTCGGCGGTAAGCCGCGCCAGATGCAGCACCTCCTCCATGTCCCCTCCCAGCCACGCCGCCGGAGATACCCGCATGGCGCTGCCGTTGCCGTAGCTGTTATAGGGCTTCGGCGCGTCCTCGTAAAGCCAGCCGCCAAACCGCACGCCATAACCCCGGTCGGGATAAGTGCACCCCAAACGCTGCATTTCCCGCACCAACGCCGCTTTGATGACAGCGTCATCCTGCCCGCGGGTGTCCATAAGCGCTTTCGCCACCGCCAAAGTCATAACCGTGTCGTCGGTGAATTCGGATTGCTGGCTGAACAGCGGAAAGTCTTTTGCTTTGTAATTGTTGCAGTCGAATTCATAGGGGCTGCCTACGATATCGCCGAGAATTGCCCCGTGCATATTTATCTTCCTCTCTTTTCTACGTCTTCGTCGATGCGGCGTTTCCAATCGGCACTGAGCGGGCTTGCTGCACGGACACAGCACACGGCCTCGCTGATGACTTCATAGTTTAGCGCCGTGCCTGCCTCGTCGCACTTGTAGTTCACCGCCCGGTCGGCGCCGATGCCGAAACGAGCCGCTTCCTTCGCCGCGTCGATGTTCGCGCCCAGAAACAGGAACTCCCAGCCGTATTTCTCCTTCTGCCGTTCGATCATTCCGCGCACCGTCTCGTAGCTGTAGCGGCGGCTGGCGTTTTCGTAGCCGTCGGTGGTGATGATGAACATTGTCTTTTCCGGCACGTCCTCGCGGCGGGCGTACTTGTGAATGTTGCCAATGTGGTGGATCGCGCCGCCCACGGCGTCCAGCAGCGCTGTACAGCCACGGGTGAAATACTCCTTCTCCGTCATGGGCGGCACCTTTTCCAGCGGCAGGCGGTCGTGGATGACCACGCTCTCGTTGTCAAACAGCACGGTGGAGACCAGCGCCTCGCCCGCTTCCTTTTTCTGCTTGGCGATCATGGAGTTGAAGCCGCCGATGGTATCCGCCTCCAGCCCCGCCATGGAACCGCTGCGATCCAGGATAAAAACCAATTCTGTCATAATGAAACCCCTCCTTCGTTTGATTACGCGCTTATTGTAGCGGATTGGAAGGAGGGTTTGGTCGCCTGTCAGGCGACAAATTCATGATTCCTGCGTTTGGATTTTCAGCGCAACTTTTTTTGCCGTGATTATGATTCCGACGCCGTCAAAGGTAAGCGTAACATTGTCGCCCTTCACCATTTCAACCTCCATGATCCACCGAACCAGAACATCAAGATCAATGGAAATCTCCTGTATACCGGCAAAAGAAAAGTGAAATAGCGTTGGGCTGCTATAGGATTTTGCGGTTATTTGTCCCGTTGTCCCATCGTAGGCCACATATTCCAAACTCCAATCGTGCAGACATTCGTTTTCTTCGATCTCTTTTTTGATTTCATCGAACCCGCAGATGGTCGTTGTCTTGGTTTTGTATTCTTTTCCACAGGAATCTTTGGAAATATAATACTCCACTTCTCGCACCCTTTTTCTCCTTCAAAAATGACGAACAATTCGGCCGTTCGCAACGTGGACTCCTATCCTTCTCATTCCTCACGCCCCCAGCAAGCTCTGGTCAAACGCAAACAGCGCTTCGTTGATCTCAAAAACGTCATACTTTTTCTGCCGAATAAAATACTCAATAATCACATCGAACTTGCTGCTGGCGCTGAGAGCGTAGCCTGCGCGGGCGATGAGGTCGCGGGTCTCGTCCAAATCCAGCTCCAAAGCGATGGCGAAGGCAATGGCCGTGGTTTTGGAGGGTTTGTAGTACGGATTATTTCGGATTTTGGAGAACAGCTTGCGGTCAACGTTGGCCTTTTTATAGATCTCGGAGTCCTTTTTTCCGCTTTTGTCAATGAGCTTCAGCAGGGTCTCCGAGAAACCGGCATCCAGATGCGCCAGAAGATCGTCCAGCCCGCCGACGAACGAGGGCGCCATCATAGGCATGGACTTTGCTTCCTCGCAGACGGCCTTTCCACGGCTTCCGAAAATGCTCATACTGCGTCGGCGTTCACTTATGACGTCGGCGTGTATGTCTACATAGTGGTCATCGATGTATTCGGCGATGTCGGCGAACAGCTTGCCGCTGATGTGGTAGGACTTACGGTCGAAAATGACCAGATAGACCGTCATATCGTTGTTCAGCAGAAATTCCCCAATGGTGTCCACCGCCACCCGAAGCGCCTGATCTTTGGGATAGCCGTAGACGCCGGAGGAAATCAGTGGAAAAGCCACCGTCTCGCAGTCGTGCGCCTTCGCCAACGCAAGGCTCGTCCGGTAGCAGGAGACGAGCTGTTCCCGCTCGCCGTGCGTGCCGCCGTGCCACACGGGACCGACGGTGTGGATCACATATTTGCAGGGCAGACGATACGCCCCCGTGATTTTGGCGTTGCCGGTCTTGCAGCCGCCCAGCGTCCGGCACTCGGCCAGCAGCTCCGGCCCCGCCGCGCGGTGAATGCAGCCGTCCACGCCGCCCCCGCCCAAAAGGGTTTCATTTGCCGCGTTGACGATGGCGTCCACGCGCATTTGTGTAATATCATTGCGAACGATTTCCAGAGGCATTTTTATCACCAACCTTTAAATTCAAATTAAACCAGTGCGTCTCTGATTTTCTCCCGCTCCCCACTGCCGTCTGTCCGCAGACGAAGCAGCGGGACGCCACACTTTTCCATAATACGGTTCTTTTTCTCATCCCGTCCTGCCTGCGTGCTCCCGGCTTCATGGAAGCTCGTCCCATCCACTTCAATCGCCAGCACGGGCTGCTTGTCCATCTGACGGAACAGCAGAAAATCGATATGTGTCAATGGGTTGCGGGCGTACCTGCGTTCCTCCTCTGTTAGCGGTTCATAGTCTTTCACCAACGCCGCAAGAGAAACATGCACTGCACACCCGATCGAAGAAAACGCTTCCTCTGACAGTACTTCCTGAATCACAGAGTACATGAGGTTCTCAGAATCGTACTCGGACACTCGCCTGTGCTTTCTCAGATAGGTCCTGCGCTGTTCTGCATAGCCTTGATAAAGCATATCGAACACAGAGTAGACCTGACTCTGAATGACTTCAAAATTGTTATATTCGATGTATCGTGTCAGGTCGCCGTAGTTGGTCTGGTCGTTGCGGGGGTCCTGAGATGTGACCACCGTCAGAGAATGAACCGCTCTGGAAACCGCCACATTCAGCATATGGGGATCGTCCACAAAATCCGTGATCACATTGTCAACCGAGGTCAGAATGATAGCGTCCTGTTCCCGTCCCTGAAATTTGTGAACTGTATCCACCTCATAAGCGCCGCCCAGCTGTTTCCGGATGGCCGCCACCTGATCCCGATACGGCGTGATAATGCCGATGCTTTGGAAATTCTGCTGATTCAGCCGTGGAAGCACTTCCTGCTGGATGACGTCTATCTGGCGCTGGTTGAGATGCCCACGGGCATGATTACCGGCAGCCGTCCGATACATGGTCAGCACATCCGATTCGTCATGATCCTTCGTCATGATGATCAGCTGTCCATGATAGAACTTCTGGTTGCAGAAGTTGATGATCTTCGGGTGACAGCGGTAATGCTCCCGCAGCAGCGTGACGGGTGCATTCTGCCATGTTTCCAACGCAGAGGAAAGCAGACTGTGGGTTGAGAAGCGATACCGCTCATCCAGAGAATACTTTGCCCAAATATCATCGCTGGTGCGGATGTCATCCTCCGTTAACACGTTGGGCAGCTGCTTCATATCCCCGACAATCACGATATTCCGCGCACAGGAAAAGGCCAAGACTCCGGTAGTCAAATCGACCTGCGATGCTTCGTCCACGATAAGGTAATCATAGACATGCTCTATGCTCAGCGTCCCCTTGATGGAGTAGGTCGTGCTGAGCACCACCGGATATTCGCGGGTAAATTCTGCGGAGTTCCGCCGGAAATCCCCCTCTTCAAAACGTTTCCGAGTGCCTTTCCAGGGATACCGCGCCGCCAGCTCTGCACGGAACAGCCGCAAGGATTTTTTCGTAAGTTCATCCATTTTCGCGTCGAACGCGTAATGCTCCAGCTTCCGGGTCAGTTTCCGCTTTTCACTCTCCAACTCCCGTCTTTTTACAACATAAAACCGGCTCTGTAAATAGGGAATGACCTGTTCCGGAGAAGAAAGAAACAGCCTGAGCGCATCGCGGTTGAACCGAAGTACGATGGAAAGCTTTTGCAGAAGTCCCAGACGGGTCTCACGCTCTGCGTGCTGTTCAAATTCCATCCAAAGTGCGAGTATCTTCTGCGAGGGCAGCCTGTCCAGACGCTCCGTCAGCACATTGCCATACGCCGCATAATATTCCTCAAAATAGTGCTGCTCAGGGTTAAGCCGCAATAATTCCTGCTCAATTTCCGCTATGCGGTTCTTAGTGTTGAGCATTTCGTTCAATTCCGTGGAAAGTGCAGTCGTCTCCAGCTCCAGTTGACGTCGTTTCTCCAGCGGCATCTCCCAGTCGTGCATGTCCGGATAGACGCCGGTCTGTGTATCCAGGAATTTCTGTTTATTGGCCAGACTGCCGAGAAACGCAGTCAGAAAGACGGCATCCTTCTTTTCCAGTTTTTCCGCAACGTTATGCGTCGCGGAATTGTTGTTGGAGACGACTGCCACGGTTTTCCCGCTTCTGACAACATTGGCAATAATATTCAAAATCGTCTGGGTTTTCCCCGTACCCGGCGGCCCCTGGATAATGCTGATTTTTGAGGAAAGCGCCCGCTCCACCGCCAGCTTCTGACTTTGATTCAGGCCAAACGGATAGATCACAGCTGCCGGCCTGCAAGGTGCTTCGGTTTCTTTCTGCGGCGCAAGATAGCTTGCCAAAACAGTGTTCTCACTGAGCTGCTGAATTTTGTCATACTGCATTTTCAGAATATTGATGCCGTTATCCGTCACCAGACTGATTGCCGCAGCGGTCTCCTTAAAATACTGGAACGCTTCCTTGTTTTTGCCATCCGCCAGACAATTCCGCTGAAACTGCACCTCACTCCTATGAAACGAGAGGTCCTTTCTCCCTGCGCGAATGATGCGGTAATACGCGCCAAAGTCAAGAATCTCGTCAATCTCGCTGAACGTTTGTCCATTCGCGGTAACGATCACCTGCGCCGGATCGATTTGTTTTTTCAGGGGGAGAATCTCCACATTTCTGTTCTGAAAGCTATATATTCTGCCGGGTGAACTGGTATAAACAACGTCGCACTTTCCATCATGAAACCGGAAACTGGCGACCGAGTCCGTTTTGTCCTTCCCCTTTATGATAATCAGACGCTTTTGCGCATTCATAGGAATCCCCCATATCGACATGTAAAAAATGCCCCGCCATCCGGCAGGGCATTTGGTCCATCGCAGCTATACTGCCAGAGTGTATTCCAACACTTGACAGCGTTGTTAACAAGTATAGCAGAATTATGAGCGATTTGCAACACTAATACTATTTCCTGATTAAAATCTTTGATTTTAATCAGGAAGGCATCGCCTGACGGCGCTGCCTGTTTTGTGATTTATAAGGAAAGAAATCACAAAACAAGTCTCATATGAACTCCTTGCCCTTCGGGCAATTAAAATCTTTTCAAAGATTTTAATTGGAGTTCAGTATAAAAGCGTATTAAATTACTCAAAAAGCCTCTGCTGCATCCTGAACAGTGCAGCAGAGGCTTTCATGCGTATTATGGATTTTCACCGTTTGATTGACCTTAGCGTAAAATTGCGCGAGAACAGGCACAGCAGATGAACTGTACCCCCATTTGCCAGTCAGCTCTTTTTGCGTCACCGCAGGGGGTATTCCGTGAAGGATTTCATGGTCAGATCGATGTGCTTATATGAATTGATGATCTCCCAAGCCTGATCTTCCCGTATGGTTTTTCCATCCTGTCCGGCAAACGCGTGACCCCAATACAGGGTGTATGGGTCGCGGACGACTTTTTCAATGAACTCGGCCTCTTCCGCGCCGCAGCGGTAGAAACCATAGTATCTGCGCCCGGTATCATCCCATATTTCGCACTCTTCCAAAATGTTGCCCTCGCAGATGTACGAGATGCCGCTCGCATAATCCTTCAGCTCTCCATCCAGAATTGTGAAAATCTTCATATCCGTACCGTCCGGCTCTTTTGTAATCAATTCCTGAACCCCATCCCCGTTCAGATCCATAAGGGTGTACGTAAAGTCTTCCCCATTGCTGAAACGATCCAGAACATTCGCAATATACGCCGCGTAGGGGTCAGAGTAGGCGACATAGGTATAGGGCTGACCAAATTTCACCAGCGGCAGCCACTGTATTTCCTTCTGTGGATGGGCGTCCATGATGCTTCTGGCTTCCGCTTCCGAAATAGGCTGTATATTTTCGGTGCTGCCATCCAGACTTCTGTACCATTTGTCCTTTATCGTATCGTGGACGACCCCGGTCAGGAATTCCGCGCTTTCCGGATTTGCCCGATAGTAATTGTATTGGTCAGTCTGGAAAAGTTCTTCCGTATACACCTCAAAAACGCCCTTCTCACATGGAACAAACGACCCCATACCAATCCATGTGGCTCCGCTGATGTCAAAATAGTGGTAGGATTCTCCGTCCTTCATGGAAAGGATATCCAAGCCTCCGATAATCAGTTCCTCAACGCCGTCGCCGTTCAGGTCATACAGAATATAAGACAACCATTCTGACCCGGATATTTCCAGCCGATACTTCACGAATTCCTGATATCCCAAGGTATATTTCTTATCGTGTTCGGCACGGGCATCCGCTCTTTCCGCTTCGTAGGCGGCCTTGGCGTCCGCCTTGTATTTCTCCACCTGCTCCATGGTCGTGGGGTGGGGCTGGATGGACAGGTCAAACAGCTCCGCAAGCTGTTCCAGCGCCGCCCGGGTCATCGGGACCTCCTTGCCGTCCACCAGTATTTTGGAATCCAGATCGATCGTGATGAACGCGTCCGGCAAGTCCGCGAAAATCTCGGCGGTGTCCTCGTTCAGCACCAGCAAAACCGTTCTCCCGTCCCGGCGGGTATAGTCCCACTCGTCATAGTCCTTGGATTCCAGCATGGCGCCGGTGCTGGGGTCAAAATAGTCTTTCAAAGAATACCGGACGGATACCCAGCTTTTCTCCCATTTCCAGTCTCCAAAATCCCCGGTGATGCGCATATCCATGTGGAAGGTGCCCTCCAGATGAAAGCTGCCGCCCTCGTATGCCACCTGAACATTGGGTTCATCGTAGGTTAGTCCGGTCAGGCCGAGAGAATCGAGCGGAACGCTCCCTTCATACCGATCCAGTTGAATGATGGTGGACAGCAGCTTCAAATCGTATTTTTCCACGATTTCGTTCAGTTTGTCCACCATTTCCGGGCTGTAGCAGTCGTAGGTGAAGTAATAGTTTTCCGGGATGTCCCATGGATGACCGGATTTCATGGCCAAATCCGACTCAATCATGACCGTCGAATCCTGATCGTATGAGTTCTTGAAGGCTATCCATTCTTTGAGCGCTTCCATATTGGTTCCCTGCCGGGAAAGCAATGTGATTGGCTCATGGCTCGCCATGGGAATGGCTTCGCCGTTCTCGTCATACTCCGTGGGAATGTAGAAGCTGAACTCCCCCACTTTCAGGCTCTGCATTCTGAGAACGTAGACCACCGCACAACCCACCAGCAGCAGCGCAAGGGCGATCACCGCCGCGATAAGCCACAGTTTTCGTTTTGGCAGAGCGCGAACCTGCCGCTCGCCCTGCCGGAATTCCCCGGCGCTGACAACGAATTTATCCCGCACGTTGTTGAGTCCCGTCATCAAATCCATTGCGTTCATACGTATCCCTCCTCGCTGAGCCGTTTACGAAGCTTATTCCGGGTTCGGTGGAGCATGGACGTGACCTTGCTCTGGCTGAATCCCGTGATCTTCACGATCGTATCAATGGAATCCATGTACCAGTAGCGGCTTAAAAACACGTTGCGTTCCGTTTCCGGCAAGCCTGTCAGAAAATCGTTGAGAATGCGGGTCAGCTCCCGCTGGGAAACCGTCGCTTCCAGTGTGTTCTCGTCCATGCACTCCCCCAGCTCATCCAGTGCAAAGATCATTTCCTTGCCGCCCCGCTTCTGGGCGCTCTGTTTGCGCCAGCGGTCGATGGAGATATGCCGGGTGATTTTTCCAAGAAAAGCACTCAGAATGTTGGGTTTTCTTGGTGGGATGGTGTTCCACGCCGTCAGATATGTATCGCTGACGCTTTCCTCCGAGTCTTCGCGGGAGGAAAGAATGTTGTAGGCGATAGCATAGCAATACCCGCCGTATTTCTTGTCTGTTTCCGTGATGGCCTGTTCCGATCGTTCAAAGAACAGGTCAATAATGCCCTGATCCTCCAAGGGATCACCTCCTGTTGTCTGTCTCGCTTGGGGTTTCACTTATATAGGCGTAAAAAGGGAGGGTTTCGTTGCATGGGATTTCAAAATTTTTTACATTTTTGTTATTTTATCATCCACCGCAGTGAAAAACAAGCCGTCCTCTCCCCTGCCTGCTGAAATCGCGCATTTCCCCTATTGGCAAGAGTCCGCTTTCGGACTATAATACGCAAGAGTCCGTAACCGTACTCTTTTTTCATGTTCAGGAGGGTACTATGAACACAGCCTATCTTATTCAGCAGATTGAGCAGCTTCTGCGGGAACAGGATTCCATTTATCACAACACCGCAGTCCGCTTCGGCCTGTCCGATACGGCCATGCGGGTCCTGTATCTCGTCTCGGAAACTGACGAGGTGCTGACCCAGCAGGATTTATGCCGTCAGAATTTTTCTGCCAAGCAGACAATTCACACAGCCATCAACGGCCTTGTGAAAAACGGCTTCGTGGAGCTGATCCCGATTCCCGGCACCCGCAATCACAAAAAAATCCTTCTGACGGCTTCCGGTCAGGCGCTGGCGGACAGGACGGTCAACCGTCTGAAAGAAGCGGAGCAGCGGGCTTACGGCAGGATGTCCGAAGAAGATCTGCAAACCTATCTCGAATTGACAAGCCGCCTGACCAGCCACCTCCGGGAAGAAACGGACAGGCTGATTCAAAAGAAAAAATAACACCGGCCACGGCGGATTCCGCCGAATGCCGGTCAGGGAGAAAACAACGAAACAACAAATTCATACTGAACTCCAATTAAAATCTTAAAAAAAGATTTTAATTGCCTGAAGGGCA
>ERZ773108.3820-NODE-3820-length-11077-cov-23.241698_pt1 | contig 11077 bp, 6 predicted proteins | sample MGYA00580570_ERZ773108 | MGnify/ENA primary metagenome ERZ773108 (study PRJEB29015, sample SAMEA2737840) | human gut metagenome | biome: human gut; feature: human-associated habitat; material: faeces | place: China | collected 2012 ...
AAGCCACTGGAGCACCTCAAAAACACCATCATACACTAAATCAGTAAGTTGGCAGTATCACCGAGATTGTGGAACCCGGTTTTGATGCAAGGGTTTGAAGATCTCCACCAAATGAAAAGGCTTTTATCGTTTTCATGAGCAATGAAAAATCAATGGCGCTTAAATCATCTCTTTCATAAAGCAGTGATGACATTTGTTGTTCATCCAACTGACAAGTTACCAGATATTCCATGTAATTCATAACGGCTTTTTTATGATATTTTGGGTTAAATAAGTTAGTATTGTGTAACCGCTCATTATAATTTTTAAGCGGTGGGGTTATTGATCTTTCTATTTGTTCATGTTTTGAGTGTTTTGCCGCATCATAACGTAAACCTCGTACGCCATATTTTCGCATTTCACGAACGTATTGATTTTGCAACATAATAACCTGGTCACTTTTGGGTGTTGTTTTAGGCATTCCATTTAAACGCTTTTCTTTTAATGCATGGAGGTTTTCCCATTCATCCTTAGAGATGTTATCTTTACTTGCTTCGAAGTCTTTTGCAGTGAGATGTATATCTTCTGGATGGATTTGTTTACGTTCTTTTGTTACTGGATCTTTAATGAATGGAATCAAAACCTGACCTTGCTAATAGCCAGGGATACCACCTTCTATATCTTTACTGATCTTCGCTCGTATATCAGCAGAGGGATAATCCAGGTCATTTTTACCACTACCCCCAATTCCCATAAAGTTAAAGGTATAATCAGGAATGATATCGATACCAAATTTTTTAGCATCTTTAACCAATGCAATAAAATCCTGCAAATCTCCCATTGGATTATGGATGGTACAAAGATCTTCGGGTTGATAAGCATGAAACCAGTAACCCTTTTCTTCTTCGGGAGTTTCTGGTCCGTCGGCGCGGAAAGTTGTCACTGGAGGGATTTGTATATACCCATAATGGCAACGTGCAAATTCAGACATATTTTCTCTGATCTGCTGGTAGGTGGCATTAAAAGCATGAAGAATCGCTTCGCCAGGTTTTTTGGGGGTGATGATTTCACATTGTGATTTCTGAACAGCAGTAAGAGATTTACGCTCAAGTGTTTGCCGTAGATGTTCTAGATTGATTAATATTTTAAATGTTTCTTGCTGTCCGGAAGGTGACGTCACGTTAATATTATATACATCGGCTGCCAGCTCATAGTCAGGAATGTTAATAGCATATGCAACATATTTATCTTTTGGGGAAGGTTTGTCAGATATAATGTGGGTGAAATGTTCAGCACGACCATACTGATAAACACCGCTGTTATCACCTCTTTCAATAATTGTATCTCGTTGATAAACCTATGTTTTTCTTTCTTCTATCCTGTCTGGCGCTGTAATGCTACGCTGTGCTGCTTTATTCAACTCTCGGTAAGTTGTATCTGGAGAAAGGGAAATTTTATAATCGTTTTTTAACAGATCATTAATAACTTTTTCTGCGTGAAAAGTTGATATAATTTCTCTGTCTTTTAATCCTTGAGGGTAAACTCCACAAGAATTAATAATATTTGTTATACAGTTTAGATATTCTAATGTATTTAATTTGGAATTTAGATCCCCGTCAGTAATGTTCCATGATAACAATGTGGGGTTGTCGATAGGTAAATTTCTGGGTCCTGGTTTTATAGAAAACATAATAAAGTTCCTCTAATGGTAGAGTAATATGATGTATACGGAAACATAAAAATGTTTAATTGTTGTGAAAGTAATTGCAAACAGATGTCCTACTTTTATCCAATATTTATATGGAAAAGGATAATGCTTAAATCTGTTTTATTAATTATCGATGTGGTCTGGAGAGGCAACTGTCAAAAATCGCTCATACGAAACTAATGATTAGCAGAATAAGATCTATGAAAGAATATATTGCTATACGAAGTTTATTTTTATGGAGTGAAAAGTAACAGATATCATAATGATGCGAAAACTCTTCAGCTAATGTAATAAAGTTATATTATTAGATACAAAATCATTACAAAGTATCATTGAATCGATGATAACTATAGATAGTGCTAATTATTAACATTTGCTTGTTGACTGCGAGTATCGACTTTGCGAATGGAGGCGGTGTCGGGTTTTATGTCGCGTGTAATCACGACCCAAGGTGAATGGGAACGCATAAAAATCTGTTATTTACATCATATGATCATCATGTTTATTGCGTGGTTTATAAGTATTGTTATTGCACACTCAAGGCCCTTTAGCTCAGTGGTTAGAGCAGGCGACTCATAATCGCTTGGTCGCTGGTTCAAGTCCAGCAAGGGCCACCAAATCATTATTTACGTATCAGGAAGAGTTAAGGGTACAAGGGGTACTCGATGGCGGTCTATATTTCATGACTAACGCCATTTCAAGGAAGAAGTGCGGTGGGTGGTTTCGAATGAGGGCTGGTGTTTTGGTACGTGGCACGCCACTGCAATGTATTTATCCATCAGTACTCATTCAAAAGTACCTGGAAAAAATGCCTGCTATGCCAAGCGGGCAAATTGCTTACATGTGGAATTAAGTAATTAACGATAAAGCCAGAGTATTATCATTTATTATACCCCTTCATTTAATCAGGTTAATTACTCAAATCACTGAACTATTCTCTGTTCGCTCACTGATGATAAGTGAGTACCACAACCAATGTATGTAGAACAATGCCGTAGAGTAAGGATGAAATGTCTCTGCCACGCCTTAAACATCTACTACTGACCAGAACACCCGCCGCAGGCAGATGAGTTTTGTGAGCGTTACAGGAGCGTGGCTATGCTCATTAACCAACGCTATTGAGATATAAATTTCTAACACTTGAAAAACGATTTTCACTAATAAATTATAACGGTTTTTTTTATCATACAGCGAAATAACCTTTTGTTTATTAAATTTAACATTCCTGTGCTAATTTAATTAAAAGTTCCATGCGTAGCAAGTGAAGCAGTTAATGTCAGTAATTGTCTCAAATGAGCGTTTTTTTATAGTGACAAACAGTAATAACATTAAAAATAGCCATGTAGACATTAATTGAGGAATAGACAATGTTAGTTAGTAAAAGCAACGGATTTAACGCTAGCGCAGTTTTGGGTAGTGGAAGTTATAATGAAAATAAATCTTCTAAACACATGGAGCTACTAGCTCATAGTATTTTAAAATTAATTTGTAAGGAAGCTGCATCAGAGACGTATCGCGGTGCTCTTGAAACTTTACAAAAAATGATGTCTGAATGTATATATCAAGAAGGCAACGCCTTTGTCATTATGGGAGCTGGAGAACAATTAAAACGTATTAAATATGAAGTTGGTGAAAATAACTTAAAGGTATTCAACGTACACTTTAATAATAATCACGAGTTAGTTAGTTCTGGTGAGCCTGACGTAATATGTTTAAGCAAGCAGGTCTGGGAAAATCTTCTCATTAAACTAAAGCTGGAAAACAATGAAAATGTGTTTTCTGAAACTAAAAAATTATCGAATAAAAATAATGCCGATCAGTTTTTTGAATGCGCTAAAAGAAATGAATAGAACCTTTTCGATAATATAAGAAAAAGTGATTTTCATGTTGGTTTACTTAAGCCAAGTAGTACGCGTAGTGTTATTTTAGAAACGCCGCCAAATGTCTGTATGGAATCACGTAATTCATATGAAAACAAAATAGATGAGATTTCATCTTTGTCAGAGTCAAAGGAACACCCCATAGATATTCAAGAAAAAAAAGATGCGTTTGTGAATGAGTTCAAGGGGGTATTATTTGATAAAAATACAAGGTCTTCAGAGCTTCTGTTTAATTTTTATGAGTGTTGCTATAAGTTTTTACCAAGAGCTCAGCCTCAAGATAAAATCGATAGCTATAATTCAGCACTGCAAGCTTTTTCCATTTTTTGTTCATCTACGTTGACACATAATAATATAGGCTTTGATTTCAAATTATTTCCTGAAGTCAAGCTGTCTGGAGAACATCTTGAAACGGTATTCAAATACAAAAATGGCGATGATGTCCGGGAGATAGCCAAAATTAACATTACTCTCCAAAAAGAAGAGGGTGGTTTATATAATTTACGTGGATTGGATTTTAAGGGGTGCTTCTTTTCTGGACAGAACTTCAGTAACTATGATATTCAATATGTGAACTGGGGAACGTCATTGTTTGATGTTGATACTCCGTGTATTTTTAATGCGCCTGCTTACAACAAGAGTAATGAAAAATCATTAAAACCTGTGAGCGAAAACGGTTTAAGTGGAGTATTGACTGATCGTAATAATAAAATAAAACTCATCACGGGCGTGGCACCATTCGATGATATTTTATTTATGGATGATGACTTTGATGATAGTTCCTCTGAGGATGATCCCGTTGAGAATAGTCCTGTTGTGACTAGTCCCGTTGTATCAAGTTCTAAAAGCAGTTTTCAATGATTAATAAATGGCAATTTTTACAAAGAGATAATAACGTAGATTGAAACAATATGTATTATTGATTGAGTAAACGGGATTATTCTTCACACTACATCCATTTTAGTGTCACTACCAAAGAAAAAGGGGCTACGTTTTCATGTAACCCCTTGATTTATTTGGTGGGCTGGCAGTGACTGAATTGGTGCTGTAATTGGTTGAAATATTTCATCTAATGTCTGGTTCAACTTTCCTTAGCTGCCTGAAAGTTTTTTGATCTTACCCAGCAATAACAGCGTTACGGTGCACCACGCCTGACTGAAGAACTGCGTGCTCAGGGTTACCACTTCAACGTAAAACCGTGGCAGGAGGTCCGGACTGAAAAAACTGGTCAGGACATCATCGGCAGGGAACGCACTGCTAGTCTGTAAACTGAACCGACTGGGGCGCAGTATGTGGCATCTTGTCGTGCTGTTGGAGGAGCTGTGCGAACGTGGTATTAACTTTCGTGCTCTGGCCCAATCTATATTTGCCCAACAATGGGGGGACGAATGCTGTAAAAGTAAAACAATCTGCGATCTCAAAGTTATTGTGTGATTTTTATGTGAGCAGAAGATATTCATCAGAAACGATTATGTAAATCATTTTATTTTGCCAACGGCCTCATTGTCGAAAGAAAAGAATACGCCCGTATTTCCTGAATGGATTGACTTTTTTATCCAACCACACTTCAGCGCACTGCGTTTAAAAAATGCCTCATTCTTATGCGGAATATCATCATTTCATCATGATGTCTTTGATGAGCGGTGAACACAATACACTTGCGCTGTCTCTTCAGGATGAATCCCCTGGTCTGGTGCCTGTGGGCTGATGTTGCAGCAAAGCTAAGGTCGCTTAAACGCTACTCAGTATTCACTTTTCAGAGGATGAAATTTATGAACAGGACCAGTCCCTATTATTGTCGCCGCTCAGTACTTTCCTTATTGATATCTGCCTTGATATATGCCCCGCCCGGGATGGCTGCCTTCACTACTAATGTTATTGGTGTGGTAAACGATGAGACTGTAGATGGCAACCAAAAAGTGGATGAACGAGGTACAACAAATAACACTCATATTATCAACCATGGCCAGCAGAATGTTCATGGCGGGGTAACTAATGGAAGTCTTATTGAATCTGGTGGATATCAAGATATAGGAAGTCATAACAATTTTGTGGGGCAGGCTAATAATACAACCATTAACGGTGGCAGACAGTCAATTCATGACGGGGGTATTTCCACAGGTACGACAATCGAGAGTGGCAATCAGGACGTTTATAAAGGGGGTATCAGCAATGGAACGACAATTAAGGGCGGTGCTTCACGCGTAGAGGGAGGGAGTGCGAATGGAATACTCATTGATGGTGGTAGCCAGATAGTAAAAGTTCAAGGGCATGCTGATGGTACAACGATAAATAAGTCTGGCTCTCAGGACGTAGTACAAGGAAGTCTGGCAACGAACACAACCATAAATGGTGGTCGACAGTATGTTGAACAGAGCACAGTAGAAACAACAACCATTAAAAATGGCGGTGAGCAAAGAGTATATGAGAGCCGTGCGCTGGACACGACGATTGAAGGCGGAACTCAGTCTCTGAATAGTAAGTCAACGGCAAAAAATACGCATATCTATTCTGGTGGCACGCAAATTGTTGATAACACCAGCACCTCGGATGTTATTGAAGTTTATTCTGGTGGCGTGCTTGATGTTAGTGGTGGTACGGCAACAAATGTTACCCAGCACGATGGTGCAATTTTAAAAACTAACACTAACGGTACGACGGTGAGCGGTACGAATAGTGAAGGTGCATTCTCCATCCACAATCACGTGGCAGACAATGTGTTGCTGGAAAACGGTGGTCATTTAGACATAAACGCATATGGTTCGGCAAACAAGACGATTATTAAAGATAAAGGAACAATGTCAGTTTTAACCAATGCTAAAGCTGATGCGACCCGAATAGATAATGGCGGGGTTATGGATGTTGCAGGAAACGCGACAAATACCATAATTAATGGTGGCACACAGAATATTAATAATTATGGCATAGCCACAGGCACCAATATCAACAGCGGAACGCAAAATATCAAAAGCGGCGGGAAAGCTGACACAACAATTATATCCTCCGGGAGCCGGCAGGTTGTTGAGAAAGATGGTACGGCAATTGGCAGCAATATTAGCGCCGGAGGCTCGCTGATTGTCTATACCGGCGGTATTGCACATGGGGTTAACCAGGAGACGGGCAGTGCTTTAGTTGCCAACACGGGTGCAGGGACTGATATCGAAGGATACAACAAGCTCTCTCACTTCACTATTACCGGAGGGGAGGCTAATTATGTTGTGCTGGAAAATACCGGCGAACTGACGGTAGTGGCTAAAACCTCGGCGAAAAATACTACCATTGATACTGGCGGTAAGCTGATTGTCCAGAAGGAGGCTAAAACAGATAGCACCAGACTTAATAATGGCGGCGTTCTGGAGGTTCAGGACGGTGGTGAGGCTAAGCATGTTGAGCAACAATCCGGCGGCGCATTAATTGCTTCCACGACCTCCGGAACACTTATCGAAGGAACCAACAGTTATGGTGATGCTTTCTACATCAGGAATTCAGAAGCTAAAAATGTAGTGCTGGAAAACGCTGGCTCATTAACAGTCGTCACTGGTTCCCGCGCAGTTGACACGATTATTAATGCCAACGGCAAAATGGATGTTTATGGAAAAGATGTTGGCACTGTACTCAATAGTGCTGGCACCCAAACAATATATGCCAGTGCCACTTCTGATAAAGCAAATATCAAAGGTGGCAAGCAAACGGTATATGGTTTAGCCACTGAAGCAAATATCGAAAGTGGTGAACAAATTGTTGATGGTGGGTCAACAGAGAAAACACACATCAATGGTGGCACGCAAACCGTTCAGAATTATGGTAAGGCAATCAATACCGATATCGTCTCTGGCCTACAACAAATTATGGCAAACGGGACAGCGGAAGGTTCCATTATTAATGGGGGTTCACAGGTAGTTAATGAGGGCGGTCTGGCTGAAAACTCGGTGCTTAATGACGGCGGCACACTCGATGTGCGGGAGAAAGGCAGCGCAACGGGGATACAGCAGAGTAGCCAGGGCGCTTTGGTTGCAACCACCAGGGCGACGCGGGTCACAGGAACACGCGCGGATGGCGTCGCGTTCAGCATCGAGCAGGGTGCGGCGAACAATATCCTGCTGGCAAATGGCGGCGTGTTAACCGTGGAGTCAGACACCTCTTCTGACAAAACACAGGTCAATATGGGCGGACGGGAGATCGTCAAAACAAAAGCCACTGCGACAGGCACGACGCTCACCGGCGGTGAACAAATTGTCGAGGGTGTGGCGAATGAGACAACAATTAACGACGGCGGAATACAAACAGTTTCAGCTAACGGAGAGGCAATAAAAACAAAGATCAATGAAGGCGGTACGCTGACAGTCAACGATAATGGCAAAGCGACAGATATCGTCCAGAACAGCGGTGCCGCTCTCCAGACGAGCACGGCTAACGGTATTGAAATCAGCGGTACTCACCAGTACGGTACTTTTTCCATTTCCGGCAATTTAGCGACCAATATGTTGCTGGAAAATGGCGGTAATTTATTGGTATTAGCAGGTACCGAAGCTCGCGACTCCACGGTTGGCAAGGGTGGGGCAATGCAAAACCTGGGTCAGGACTCCGCCACAAAGGTTAACTCTGGCGGGCAATATACCCTTGGGCGGTCAAAAGATGAGTTTCAGGCTCTGGCCCGGGCAGAAGATCTCCAGGTCGCTGGCGGTACGGCAATCGTCTACGCAGGTACGCTGGCGGATGCATCGGTCAGTGGCGCGACAGGAAGCCTGTCGTTAATGACGCCACGGGATAATGTTACGCCAGTTAAACTCGAAGGGGCGGTCCGGATTACCGATAGCGCGACATTGACTCTGGGAAATGGCGTCGATACCACGCTTGCCGACCTGACGGCTGCCAGCCGGGGCAGTGTCTGGCTTAACAGCAATAATTCCTGTGCAGGTACCAGCAACTGCGAATATAGAGTAAACAGTTTGCTACTCAACGACGGTGATGTTTATTTGTCAGCACAAACAGCAGCGCCTGCCACAACTAACGGTATCTACAATACGCTGACAACCAATGAACTTTCCGGTAGCGGTAATTTCTACCTGCATACCAACGTTGCAGGCTCCCGGGGCGATCAACTGGTCGTCAACAACAACGCCACTGGTAATTTTAAAATCTTTGTTCAGGATACCGGCGTCAGCCCACAGTCTGACGACGCGATGACGCTGGTGAAAACAGGGGGAGGGGATGCTTCGTTTACGCTGGGCAATACCGGCGGTTTCGTTGATCTTGGGACCTATGAGTATGTCCTGAAAAGTGACGGCAACAGCAACTGGAACCTGACCAATGATGTCAAACCCAACCCGGACCCCATCCCAAATCCAAAGCCAGACCCAAAACCCGATCCAAAGCCAGACCCAAATCCAAAACCAGACCCTACTCCCGATCCAACGCCGACACCCGTTCCGGAGAAACGCATTACGCCTTCTACGGCAGCCGTACTCAATATGGCAGCAACATTACCGTTGGTATTTGATGCTGAGCTAAACAGTATTCGCGAGCGGTTGAACATAATGAAAGCGAGTCCACACAACAATAATGTCTGGGGGGCGACGTATAACACCCGTAATAATGTCACCACCGATGCGGGTGCCGGGTTTGAGCAGATGCTGACCGGAATGACAGTGGGGATCGACAGCCGTAATGATATTCCTGAAGGAATTACCACGCTAGGCGCTTTTATGGGCTATTCCCATTCACATATCGGTTTTGATCGCGGAGGACATGGCAGTGTGGGCAGTTATTCTCTGGGCGGCTATGCCAGTTGGGAACATGAAAGTGGTTTCTATCTGGACGGTGTCGTGAAGCTGAACCGTTTTAAAAGTAACGTAGCAGGTAAAATGAGCAGCGGTGGAGCCGCCAATGGCAGTTACCACAGCAACGGGCTGGGCGGTCACATTGAAACCGGGATGCGATTTACCGATGGTAACTGGAACCTGACGCCGTATGCATCGTTAACGGGGTTCACCGCTGATAACCCCGAATATCATTTATCCAATGGCATGAAATCGAAATCAGTCGATACCCGCAGTATATATCGTGAACTGGGCGCAACGCTGAGTTACAACATGCGTCTGGGGAACGGTATGGAAGTTGAGCCGTGGCTGAAGGCGGCTGTGCGCAAAGAATTTGTCGATGATAACCGGGTGAAAGTGAATAGTGACGGTAATTTCGTCAATTATTTGTCGGGCAGACGTGGAATATACCAGGCAGGTATTAAAGCCTCATTCAGCAGTACGTTAAGCGGGCATCTTGGGGTGGGGTATAGCCATAGTGCCGGTGTGGAATCCCCGTGGAACGCGGTAGCTGGTGTGAACTGGTCGTGATGACCATCAACGAAAAAGCCCACATCTGTGGGCTTTCATGTTACCAGGAACCGCGGCTCCTTTGCGTATCCTTTTATGTCTCCTCACCGTCTGGTCGGTGTTTTGCTGAGACTTCTAACTTCCTGTTTTTGTTGGTGTTGTCCTTACACCGTCCAATCATGATTGGTGGAGCTGGCGGGAGTTGAACCCGCGTCCGAAATTCCTACATACTATTTTTACTGTAAAAAAAACAGTGAATTACGTTTAAAAACAGTCCTTTAGTGTTATTTGCTGTTTATACGTTTTATGCGTTTTTAATGCTCTGCCGCCACTTTGTCGCCATTAAATGCGCTGGTCATTTGATATAGGTAAAATGCTTGTAAAGAGTTTTTCGTCATATAGTGCGTACTCAGGTATGTAATCACCATTGCTTTTACCTGTTTGGAAGATAGAGGGGTCCTTGTCGATTAAAACATATAACTCAATGAGAATATTTCTTAGTCCCCAAAGCATTTGCTTTAGTTGTTTTTCATCATTGAATGAGATGCTTATGGCTTCCGTATCTGGTTTTGGATGTTCAAGAATTATTGAGAAAAGATGTTCTTGGTATTTATAATCAATTCCAAGTAGTCTGCAAAGTTGAATTATGTTTGATTCTATGAGTTGTAGGCTAACTAATTGGTTGTCATGATTTTTGTTGTTGGACTTAAGCGATTTGTTTATGTTGTTATAATGATTTGTTGTTTTTCGAATAAAATCTTCTTCGACAGCGGTGCTATAGCCATTATCAATGGAAGATGATTTGAAAATATTTTTATAAAGAGTGTACGGATGAACTACAGATAGTTCAATACTGTCTATATCACTAGTTTCTTTATTTAATCTTGATAATTTAAATGTTGGTAGTGTTTGGAATATATCAGCGAAACTTTTCAGATGTGAGTAATATGAATCAGTGGTGTTTTTTTCAATAACAAGATTGATTTGCTTTTGTGTTTTTTCTATTTGGTTCTCTGTTTGGGTAATGGTGCCAACTTACTGATTTAGTGTACAATGGTGTTTTTGAGGTGCTTACGTGGCTTCAATTCCCATCAGTTGTCCCACCTGTTCAGCTACCGAAGGCGTGGTGCGTAACGGTAAAAGTACTGCCGGACATCAGCGCTATCTCTGCTCTCACTGCC
>ERZ773108.3828-NODE-3828-length-11058-cov-3.827956_pt1 | contig 11058 bp, 9 predicted proteins | sample MGYA00580570_ERZ773108 | MGnify/ENA primary metagenome ERZ773108 (study PRJEB29015, sample SAMEA2737840) | human gut metagenome | biome: human gut; feature: human-associated habitat; material: faeces | place: China | collected 2012 ...
CTATGAAACCTTTGTCGTGCCGGACGACGTTGGCGGCCGGTTTTCCGTGCTGACTGCCGTTGGCCTGCTTCCCATTGCTGTTTCCGGCGCGGACATCGACCAGCTTATGGCGGGCGCACAGGCGGCTGTGAAAGAATATGAAGGCTGCGACTTAAAGACGAACGACTGCTACATGTATGCGGCAATCAGAAATATTTTATACAACAAGGGCAAGCAGACGGAGCTTGTGGTGAACTATGAGCCAAGACTGCACTATTTTGGCGAGTGGTGGAAGCAGCTCTATGGCGAAAGCGAGGGAAAAGACGGCAAGGGAATTTTACCGGCTGCTGTTGACTTTTCTACCGACCTGCACTCCATGGGCCAGTATATTCAGGACGGGCGCAGGGTTCTGTTTGAAACTGTGCTGAATGTAGAAGAATCAAGCGACGACGTGACCATTGACGAAACAGAGGACAACATCGACGGATTAAACTTTTTGGCAGGAAAAACCATGAGCTTTGTGAACAACAAGGCATTTTTGGGAACGCTTCTGGCACACAACGACGGCGGCGTGCCGAATATGGTTGTGAATATCCCAGAAATTAACGAATATTATCTGGGGATGCTGATTTATTTCTTTGAAAAGGCATGCGGCATCAGCGGCTACATTCTCGGCGTAAACCCCTTTAACCAGCCCGGTGTGGAAGCCTATAAAAAGAACATGTTTGCCCTGCTGGGAAAACCTGGCTTTGAGCAGGAAAAAGAAGCACTTGAAAAAAGACTTGGCATGTGATATACTAATTTTGAATTGATTGATACACCTAACAGCAAAAAATACCGCAAGCATCAAACATTGCCCAGCGGTTCGGAGGATTGAAAAATGCAGTATCGCAGCACCCGTGACAGTAACACACAAGTAACATCTGCAATGGCAATTAAAACCGGCCTTGCGCCCGACGGCGGTCTTTTTCTGCCCGAAACGGTTCCACAGGTTTCGTTGTCTGAAATTGAGTCCCTTTGCGGCATGACCTATAACGAACGGGCGGTGGACATTTTAAGCCGGTTTTTGACGGATTTTACACAGGAGGAAATTACCACCTGCGTTAACCGCGCCTACAGCCGCGAAAAATTTGAAACGGAGGAAATCGCCCCTATTTTCAAGCTGAACCAAAACACATACTTTTTAGAACTGTGGCATGGCCCAACCTGCGCGTTTAAAGATATGGCGCTGCAAATTCTGCCCCACCTGCTGCTGAAGTCCATTCATAAAACAGGCGAAACCAAAGAGGTGGTCATTTTGGTGGCAACCTCGGGCGATACGGGCAAGGCGGCGTTAGAAGGATTTAAGGACGTAGCCGGCACAAGAATTATTGTGTTTTACCCAGCCGACGGCGTTTCTGACATTCAAAAACGGCAAATGGTAACCCAAGACGGCAACAATGTAGACGTTGCGGCGGTTTGCGGCAATTTTGACGATGCGCAGACCGGTGTGAAGACGCTGTTCTCCGACGTCTCGCTCCGCGAGGAGCTGGCCGCGCGCGGCTATTTCCTCTCGTCGGCCAACTCGATCAACTGGGGCCGCGTGTTGCCGCAGATCGTCTATTATGTGTCGGCGTACTGCGACCTGGTCACGGCGGAGCAGATCACGATGGGCGAGAAAGTGGACGTCTGTGGGCCGACCGGCAACTTCGGCAACATCCTCGCCGCTTACATCGCAAAGCAGATGGGCCTGCCGGTGAACAAGTTCATCTGCGCGTCCAACCGCAACAACGTGCTGACCGACTTCTTCAAGAAGGACGGCGAGTACAACCGCAACCGCGATTTCTATACCACGACCTCCCCCTCGATGGATATCCTGATCTCGTCCAACCTCGAGCGACTGCTGTTCTTCGCGTCTGACTTTGACGACAGGATGGTAGCCGAGCTCATGGCGAAGCTGAACGGCGAGGGCAGCTACAAGGTTGCCTCGGACGTATTCGCGAAGATCGCGGCCGACTTCGATGCCGGCTGCTGCGACGACGAGCACGCAGCGGAAACCATCCACAGGCTGTGGACAGAGGAGAAGTACCTGTGCGATACGCATACCGCCGTTGCGGTCCGCGTATACGAGGATTACCGCGCGCGCACGGGCGACGAGACTCCGACCGTGATCGCCTCCACCGCATCTCCGTTCAAGTTCTGCCGCGCCGTCATCGAGGCGCTCGGCGGCACGCTTGAAAAGGACGACGTGACCCAGCTCGATGTTCTGACCGGTCTGACGGGCGTACCGGCGCCCGCGCCGCTCGCAGCCCTCGCAGGTAAAACGCCGCGCTTTGACCGCGTGGTGGACAAGGCAGGCATTCTCTCGACTGTCGCCCTGCTCAAGGATCTGTAATGGCGCTTTACACGCTGGCCGACCTGCATCTTGCCACCGATGTCGCCAAGCCGATGGATATCTTCGGCGGCCGGTGGGAAGGGCATACGGACAAGATTATCAGGCATTGGCGCGAGCTGATCGCGCCGGAGGATACGGTGGTACTGGGCGGCGATATTTCGTGGGGCATCAGCCTCGCGGAGGCAAAGGGCGATTTTGCCCTCATCGACTCCCTGCCGGGCAGAAAGATCATTCTGAAGGGAAACCACGACCTGTGGTGGGAGACGGCCTCTAAAATGCACCGCTTTCTGGACGAGAACGGGTTTGCGAGCATTGATTTCCTGCACAACAACTGCTTCTTTTACGGAAAAACGGCGCTGTGCGGCACGCGCGGCTGGCCGTTCGAGGAGGATTTTTCCGATCCGCACAACGAGAAGATCTTCAGGCGTGAGCTGCTGAGACTTGAGGCGTCGCTGCGGCTCGGCGCCGCAGAGCAGCCCGAGGAGATCATCTGCTTCCTGCACTATCCGCCGCTGTACTCGACCTACCGCTGCGAGGCTATCGTCGAACTGCTCAAAAAATACGGCGTAAAGCGCTGCGTTTATGGGCATCTGCACGGAAACAGCCTTAGATACGCGGTCACAGGCGAGGCCGAGGGCATCGAGTGGAAGCTCGTTTCGGGTGATTTTGTAGATTTTACCCCGGTTTTTCTGAAAAAATAGAAAAAACTATGGAAATCATGAGAAAAATCTGATAGAATGATTTAGATACAATCGAAAGTATTTAGTAAGGAGATTGGCAACATGGAACTGAAAAACACTGAAAAGCTCGAGCACAGCGTCGTAGCTCTCACGATCGAGATCACCAAGGCTGAGTTCGAGGCTGCAAAGGACAAGGCATTCAAGAAGAGCGGCAAGAACATCACCGTTCCGGGCTTCCGCAAGGGCAAGGCTCCGCGCAAGATGATCGAGAAGCTGTACGGCGAAGGCGTATTCTTCGAGGAAGCTTTCAATATTCTGTATCCGCAGGCTATGGATATGGCTGTCGAGAAGTCCGGCATCAAGATGGTCGGCCGTGCAGACGTCGATCTGGGCGAACCGGCAGAAGAGGGCGGCCTGACCATCATCGCCAAGGTACCGGTTGAGCCGGAAGTTGAGCTGGGCGAGTACAAGGGCATCGAGGCGGAGAAGGAGACCGTAAAGGTACTTCAGGCTGACGTAAAGGCTGAGCTGAACCGCATGGCACAGCGCTTTGCACGCACCGAGACCGTTGAGCGCAAGGCAAAGAAGAACGATACCGTTGACATCGACTTCGAGGGCTTTGTAGACGGCGTTGCATTCGAGGGCGGCAAGGCTGAGCATCATGAGCTGACTCTGGGCTCCGGCGCATTCATCCCGGGCTTCGAGGATCAGCTGATCGGCTGCAAGGCAGGCGACGAGAAGGACGTAGTCGTAACCTTCCCGAAGGAGTACCACGCTGAGGAGCTGGCCGGCAAGGAAGCTACCTTCAAGTGCAAGGTACACAAGGTAGAGGAGACCATCCTCCCGACCCTCGACGACGAGTTCGCAAAGGACGTTTCCGACACCTGCGAGACCCTCGACGACCTCAAGAAGGAGATCACCGACCGCCTGAAGAACGAGCGCCAGGAAGCTGCTGACGCTGCATTCGAGGAGAAGCTGCTCGACGTTGTTATCGCGGGCATGAAGGCTGATATTCCGGAGGCTATGATCGACTCTCAGGTCGACACCATCGTTCAGGACTTCGGCTACCGTCTCCAGATGCAGGGCATGGGCCTCGAGCAGTACCTCAAGATGACGAACACTGAGATGGGCGCATTCCGTGCAATGTTCAAGGATCAGGCTGAGCGTCAGGTCAAGACCCGTCTGGCACTCCAGAAGGTCGCAGACCAGGAGAACATCACGGTTTCCGAGCAGGAGATCGCTGACGAGTACGCGAAGATGGCTGAGCAGTACAAGATGGACGTTGAGAAGATCAAGACCATCGTTGCAGAGTCCGCTCTGTCCGGCGACCTGCGCATCTCCAACGCTCTTGAGTTCATCAAGAAGAACGCCAAGGTCAAGAAGGCTTCCAAGAAGAAGGCTGAGGAGACCGAGGAGACTGAGGAGACCGCTGAGTAAGCATCTCTCCATATGATATCACATGGAACCGGCCGTATGGCCGGTTCCATCAGCGTATCAGCGAACAAATTTTCTCCGCAATGCGACACGCATCGCGGAAATCCGAGTACAAACACCGACTCTTTTTCGAAAGGAGTTTTTCCAATGAGCTTAGTCCCAATGGTAATCGAGCAGACCGGCCGCGGCGAGCGTTCGTTCGACATCTACTCCCGTCTGCTGAATGACCGCATCATCATGCTGTGCGAGGAGGTCAACGACACCACCGCATCGCTCGTTGTTGCGCAGCTTCTGTATCTGGAAGCGCAGGACCCGGACAAGGACATTTCTCTGTATATCAACAGCCCCGGCGGCTCTGTCACCGCAGGCATGGCGATCTACGACACCATGAACTATATCAAGTGCGACGTCTCGACCATCTGCATCGGCATGGCAGCGTCCATGGGTGCGTTCCTGCTGTCCTCCGGCGCAAAGGGCAAGCGCTATGCGCTGCCGAACGCTGAGATCATGATCCATCAGCCGTCCGCCGGCACGCAGGGTCAGATCACGGACATGGCGCTTCACCTCAAGCGTCTTGAGATCATCAAGGAGCGCATGACGCGCATCCTGGCCGAGAACACCGGCAAGCCGTTCGAGACCGTTCACGCCGACTGCGAGCGCGATAACTTCATGACCGCGCAGGAGGCTGTCGAGTACGGCCTGATCGACAAGGTTTTCGATAAGCATTGATGAAATTCTGCTGAACAGAGGTGCAGTATGCCGAATTATAAAGATGAAAAGCCGCTGAAGTGCTCCTTCTGCGGTAAACCCCAGAACCGGGTACGCAAGCTGATCGCGGGTCCGGGCGTGTATATCTGCGACGAGTGCATTGGCGTTTGCACCAGCATTCTGGAGGATGAACTGGACTTCATGCCCGAGCAGCACTGCGGTCAGATGGCTGCGGCACGGCCGGAGCATCTGCCGACGCCGCAGGAGCTGAAAAACGTGCTCGATCAGTACGTGATCGGCCAGGACCGCGCCAAGATCGCGCTCTCCGTTGCCGTTTACAACCACTACAAGCGTATCTACCATCCCGAGACCGAGGTAGAGCTTCAGAAGTCGAATATTCTGATGCTCGGCCCGTCCGGCTCGGGCAAGACACTGCTTGCGCAGACGCTCGCCAAGACGCTTCAGGTCCCGTTCGCCATCGCGGACGCGACGACGCTGACCGAGGCCGGCTATGTCGGCGAGGACGTCGAGAACATCCTGCTCCGTCTGATCCAGGCGGCGGACTTCGACATCGAGCTGGCCGAGCACGGCATCATCTATGTCGATGAGATCGACAAGATCGCGCGCAAGAGCGAAAATCCGTCCATCACCCGCGATGTCTCGGGCGAGGGCGTTCAGCAGGCGCTGCTCAAGATGCTCGAGGGCACGACGGCCAACGTTCCGCCGCAGGGCGGCCGCAAGCATCCGCATCAGGAGTTTATCCAGATCGACACGACCAATATCCTGTTTATCTGCGGCGGCGCCTTTGACGGTATCGAAGGCATCATCCAGAAGCGCACGGGCAAGCAGGGCATGGGCTTCGGCTCGGAGATCAAGGGCAAGGAAGAGGAGCAGACCGACCGTCTGCTCGCGCAGATCGAGCCGCATGATCTGATGAAGTACGGCCTTATCCCCGAGCTGATCGGCCGTCTGCCGGCTATCGTCTCGCTCGATACGCTCGACAGAGATGCGCTCGTGCGCATTCTGCAGGAGCCGAAGAACGCGCTCGTCAAGCAGTATCAGACCATGTTCGAGATGGACAACGTCAAGCTGAACTTCGAGCCGGAGGCGCTCGTCAAGGTAGCGGAGACGGCGCTCGAGCGCAAGACCGGCGCACGCGGTCTGCGCGGCGTACTGGAAAACGTGATGACCGACATCATGTTCAGCATTCCGTCCGACAAGACGGTTTCCTCGGTCACCATCACCCCGGAGGTCGTCATGGGCACGGGCGAGCCGGTGATCGAGCACGACGCGATGCCGGTGGACCCCGAGCCGCCGAAGAAGCACACGCGCAAGACAACCAAAAGTGCATAATAAGACCACCACAGCATACGCGGACAGGATGTTTTTTCCTGTCCGCGCTTTTTATGGTGCCGGCCTTTATTCGTGAACAAAGTGTAAAAAAGTGAAAAACAGAGGGATTTTGCCGGTTTGTGACAAAAAGACAGAGGAAAACCGCTTTACAAATGCGCGGAAAAATACTATACTGTCTTTATATACGAATTTTCCCTGCAAGGAGATACACTATGACAGAACAGCTTGGAACGACTGTAAGCCGCCTGCCGGTGCTTCCGCTGCGCGGCCTCGTTGCGTTCCCGAATATGATAATCCACTTCGATGTGGGCCGTCTGCTTTCCATCCGCGCGCTGGAAGCGGCGATGAAGAACGGTCAGACGCTCTTTCTGACCGCACAGCGCGACCTCAAGACGGACAACCCGTCCCCGAGCGATCTCTATCAGATCGGCACCATCTGTCAGGTCAAGCAGATCCTGCGCCTGCCGGGCGACAACATCCGCGTGCTCGTCGAGGGCAAGCAGCGCGCGCTCGTGCATCAGTTCTTCGCGGCACAGGACGACAAGAGCTGCATCTATGCTGAGGTCGAGCAGCTCGAGGACTATGTTTATGGCGTGACCGAACGCCGTGCGCAGGCGCTTGTCCGCACGGCGCAGGAGCGCTTTGCGGAGTACGCTGACAATGCGCAGCGCATCTCGCCCGATGTGGAGCTGACGGTTGCCGAGGGCGGCGACGCAGGCTTCCTCGCGGATTACATCGCGCAGAACATCAGTATCGAGGTCGCGGCCAAGCAGGACATCCTCGAAGAGCTCAGCATCACGCGCCGTCTGACCATGGTCATCCGCCTGCTCGGCGAGGAGACCGAGGTGCTGAGGCTCGAAAACGAGATCCAGGACGAAGTTAAGTCCCAGATGGATAAAAATCAGCGCGAATACTACCTGCGCGAGCAGATCAAGGTCATCCAGACCGAGCTGGGCGAGCAGGATGCAGCGGCGGAGGCCGAGACCTACCGTCAGCGCATCCTCGACCTCAAGTTGCCGCAGGAATGCGAGGAAAAGCTCATCCGCGAGGTGGACCGCTTCGCCAAGCTCGGCGGCTCGAACGCGGAGCAGGGCGTCGTGCGCACTTATCTCGATACCGTGCTCGATCTGCCGTGGCGCAGCAGGAGCGAGGAGCGCCTCGATCTCGAGGAGGCGCAGCGCATCCTCGACCGCGACCACTACGGCATGAAAAAGGTCAAGGAGCGCATCATGGAGTTCCTGGCTGTCCGCACGCTCGCGCCCAACCTCAAGGGACAGGTGCTCTGTCTCGCAGGCCCTCCGGGCGTCGGCAAGACCTCTATCGCGAAATCCATCGCGGAGGCGATGGGCCGCAGCTATGCCCGCATGAGTCTGGGCGGCGTGCGCGATGAGGCCGACATCCGCGGCCACAGAAAGACCTACATCGGCGCAATGCCCGGCCGCATCATGGACGCGCTGCGCCGCGCCGGTACATCCAATCCGCTCATCCTGCTAGACGAGATCGACAAGATGGGCAGCGATTTCCGCGGAGACCCGGCCTCCGCGATGCTCGAGGTGCTCGACACCGAACAGAACGTCGCGTTCCGCGACCACTATATCGAGCTGCCGTTCGACCTGTCCGATGTCGTGTTCCTCACGACGGCGAACGATCTTTCGGCTGTTCCGCGTCCGCTGCTCGACCGCATGGAGGTCATCGAGCTGCCGAGCTACACCGAGGAGGAGAAGCGCCGGATCGCGCTGAATCACCTGCTGCCGCGCCAGATGGACAAGCATGGTCTGGGGAAGGGTCAGCTGGTTATTTCCGAAGAAATGCTCGCGAAGGTCATCACGGGCTATACCCGCGAGGCCGGTGTGCGCCGTCTGGAGCGCGTGCTCGCCAAGCTGTGCCGCAAGGCGGCGCGGCATATCGCGGACGGCGGCCGCAGACTGACGGTCTCGAACAGGAATATCGAGGAGCTGCTCGGCGTCGCGCCGTTCAAAAAGGATGTCGTGTCCGCGAAGGATGAGGTCGGCATCGTAAACGGCCTTGCATGGACGAGCGTCGGCGGTGAAATGCTCGAGGTAGAAGTGGCGGTCGTGCCCGGAACGGGCAAGATCGAGGTCACAGGCAACCTCGGCACAGTCATGCAGGAGAGTGCAAAGGCGGCAGTCACGTTCGTGCGCTCGCGCGCGGAGCAGCTGAGCATCGATCCGATGTTCTACAAGAACAACGACCTGCACATCCATTTCCCTGAAGCGGCTATCCCGAAGGACGGCCCGTCGGCCGGCGTGACCATTACGACGGCGATCATTTCCGCGCTGACCGAGGCGCCGGTGCGTCATGACGTCGCTATGACGGGCGAGGTAACGCTGCGCGGCCGCGTGCTGCCGATCGGCGGTCTGCGGGAAAAGACCATGGCGGCCTACCGCGCAGGCATCAAGACCATCGTCATCCCGAAGGACAACGAGAGCGATCTGCAGGATATTGAGCCTGTGGTACGCGAAAACGTCGCGTTCGTCGTCGCGGAGCATATGGACACGGTCATGGAGACGGCGATCGACTTCTCGCGCCGTCCCGGCAAAAAAAAGAAAACATCGCGTCGCATGCCTCCCAAGGCTGACGCTGAGACAACGGCGGTGGTACAATGAGCAACGAAAAAAAGGCACCCAATCTTCATAATGTGGAATTCCTGCGTTCGGCGGTCAAGGAGAGCGATTTTCCGTTTGACAGCCTGCCGCAGATCGTTTTCGCCGGCAAATCCAATGTCGGCAAAAGCTCGGTCATAAACAAGCTGCTGAACCGCAAGAATTTTGCGCGTGTCAGTGCGCAGCCGGGCAAGACTATCCACATCAACTACTTTACCATTGACAAGCAGCTGTACTTTGTCGACCTGCCGGGCTACGGCTATGCGCGCGTCTCCAAGGCAGAGCAGCAGCGCTGGGGCGCGCTGATGGAGACCTATTTTGCGATGGGCCTGCTGACGCTCGGCATCCAGATCGTTGATATCCGTCATAAGCCGACGCGCGATGACATGACGATGGCGGAGTGGTTCCGCGCATCGCGCAGGCCGTGGGTGATTATCGCCAACAAGCTCGACAAGATCAAAAAGAGCCAGATTGAAGGCAATATTGCAGAGATCCGTCAGACGCTGCTCCTGCCCGAAGAGGTTCCTGTCATCCCGTTCTCGGCGGAGAAGGGCATGGGCCGTGAGGAAGTCCTGTCGATCATCTTTGATCACGTCGCGCGAAAGGAAGAGTAACATGAATTTTCTGCGCCGATTTATGGCAGGCCGGTACGGCAGCGATCAGCTGAACAACGCGCTGTTGCTGCTCGCGATCGTTCTCATGGTGATCGAATGGGTGATGAAGTGGAACTGGATGAGTATGTTCATTCTCGCGCTGTTTATCCTGTGCTACTTCCGCATGTTCTCGCGCAACATTCAGGCGCGCTACGCCGAGAATCAGAAATTCCTCCAGAAGTGGGGGCCTGTCTCGCGCCGCCTGCATAATGCTGTGCTGCGCTTCCAGGATCGGAAAATGCATCGCTACTTCAAATGCCCGAACTGTCATAAGCGCCTGCGCGTCCCGAAGGGCCGCGGCAAGATCACGATCACCTGCCCGCACTGCCGAACGCAGTTTGTCCGGAAAAGCTGAAAAACCGTTGATTGCGCAGATACAAGACGGTTTCTTGATTTTTGACGCGAAATATAGAAATGTCGGACGTTATTCTGCGTAAAATCTATGGAATATTACCAGTTAGCTCTTGCAATTTCTGCAAAATGCCGTATAATAAGGTTAACATAATATTCAGGGGGCGAGTCCGATGGCCATAGACCAGTTAACAGCAAAGATTTACAATAAGCTCAGCAAAGCCAACCTCGCAGGTGCAGAAGGCAAGGTTGCCGTTCAGTTCAATCTTACCGGCAAGGTAACGGGCGTTTTCTATATCGAAATCCTCGATGGCGTTCCGTCTGTAATGCCGTATGAGTACATCGATCATGATGCAATCGTGTCCGGTTCGCTGACCAACATCGAGAAAATTTTCAGCGGCAAGCTGATTCCGCAGGTTGCAGTCGCAGAGGGCAAGATCAAGATTGAGGGCAACTTCGACAAGGTTATGCTTCTGGCCGAGCTGATGAAGTAAAGCAGATAAAACAGGATAATGAAAAAAGGCTCGCCGCAACGTCCGGCGAGTCTTTTGTATCAAAAGATGCGGAAAGAGGGCAAAATATGAAGAAAACAAAAAGAAATCGGAACGGAAAAAGGATTGCTGTTGATATTGTTGCGTGTGCATTGTCTGCGGTGAGTGTGGCTTTTTCCATTGCGGCCTTCGTGATCAGCCTGGTTCGGAGAAATTCCGACTGAATTTTTGAAAATAATGCTTGACTTTATGCCTCTCGCTGTGGTATCCTATTAAAGCTGTCGCTGAGAGGCGAGACGGTCAAACTGAAAAGCGGCTTGAAAAGAATGAAAAAAGTTCTTGACAAACGGATTTCAGTTTGATATAATAAATAAGCTGTTTCGAAAGAGACGGCGATCAGAAAAGTTTGAG
>ERZ773108.3830-NODE-3830-length-11053-cov-6.139571_pt1 | contig 11053 bp, 7 predicted proteins | sample MGYA00580570_ERZ773108 | MGnify/ENA primary metagenome ERZ773108 (study PRJEB29015, sample SAMEA2737840) | human gut metagenome | biome: human gut; feature: human-associated habitat; material: faeces | place: China | collected 2012 ...
TTCCGATCTTATGCCTTTCTTTAAAAAGAATCTGAAAGATACACGTGCCCCGAAAGCGGATGGAATCATGCTTTTTCCGCAGCTTGGCAAAGGAGTGGTCAGTGGAAGTCAGGAAAATAAAACGATTCTGCCGAACAGTGAACATCCGGTGGAAGCATGGGGGGTAATCGGCACAGGTATCAAAGCGTATGACTACATGGACGGGGTAAATAATCATTATGGAGTGTATTCCGTAGTACTTACAGTAGATGGTACAGAAGTGTTCCGTAGCACCGTAGACCGCTTTTCGCAGGAAGAAAACCGAATGATAAACTCCTGGACGTATGGGCAGTACATGAAATCCTTTATTGATCCCGGAAATACATTACGGTTGTTGAAAGCCTCGAACGATAACCGTGGTTTGGTAACGATTGACGAAGAACGGGATTATCAGTTTCAATATACATTGAAAGATGCTTTTGGCAATACTTCCCGCTATCACTTTACGGTACGTGGCAAGAAACAGCCGATTGAACCATTGAATCATCGGGAAAAATACTTCTTTGCCTGGGATAAGACGAATTATCTGCAGGAACCGGGGTTGAGTCTGGTTGTTCCGAAGGGAATGCTATATGATAATGTACCTCTTCAATATCAGATAAAAGCGGATAGCGGAGCGGTCGCATTTACCTATCAGTTGAATGATAAGCCGGTCCCGCTACATGCAAGCTGTGAATTGCGAATCGGATTGCGGCGCAAACCAGTGGCGGACACTACGAAATATTACGTGGCGCGAGTGACCCCTAAAGGGACTAAATACAGCGTAGGAGGGAAGTACGAAGATGGATTTATGAAAGCATCTATTCGTGAACTGGGCACATATACGGTTGCTTTGGACACTGTTCCTCCGGAAATTATACCTGTTAACAAGAACTTGTGGGGACGAAACGGAAAGATTGTCTATCGGCTGAAAGATGAAGGAGCAGGTATCGCTTCCTATCGGGGAACGATTGACGGTGAATATGCACTTTTCGGTCGTCCCAATATTGTAAAGTCTTACTGGGAATGTGTGCTTGACCCGAAACATGTGAAGAAAGGCGGCAAGCATACCGTAGAAATGACTGTCACGGATGCTTGTGGAAATCAGACCGTTTCGAAGGAAACCTTTGTTTGGTAAACTATTAAAATGTATTATATATGAAGAAAAGAATCATTCTATCTGCTGTCCTGTTTTTGGCGGCTTTGGCGAATTCTTTCGCTTGTACGAACCTGATTGTCGGCAAAAATGCTTCGACTGACGGTTCGACTATTGTTTCCTATTCGGCCGACTCGTATGGCCTGTTTGGTGAGCTTTATCATTATCCGGCTGCTACATATCCCAAAGGGACGATGTTGAAAGTCTATGAATGGGATACGGGTAAGTATTTGGGCGAAATCGAACAGGCACGCCAGACTTATAATGTGACTGGCAATATGAATGAATTTCAAGTGACTATCGGTGAAACCACCTTCGGCGGACGTCCGGAACTGGCAGATTCTACCGGAATCATCGACTACGGAAGTCTGATTTATATCGGATTGCAACGTTCACGTTCTGCTCGCGAGGCGATCCGTATCATGACTGATTTGGTACAGCAATATGGCTATTATAGTGGAGGGGAATCGTTTACGATTGCCGATCCGAATGAAATCTGGATTATGGAAATGATCGGTAAGGGGCCGGGGGTACGTGGTGCCGTCTGGGTGGCTGTACGTGTACCGGATGACTGTATTTCGGCTCATGCCAATCAATCCCGTATTCATCAGTTTGACATGAACGACAAAGAAAACTGTATCACTTCTCCGGATGTGATTTCCTTCGCTCGCGAGAAAGGTTACTTCAATGGAGTGAACAAGGATTTCAGCTTTGCTGAGGCTTATGCGCCCCTTGATTTCGGTGCCCGTCGCTTCTGCGAAGCCCGTGTGTGGAGCTATTTCAATAAATATACTGACCATGGAAATGACTATCTTCCTTATATCGAAGGAAAGACAGATACTCCGATGCCTCTTTTCGTAAAGCCGAACCGTAAACTTTCCGTACAGGACGTGAAAGATATGATGCGTGACCACTACGAAGGAACACCGCTTGATATTTCCAATGATTTCGGTGCCGGTCCTTATAAAACCCCGTACCGCCTTTCTCCACTGAATTTCAAGGTAGGTGATAAGGAGTATTTTAACGAACGTCCGATTTCGACTCAACAAAGTGGCTTCGTATTTGTTGCACAAATGCGTGCCAACAAGCCGGACCCCATAGGCGGAGTTCTTTGGTTTGGAGTGGACGATGCGAATATGGCCGTATTTACTCCTGTTTATTGCTGTACGACGAAAGCTCCGTTATGCTATACACGTGTAGATGGCGCAGATTACATCACTTTCTCCTGGAATTCCGCTTTCTGGATTTTCAACTGGGTGTCTAATATGGTCTATCCACGTTATGATCTGATGATCGGTGACGTGCGTGCAACTCAGAAAGAGATGGAAACGACCTTTAATAATGCGCAGGAAGGTATTGAAGAAATGGCTGCCAAATTGCTGGCAAAAGATAAGAATGCCGCAATCGCTTTCCTGACTAACTATACTAATATGACCGCCCAGAGTACTTTTGATACTTGGAAGCAACTGGGCACTTTCCTGATTGTGAAGTACAACGACGGAGTAGTGAAGCGCGTGAAGGACGGACAATTTGAACGGAATTCTATCGGACAGCCTGCCGGTGTCATTCGTCCGGGATATCCGAAGGAGTTTCTGGAGGAATATGTGAAGCAGACAGGAGAGAGATATTTGGTGAAATAGTTGTCAATTATTCATTAAATAACTAGGATTTATAAACTTATTCTTTTACATTTGTGTGCTCAAGACTTGGCATATATTCAAGGATTGACAGAGAATAGAGAAATAATCATTAACCAATAAACAATAATCGAAATGGAAAATCAGGAACTTATCAAGCAGGTCACTGAGAAAGCCGAAAAATGGCTGACCCCGGCTTATGATGCCGAAACTCAGGCTGAAGTGAAACGCATGTTGGAGAACGAAGATAAAACCGAATTGATCGAAGCATTCTACAAAGATCTTGAATTTGGAACGGGTGGTTTGCGTGGTATCATGGGAGTAGGTAGCAACCGCATGAATATCTATACGGTAGGTGCTGCTACACAGGGCCTTTCCAACTATCTGAAGAAGAACTTCAAAGATCTGCCTCAGATTTCTGTAGTGGTTGGTCACGACTGTCGTAACAACAGCCGTCTGTTCGCTGAAACTTCAGCCAACATTTTCTCAGCTAATGGCATCAAAGTATATCTGTTTGATGATATGCGTCCGACTCCGGAGATGTCTTTCGCAATCCGTCACCTCGGTTGCCAGAGCGGTATTATCCTGACAGCTTCGCACAACCCGAAAGAATATAACGGGTACAAGGCGTATTGGGACGATGGTGCCCAGATGATCGCTCCGCATGACAAGAATACGATTGCCGAAGTCAACAAAATCCGTAATGCCAGCGAAATCAAGTTCAAAGGCAACAAGGAACTGATCGAAATCATCGGCAAGGAAATCGATGAACAATATATCAACGACCTGACAAAGATTTCTTTGTCACCGGAATCCATCGCACGTCACCATGACATGAAGATCGTCTACACGCCGATCCACGGAACAGGCGTGACGGTTATCCCGCCGACATTGAAAGCATTCGGTTTCACGAATATCATCCATGTACCCGAACAGGACGTAGTAAGCGGCGACTTCCCTACCGTTGTTTCTCCCAACCCGGAAGAACCGGCGGCTTTGGCTCTGGCAGTTGAAAAGGCCAAGGAAACAGACGCCGAGCTGGTATTGGCTTCCGACCCGGATGCAGACCGTGTTGGTATCGCAATGAAATGCCCGGATGGTTCCTATGAACTGGTAACAGGTAATGAGGTAGGTGTACTCCTTCTTGACTATATCTGTGCAGGCCGCATTGAAAAAGGCACAATGCCAAAGAACCCGGTAGCAGTGAAATCCATTGTTTCTACACCACTTGCAGATGCAGTGGCAGAGCACTATGGAGTAGAACTCAGAAGCGTACTTACAGGATTCAAGTGGATCGGCGATCAGATCGCACAGCTTGAAGCAGCAAATGAAGTAGACAGATTTATCTTCGGATTTGAAGAGAGCTACGGATACCTTGCAGGACCATATGTACGTGACAAGGATGCTGTTATCGGATCTATGCTGATCTGTGAAATGGCTGCATATTACAGAAGCATCGGAAGTTCCCTGAAACAGAGAATGGAAGAGATCTATGCACAGTACGGACGTTACCTGAACAAAGTAGACAGCTTCGAATTCCCGGGATTAAGCGGAATGGATAAGATGTCAGCTCTGATGCAGGGACTTCGTGACAAACCTCTCACAGAGATTGCAGGTCATACTATCGTAAAAGTAACAGATTACCAGAAACCGGAAGAAACAGGACTTCCTGCAGCAAACGTACTGATCTACAAGCTGGATAACGGCGAGACAGTAGTTGTCCGCCCATCCGGAACAGAACCAAAGATCAAGATTTATTACACAACTCTCGGCAAGAACCTGGAAGAGGCAGAAGCTGAGAAAGAGAAGCTTGCAGAAGCATTAAAACCGATCATGGCATAAGCAATTGTAAGCAGAACTGAATAAAATATACCAAACCGGAAAGGCTGTGCTCATTGGAGGTGCAGTCTTTCTTTTTGTAACCCGCAGGGGCCTTACTGTTACTGTGAACGGAGTGAACAGTAACGACTTACTTAAATAGGATTGATATAATTAACACTCTTTGCTACAATAAAAAACAGCGAAAATAAGAATAAGACTGCTTATGAATGAAAGGAAAACATACTATGGAAGAATATGAAGTAATCAGCATCCCGGTATCTGACGGAACAGAACGGGATTTTGCGATCATGGATACCTTTGAATTTGAAGGACAGGGATATCTGGCAGTTTCTCTGATCGAAGGAGATGAGATCCAGGAGGGCGTTTACATTTACCGTTACCACAATGCAGAAGATGGAGATGTTGTGGTAGAGCAGATCACTTTGCCTGCAGAATACAAAAAGGTGACAAAATTTTACGAACAGATGTAAGCAAAAAAATATCTCGAAAAGAACCTGCATCTTGTGATAAAATAAAAAAGAAAATCAAATTTTGATTAATAAAAACAGGAGGAAAAACGATGGAAAAATCAACCGTTTATTTTACTGATTTCAGATGTCCGGTTGGCACCAGCCAGCTTGATAAATTGAAGAAACTCTGCGTTACAGCCGGAATCAAAGACATTGATATGGATGGAAAATTCGTGGCTATTAAAATGCATTTCGGAGAACTTGGCAATCTGGCTTTCCTGCGCCCGAATTACGCAAAAGCAGTAGCTGATCTCTGTAAAGAGCAGGGAGGACTTCCGTTCCTCACAGACTGCAACACTCTTTATCCGGGAAGCCGTAAGAATGCACTGGAGCATCTGGAGTGCGCAAATCTCAACGGATTTAACAGCATTTCAACAGGATGCCAGATCATCATCGGTGATGGCTTACGCGGTACAGACGAAGTAGAAGTACCGGTAGTTAACGGTGAATATTGTCAGACTGCACTGATCGGACATGCGATCATGGATGCAGATATTTTTATCAGCTTAAGCCACTTCAAAGGACATGAAGCAACCGGCTTCGGCGGTGCACTGAAGAATATCGGAATGGGATGCGGAAGCCGCGCAGGTAAGATGAAACAGCATGCCAGCGGAAAACCTGCAGTAAATGAAGAACTCTGCCGCGGATGCCGTCGCTGCGCGAAAGAGTGCGGAAGTGATGCGATTACATATCCGAATAAAAAAGCAGTCATTGATTATGATAAATGTAAAGGCTGCGGCCGTTGTATCGGAGCCTGCGGTTTTGATGCCGTATACAATCCAAACAGCAGTGCAAATGAACTTCTCGACCGTAAGATGGCAGAATATGCACAGGCAGTCTGTCATGGCCGTCCGCATTTCCATGTAGCGCTTGTTCAGGATATCAGCCCGAACTGTGACTGCCATGGCGAAAATGATGCACCAATCCTTCCTGATATCGGAATGTTTGCAAGCTTTGACCCGGTTGCTCTGGACCAGGCCTGCGCAGATGCCTGTCTGAAAGCAACTCCAATCGAGAACAGCCAGCTTGGAGAACACCTGGCAAAACCTGACTGGCATTGCCACCACGACCATTTCAAAGATTCCAACCCGAACATTGAATGGCAGGCAACACTGGATCAGGCAGAGAAGATTGGTCTGGGAACCAGACAGTATGAACTGAAGATTGTGAAATAATATGTTTATCAGCAGTGGAAAATAAATGCGAAAAAGTAATAAACAAAAAGGACCGGATGAATGAACTATATTGTCTTTGACCTGGAATGGAATCAGAATCCTTCGGGAAAGAAAACACGTAACGACAGGCTTCCATTTGAGATTATCGAGATTGGGGCTGTAAAAGTAAACAGCAAAAAAGAAATAACGGATCATTTTCACCGACTGATCAAACCACAGGTCTATAAATGGATTCATGACAGCATCCATGAGGTAATTCATGTAGATTATAAAGATCTTATGAAAGGAGTGCCCTTTGAGCAGGCAGTCAGGGAATTTATTGACTGGTGCGGAGAAGACTGGTACTTTTTTACCTGGGGAAATCAGGACGTGATGGAACTTCAGAGAAATATGAAGTTCTATGGCCTGCTGGATCTGCTTCCCGGACCTGTGACCTATTATGATGTGCAGAAACTATACAGTATCAGTTATGATGACGGTACACACAGGTGTGCATTGGAGCATGCGATCGATGAGCTGAAAATAGAGAAATCCAGGGGATTTCACCGGGCGCTTGCAGATGCCTGGTATACAGCGAAAGTCCTGGAGAAAATAAATAACATAATCATCATCAATCATCCGTCACTGGATGTTTACCAGAATCCAAAGAAGAAAAAAGACGAGATACATATTTCCTATCCGGATCATGACAAATATGTATCCAGAGAATTTGCTACAAGAGAGCGAATCATGAAAGACCGCGAGGTGACCAGCACCAGATGTCCGGTCTGTCATCTGCCTGCAAAGCGCAAACTCCGATGGTTTATGAATAATCCAAAGGTTTATTACAGCATATCCAATTGTGAAGAACATGGACTGATAAGAGGCAAGATCCGCATCCGAAAAACAGAAGATGAGAAATATTTCGCTGTGAAGACATTGCGTTTCACAGATACAGAAGAAGCGGAGGAACTTCGTGAAAGAAAAGAAGTCCTCCGCCTCAGGCGAAAACTAAAAAGAAGCGTTGAGAAGGAGATCTGAAAGGATCTCCTTTTCATATTGCATTCCATATCCGACCATATGGCCGTCTAAATAATATTTACTTTTAATTCGCTTTGGACCGACAGAATTGTTCAGAAGTTTCTGCTTCTTTACAAGCTGGCTCACATCGGTTCCTGTGGGGACAGTTACGTACACATGCCTCATATAATAGAAGGAACACAGATTATTCCAGTCCTTTAACAGGTGCTTTTCGCATGGGAGAAATACTGCCGGTACCGGATCGGTATCTATATTCAAGTCTACTTTTTCAAAATTGTCGAAGCCGTAATCCAGCAGAGAAGTTGTGTCAGGAAAAGCACCGTTTGTAGAATTCAGCACAACTGCAATGAGAATGGAATTTCCTCTCTTGGCATAGGTGACAAGCGTACTTCCCGCTGCATCGGTGTATCCGGTCTTTCCTCCCAGAACCCCATCGTATGCATAAGACTGTCCGGGCATCATCTTATGGTGATTGAGAAGATAACGGGTTTCAGACTGCTTATTAGTCGGAGGAATCTCATAAACCTGTGTGGTCACAAATTTACGGAATCTGGGATTATACCAGGCTGCCTTTGCAATCTTCATCATATCACCTGCGGTGGTATAATGCGTCTCATCCGGAAGACCATTTGGATTATTAAAATGGGTGTTCTTACAGCCAAGCTGAGCTGCCCTCTGGTTCATCAGTTCAACAAACTTCTTTACAGAACCGCTTGTTTTTTCTGCCAGAGCAAGAGCCATCTCATTGGCGGATTCCAGCATCAGAGCCATCAGGGCCTGCTCTACTGTGAAAACCTCTCCTGTTTCTGCGTAAATGCTGGAGCTTCCGGCCTCAATACCATAAGCCGCTTCCTGCGACATGGTGATCGTATCGTCCATATTCAGATATTCACAGGCCAGAAGAGCGGTCATGATCTTAGTGATACTGGCGGGATATAGCTTATCTTTGGCATTCTTGGAATAAAGAATAGTATCAGTGACTGCATCCATCAGCACTGCGGACTGTCCTTCGATATTAGGACCTGTGGGCCATCCTTTGACAGAATCGATATCTGAGGCCTGTGAATAGGTTTCTGAATGACCGGCTTCAGGAGTGGCAGAGGTCTCGGCAGCGTAAGTGACTGCAGGCTGGGAGGTCAGAATCCCTGCACAAAGCATTCCGGTGAGGAAACGTTTCATTAATTTATGAAATTTTGTTTTAAACATTTGAAATTACCCTTCATTAAATATACATAGTAGTTGCTTTCCATATCCTGGTACATCGTTTTCGAAATAACTATACCACTCACTTGTCTGCGAATCCGATTGCACAGGTCTAAAAGCCTCAGCGTAGCCCGCTACGCCTGCGTTTTTATACCAGCACACTCGAATCCGCATCCTACGCGATTGGTATAGTTATTTACGAAACGATGTACTGGTTCATTGTTTTAAATGACGTTCGGACAAAATATTCTACCTTATTATATCATTAATTACAATGCCTGTGTAAAATTTATATGATAGTATGTTAACAGTGTGTTACTGTTCGGGAGTTTGACAGTAACCAGTGTTATTAAACAGTAACAGGATTACCCTAATATTCAAAAAAATACTTGACACAGTGAATTTTGTGACCTTATAATGAATCCGCATAGTTAAATAAATGATATGTCCACAAAAACGTTGATGGAGAGAGTAACTGCAGGGGAAAGCAGACAGCGAACCGGGGAGGGTGTGAGCCCGGTGGTGAGTAAATGCAGTGAAGATCACTCCGGAGTTGCAGCTCTGAAGGGTGTACAGACAGGTAAGAGCTGACGGAAATCCCCGTTAAAAGATTCATGTATCGGCAGAGGATGCCCGTACAATGTAACAGGTGGTATAGCGAACGTCAATAAACCTTCGTCCTTTTACAAAAGGGCGATTTTTTTATGGGCTTATTTTCGTTCTTAAAGGACACTGGAAATATTTTTTAGCGTATATAAACGTCCTGCATATTTTCAGGTGTCTGATACAAATAATTTAAACAGGAGGTAAATTACTGTGTACCAGAAAGTTGATACGAACTTAAACTTTGTAGACCGTGAGAAAAAAGTAGAAGAATTCTGGAAAGAAAACCATATCTTTGAGAAAAGTATGGAGAACAGAAAAGAAGGAGAAACCTATACATTCTATGATGGACCGCCCACTGCAAACGGCAAACCGCACATCGGCCATGTACTTACCCGTGTAATCAAGGATATGATTCCGAGATACCGTACAATGAAGGGCTACATGGTTCCGCGTAAAGCAGGATGGGATACCCATGGACTTCCGGTAGAACTGGAAGTAGAGAAGAAGCTTGGTCTGGATGGCAAAGAGCAGATCGAAGAATACGGTATGGAGCCATTCATCAAACAGTGTAAGGAAAGCGTCTGGAAATACAAAGGAATGTGGGAGGATTTCTCCTCTACTGTTGGTTTCTGGGCCGATATGGAACATCCATACGTAACTTACTATGACGATTATATTGAATCCGAATGGTGGGCATTAAAAGAAATCTGGAACAAGAAGCTTCTGTATAAAGGCTTCAAGATCGTTCCTTACTGTCCAAGATGCGGTACCCCTCTTTCCGCACAGGAAGTATCCCAGGGATACAAAACTGTAAAAGAGCGCTCCGCAGTTGTAAGATTCAAGGTTGTTGGTGAAGATGCATACTTCCTTGCATGGACAACAACACCATGGACACTTCCGTCAAACGTTGCGCTCTGTGTTAATCCGGAAGAAACTTATGTCAAGGTAAAAGCGGCAGACGGTTATACCTACTATATGGCAGAAGCCCTGCTTGACAAGGTACTTGGCGGACTGGCTGTTAAGGCAGGTCAGACTGTGGCAGGCGTTCAGGCTGAAGAAGGTAAGGAACTCGGAAGCGGCGCAGGTGTTGACTACGAAGTTCTTGAAAAATATACAGGTAAAGATTTAGAATACAAGGAATACGAACCGTTATATGCATGTGCGGCTGAAGTTGCCGAAAAGCAGCATAAGAAGGGACATTTTGTAACCTGTGATACGTATGTTACGATGTCAGACGGTACTGGTATCGTTCATATCGCCCCTGCATTCGGTGAAGACGATGCCAAGGTCGGCAGAAAATATGACCTTCCGTTTGTACAGTTCGTAGACGGTAAGGGTGAATTGACAGAAGAAACACCATATGCCGGATTATTTGTAAAGAAGGCAGACCCGGAAGTATTAAAGGATTTAGACAAGGAAGGCAAGTTATTTGATGCGCCGAAGTTTGAACATGATTATCCGTTCTGCTGGAGATGTGATACACCGCTGATTTACTATGCAAGAGAATCCTGGTTTATCAAGATGACAGAAGTAAAGGATGACTTAATCCGCAACAACAACACCATCAACTGGATTCCTGAAACAATCGGTAAGGGACGTTTCGGTGCATGGCTTGAAAATGTTCAGGACTGGGGTATTTCAAGAAACAGATACTGGGGTACGCCGCTCAATATCTGGCAGTGTGAAGACTGCGGAGAAATGATGTCTATCGGAAGCATTGAGGAATTAAAAGAGAAATCCGACAACTGCCCGGACGATATCGAATTACACAGACCGTATATTGATGCGGTAACCTGCAAGTGTCCGAAGTGCCAGGGTACGATGAAACGTGTGCCGGAAGTTATCGACTGCTGGTTTGACTCCGGTTCAATGCCGTTTGCACAGCAC
>ERZ773108.3833-NODE-3833-length-11050-cov-3.429559_pt1 | contig 11050 bp, 9 predicted proteins | sample MGYA00580570_ERZ773108 | MGnify/ENA primary metagenome ERZ773108 (study PRJEB29015, sample SAMEA2737840) | human gut metagenome | biome: human gut; feature: human-associated habitat; material: faeces | place: China | collected 2012 ...
TTCGCAAAAACCCGCCGCCTGTAAAACAGACGGCGGGTCTGATGTTCTTTCTGAATTACAGCGAATTCACGCCGCGCGGGATAAATTGCCCGATCTTGCCGGTCTGAACCTCGCCGTGGTCGACGGCGAGCTGGCCGCGCAGATAGACCTGCTCGATGACGCCCTGCGTGCGGAAGCCCTCGAACGGGGTATAATCGACGTTCGCAATCTGGTCGGACGCGGTGATGAGCCCAGTTTTGGTCGGATCGATGACGACGATGTCGGCGTCGCTGCCCGCTGCGAGGATGCCCTTGCGCGGGAACGCACCGTAGAGCTTTGCCGGGTTTTCGGCCAGAACCTCGGCCATCTTCTCCGCCGGGATGCGGCCCTTGGCCACGCCCTCGGAGTAGAGCAGGATGCCGCGCGTCTCCACGCCGGGCAGACCGCCGGGGATCTTCGTGAAGTCGCCCTTTCCGGCGTCCTTCTGCGTCAGGGTGAAGCTGCAATGGTCGGTGGAGACGGTCTGGATGGTGCCGTCGGCCAGCGCGGCCCAGAGGGCCTCCTGATCGGCCTGCTTGCGCAGCGGCGGTGCGCAGACAAAGCGGGCAGCATCGGAATAGTCCGGCTGGTCATAGCGGCTGTCGTTGAGCAGGAGGTAGTGCGGGCAGGTCTCGACGTAGACCTTTTGGCCGCGCGCTCTTGCGGCGGCGACCTCGGAAAGCGACTCCTTCGTGCTCAGGTGGACGATCACGACCGGCACGTCCGCGACCTCGGCGATGCGCAGCAGATGCGCCACGGCCTCGGCCTCGAGCGGATTCGGGCGGCAGCGCGGATGCGCCGACGGCCCAACGTCGCCCGCGGCCTTGTGCTGCTCGATGAGCGCGTCGATCACGCCCGCGTTCTCGCAGTGGACGCCCGCGATGCCGCCGTATTTTTTCAGCTCTTCGAGGGCGTAGAACAGATCCTTGTCGCCGATCATCATGGCCGGATAGGTCATGTACATCTTGAACGACGAGACGCCCTGCTCAAACATTTTCGGAATTTCAGATTTGATGGTTTCGTTCCAGTCGTCGATGGTCATGTGGAAGCTGTAATCGCAGCTCGAGCGGCCGTCGGCCTTTTTGTGCCAGAGGTCGAGTCCGTATTGCAGCGTCTCGCCCTTGTTCGGGCAGGCAAAGTCGACGACCATCGTCGTGCCGCCGCGCAGGGCGCTGCGCGTGCCGGTGTCAAAGTTGTCGGCGGTCGTGGTGTTGCAGACGTCGAGGTCGAAGTGCGTATGCGCGTCGATGAAGCCGGGGAAGAGCAGCTTGCCCTCCATCGGGACAACTGTGGCCTCTGCGTCTGTGAGGTTTTGGCCGACGCGGACGATCTTCTCGTCCTCGATCAGCAGATCGGCGACCTTGGAACCGGCGGCGGAGACGACCGTTCCGCCCTTGAGCAGCAGTTTCATAGATTCAGCTCCCTTTCTGAAAGTCAATGTTTCGGGTGCAGCAGTTTCTCAATAAAATTCGTTTTCTTCATGGCGTAATAGAGCGGGATGCCGAGCACATAGAGCACGGCAGCCTCGCCCGCGCCGACCTCGCCGCCGAAGACGAGCAGGCCGTTCCAGAACTGTTCAGACGGCATATAGAGCCACGAGAGCATCGCGCCGACCATCACGGCGTTGACCAGGATCGTAGGCAGCGGCGCGAGCCACGGCTTTTTGATGCGCGTTGTGAGCAGGCAGGCCAGCAGCGTTGCGGCTGTGCCGATGACGATGTCGAGCACGGAGACCGTGGAAAACAGATTCGCGATCAGGCAGCCGATGGTCAGGCCGATGGTCAGATGCGGCTCGAACAGGAGCAGCATCATCAGCGCCTCGGAGATGCGGAACTGGATATTTCCGTAGGCAAACGAGGCGGTCAGGATGGTGATGGCCGCGTAGAGACCGGCGACGATGCCGTTCAGCGCGATCTGGCGGGTGGTGAGTTTTTTCATGGGTTGTCCTCCTTCTGCAAGCCGCGAAGATTGGAGGGATAGCGTCAGATGATGATAAAAAAGATGGGCGCACTGCGCCCATCCTGCTTTCCCTAGTTTTATTTAAAGACAGGATGGTTCCGAACTGTCTGCGCCCGGTCTTTGACCGGGCGCTATGCGGTTTGCGGCTGTATTGTACCGGATTCTCGCCGGTTTGTCAACCGAGGATCTTCTGTCCGGCGACAAATTTCGCCGTCAGGTTCCGGTCGTCGGCCAGATAGGCCGCGCGCTCCAGCCGGGCGCGGACGGAAAGCTCCTGCGGGTGGTCGAGCGACGCGTCGTCGAGCACGACGGCGTCAAATTCGTACCCGTCCAAAAAGCTGCCGACGTTCCCGAAGAACGCGCCGCCGCCCATGGTGGCCAGATAAAACGCGCGCTCGAAGGGCAGCGGCTTTACCTCCTGATCGTACAGCCGCCAGCGGAGCTTGGAGGCCTGAATGGCGTGGGTCATGGCGCGCAGCATGCTCTCGTGGCTGCCGCCGGCCACGTCGGTCGCGAGGCCGACGCGCAGGCCGTCATCGAGAAATTTGTTGACCGGCGCAACGCCGGAGGCCAGATTCATGTTTGATTCCGGCGAATGCGCGATGAATACGCCGTTTTTCTTCATCAGCGCCTGCTCGTCCTCGTTCGAGTGGACGCAGTGTGCCATGATGCACGGATATCCGCCGCCGAAGAGGCCAAACTGCTCATACGCGTCGCCGTAATGCTTCGAGCGGGGACACAGCTCCCGGATCCACGCGATCTCGGAGTAGTTTTCCGACAGATGGCTCTGCACGGGTACGCCGTATTTTGCCTGCAGCCGCGCAAGGCCGTACATCAGATCGTCTGTGCAGGAGGGGATAAAGCGCGGCGTCAGAATAGGCTTCACGGTCCGGTATGCTTCCTTAGTCTCGCAGAGCCACCGTTCCGTGTCCCGCAGGGCCTGATTGGTCGAGATCTCGCGCAGATAGACCGGCGAGTTGCGGTTCATGTTGACCTTGCCGATATAGCACGACAGGCCCGCACGGTCCAGCTTCTGCATGAGAAGCTCTGTGGCGGGCACGTGGATGGTGGCGAAAATGGCTGCGCGCGTGGTCGTGCTGTGCAGCAGGTGGTTCACGAAGCTGCCGTAGGCCCGGTCCGCGTACTCCAATTCCTTATATTTGGATTCCTCCGGGAAGGTATAGGTATTCAGCCATTCCAGCAGCTCCATATCCATACCGAGACCGCGGAAGGCAAACTGCGGCGCATGGACATGCAGATCGGTCATGCCCGGCAGGATCAGCTGCTCGCCATAATCCAGCACCGGCAGCTGCGCGTATCGCTCCGGCAGCGTCCGGAAGACGCCCGCGGCGCGGCCGTCTTCGACGACAATATAACTGTGCTCCATGCAGGCCAGCTCGTCCATGCTGCGGCTGAAGCAGAGATTTCCCTTTACAACAAATGTCCTCACGATTTTGTGCTCCTTTGCGAAAAGCGCCTTCTATGCGGCAGATCAGGCGCGGGCCCGCGGCCCTACTGAAATATCATATCATAATAGCCCGCAGAATTTCCACTTATGTTCTTGGGCGTTCTTCACGAAATCGAACCGCCGGAATCGGGCAATTATAACAAAGCGCCGAAAAAGCTAAATATTTTTTAGCTATTCCTGAAACTTTTTGTGTGTTTCTGCCCATAAACCCGAAAAAACTGATTGCTTTTTTGCATAGAATCAATTAAAATACAGCTATCCGGATTTGCTGTGCATATTCCGTACAGCAGGATTGCGGCGTTCGCCGCAAAAATTTTTAGGAGGAACGAATACATGAAAAAGATCATCGCTCTGCTTCTCGCCGTGGTCATGGTCTTCGCTCTGGTTGCCTGCGCTTCCACTGCCAAGACGGAAGAAAAGACCGACGCACCCGCCCCGGCTGAGACCACCAACGAAGAGACCACCGCTCCCGCGGAAGAAACCGACGCTCCGGCCGAGGACGAAACCGCTGAGCCCGCCGGCGACGCTGTCGGCACCGACATCAAGATCGGCGTCGTTCTGATCGGCGACGAAAACGAAGGCTACACCTACTCCCATATCAAGGGCATCCAGGAAGCCGCCAAGGCTCTGGGTATCAGCGAAAGCAACGTCATCTGGAAATACTCCATCCCCGAAGACGAGAGCTGCTATGACGCCTGCGTTGACTGTGTCGACCAGGGCTGCCAGATCGTCATCACTAACTCCTACGGCCATCAGTCCTTCTGCCTTCTGGCAGCTGAGGAATATCCCGATGTGCAGTTCGTCGCGATGACCGGCGATACCGCCAGAGCCAACGGCCTTGATAACTTCCACAACGCCTTCACCGGCATCTATGAGGCCCGCTACGTCGGCGGCGTTGTCGCCGGCATGAAGCTGCAGCAGCTCATCGACGAAGGCAAGGTCGAAGACAAGAACAAGACGGCTGACGGCAAGATCAAGATCGGCTATGTCGGCGCTTATCCGTACGCAGAGGTCGTTTCCGGCTACACCGCGTTCTTCCTTGGCCTGCAGAGCATCGTTCCCGATGTCGCCATGCAGGTGCAGTACACCAACTCCTGGTTCAACATCACCGCTGAGAACGAGGCTGCCAAGGCTCTGATCGCTGACGGCTGCATCATCGTCAGCCAGCACGCCGACTCCACCGGCGCTCCGGCCGCCTGCCAGGAAGCCCTCGACGCCGGCACGACCGTCTACTGCGTCGGCTACAACGTCGATATGCTCGCAGTCGCTCCGACCGCTGCTCTGACTTCTCCGACCAACGTTTGGGAAGTCTTCTATGAGTACGCATTCCGCGCTGTTATGAACGGCGAGTCCTTCGATCAGAACTGGTGCCAGGGCTATGAGGCCGACGCCGTTACCCTCACTCCGCTCGGCGAGTCCTGCGCTCCCGGCACCCAGGAGAAGGTTGACGAGACCATCGCGGCTATCAAGGACGGCAGCCTGCATGTCTTCGACACCAGCAAGTTTACCGTTGGTGGCAAAACCGTTACCACGGCTTTTGCAACCGACACCGACGGCGACTTCGTGCCCGATGCCGACGAGGCAGTCTTCGACGGCTACTACCACGAGTCCTACTTCCAGTCCGCTCCGTCCTTCCAGCTGAGAATCGACGGCATCACCGAACTGAACTAAGCACCAACCCCCATACAAAAAGCGGCTGCTCCGGCAGCCGCTTTTTTGCGTCTTATACGGGGTGCGCTGCACTCCAAAAACGTACAATCTTGGTGGGGTTCACATCGACCCGGCAGAATGCACCGATTTTACGAAAATTTTTGGCGAATTCGGAACTTCCCAAACGGGTCGACAGAGGCGTCGGCACCTACGCCGAAGCTTCAATACTTCCCATATCCCGTAGGGGCGGACGACTCTGTCCGCCTGCAGGATGCATCGGTTTTCCCGGAAATCCTCGGCGAATTCGCAGCTGCCCACCGGGCGGAGCGCAGCCCTGCCCCTGCCAGCTGCGTTCGCTTCCAGGAAGCTTTCCAGTTGACCTTGGAACGCGTTCGCGGCAAATCACCTGCGCACGCGGCGGCGCTTTTTGACCAGATGCACCGTCAGGCACACTGCGCCTGTCAGCACAAGCACAAGCGCGCACACGGCCAGAAGAACGATGCTCTGCACATAGGTGCCCCATGTGCCTGCGAAGCCGAAAGGCAGCTTTGTGCCAATCAGGTCTTTATAATAGAGCATGCGCGTCTCATAGGCCGTGGGGTCGGATTCGCGCAGCGTTACAAGGCGTGCGCCGTGGTTCTCGCCTGCGCCGTAGATGTAAAAACCGGTGCTGTTGGTGTTGATCAGATCGATGCCCTCATAGGGAATAATGAAGTCGTTCACATGGTCATGTCCAAAGAAGCCCGCAACGATATCGCCGCCCTGCTTCCACGCGGCAAATTCGCCGCCGTTCACATCCGGCGGGCACGGCGCTTCGCCGAGCGTTCCGGCCTCGATCACGGATGCAGCGGAATAATACGTGCCCTTGCGGCAGCCGTAGCCCTCGACCGCGCCGTTCTTCTTCTCGCTGGACGGAACGATGTCCATCGCGTCGTAAATATCCGGGACAATGATGTGCTGGAACGCGTAGGCCGGGATGGGCGTTCCGCCGTTCCGGGCGGCAAGCGCCGCCTCTGTTTCCAGATACCAGTCGATCTGATCCTGCCGCACCCAGTCGTATTTGCCCTGACCCTCCGGCGCGTAGGAGCCGGAGTCGAAGAACCAGAGGTTCACGACCGGCGTTTTTCCGTCGGAGTCATAGACGAGCAGATTGTAGTTGCCCACACCCGTCACGTCGCCCGCAGCTGCGAGGCATCCGGGGTAGCTCTGGTAATATGCCATCTGGGCTTCCTTGCTGACACCGCCCTCGTCGTCGTGGTTGCCGAAGACGACGGCGAATTGCAGGCCGCGTTCGGCCACCGGCTGCAAGATCGCATCCAGCGCCTTCTGCGTGCGCTCGACGCTCTTGCCGATCGACGGGCCGTGGATCTGGTCACCCAAAAATACGACGAGATCCGGCTGCGCCGCGTCCAGCTCGGCCTCCAGCAGCGCGATGGTTTCCTTCTGCGGCTTGTCAATGTCCTGCGTGTCGGCGACGATCAGGATCTTGAATTCCCCGTTTTCGTCGAATTGCAGCGCCGGGGTCGCGTCTGCCGCGAAAACTATGGGCATCAGCGATACCAGCAGCACCGCGCACAGCGCCAGTGCTGCGATTTTTCTGCAAGCTTTCATGTCTGTCACCCTCTCAGTTCAGCTGGTCGGCCAGCTCGCGGTACTTGCTGTCCTCCGCCGTTTTGCCGCTGGCCTGCGTCATGTGCTGTGCCAGCTTTTTTGCCGCCGTGTCCGCCGACACGACCGTGCCAGCGCCTGCCACGCAGCCGCCGGGGCAGGCCATGCCCTCGAGCAGATATCCGTCGAGCTTTCCGGCCTTGGCAAGCATCAGCAGCTTCCGGCAGTCGCGCAGACCGTCGGCCCGCTGTGTTTTGAGTTCGATATCCGGGTGCTCTTTATGAATCAGTTCCTCCACTGCGGCAGCCACGCCGCCTGCGACGGCGAAGCCGCGCCCGGCTCGCGTGCCTTCGTCCAGATCCGGGCTGTCGGGAAGCGCGGAGAAATTGATCTCCTTGGCCTCAAAGATGCCCATGAGTTCTTCGTAGGTCAGGACAAAATCAACGTCCGTGCGGATATCATCCTGCATGGCTTCCAGCTTTTTTGCCGCGCACGGGCCGATGAAGACAACCTTGCTGTTCGGGTGTTCTTTTTTGACGAGCCGCGCCGTGTAGACCATCGGCGTGTAGGTCATGGAGATGTTGCCGGACTCCTTCGGGAACAGCCGCCGCGCCATCATCCGCCACGACGGGCAGCAGGAGGTCGCCATGAAGCGCTGTTCGTTCGGTACCTTTTCCAGAAAGTCGTGCGCTTCTTCAATCGTGCAGATATCCGCGCCGGCCGCGACCTCGACCACGTCGGCAAAGCCGAGCTGCTTCATGGCGGTCAGGAACTTCGGAACGGTCACGTCCCTGCCGAACTGCCCGACGAACGACGGCGCGACGATGGCCACGACTTCGTTGCCTTCAAGGATGGAGCGGATGACCTGATAGATCTGGCTCTTGTCGACGATCGCGCCGAACGGGCAGCTGACCAGACACTGGCCGCAGGAGACACAGCGGTCATAATCGATGCACGCCTTGCCGTATTCGTCGACGCCGATGGCGTCCATGCCGCAGGCGGCCTGACAGGGCCGCTCCAGATACGTAATGGCGTTATACGGACAGGATCTGGCGCATTTGCCGCACTTGATGCACAGCTTCTGGTCGATGCGGCTCTTGCCGTTGACGAATTTGACGGCGCCCTTCGGGCACACGCGCTGGCACGAGGAGGCAAGACAGCCCTGACACAGCTCTGTCACGCGGTACTGCTTCGTCGGGCAGGCGTGGCAGGCGTAGGGGATGATGTTGACGAGCGGCGGCTCATAATACTGCTCGGCGATGGCCGCCTGGTCCATGCCCTCAGTCAGAAGTGTGCGCGTCTGCACGGGCTGTAAGGACAGACCCATCGCGAGGCGCACGCGTTCGCCCGCAATAGCGCGTTCGAGGAACACAGATTCGCGGTGCAGCGGGCTCTGGCCGGGGACGATCTTGAAGGGGATGTCCTCCATGTCGGTGTAGTCGCCGGAGTAGGCCATTCTGGCGACCTCGGCAAAGACCTGTTTTCGGATGTCGGTGATAAGAGACGGGATGCCGCGCATGATAAAACGCTCCTTTGCATAATCTGCCGACAGTATACCATATCTGGCGCAAAACGTCACTGTTTTCTTTTGGCTTGACAGCGGAATAGGAATGTCGTAAGCTGAGGAAAAAAGAATGCGGAGGTCGCTATGTCCAAATTTCAGGTGTTTCTGATCGTTCTGTATCTGTTTTTCTTCGGCGGCGTCGGCGGCTGGGTGCTGGAACTGTTTTTCCGCCGCTTCTTCTCCGGCGCGAACCCGGAGCGCAAATGGCTGAACCCCGGCTTCCTGTTCGGCCCCTGCCTGCCGCTCTACGGCTTCGGCACGGTGCTGCTGTTTATTCTTTCGGAACTCGATCACACGCTCTTCGGCTCGTTTTCCGGCACGTTCTGGTATTATCCCGTGATGTTTGTCGTCATGGCGCTGGCGATGACGCTGCTGGAATACATCGTCGGCCTTGTAAGCTTCAAGGGCTTCCATCTGCGCCTCTGGGACTACAGCAAGCTCTGGGGCAATATCCAGGGCATTATCTGCCCGCTGTTCACGTTTTTCTGGGGCGTTTTGTCGCTGGGGTATTACTTCCTGCTCTATCCGAGACTCCGGAAGCTGGTCGAGTGGTTCGTGGCGCACCCGCTGGCCTCATTCATGGTCGGCGTGTGCTTCGGCATTTTCCTGATCGATCTGTGCTTCTCTGTCCATCTGGGTGCGGTCGTGCAGAAAAAGGCCGCGCAGATCGACAAGAGCGTCTATGACGCCATCGACGTGCAGAAGCTGTGGCATAAGATGCAATCGCGCGGCGGCTTCTTCCGTTTCGTGTCCATCAAACCCCTGACTGAGCGCATCGACGCCTTCGATGAATTCCTGCACCGCCGCCCAGGCGGCGCAAATACGGCGGACAAGCCGTAAGGTTGTCCGCCGTTCGGAAGAAAAACGCAAAAAAAGTTGAAAAAAGGCTTACACTTTCTGCTCGGAATCTGGTATACTGGTATCTGTAAGAAGTTACGTTTATCCGGAAAAGAAGGAGGAAGCCTATGTTTTCAGTCGGGGAATATATTGTTTATGGCGTTGAGGGCGTGTGCCGGGTCGAGGAAGCCGGGAAGCTGAAGGTTGCGGGACTGGACAAAAACCGCGCGTATTACCGTCTGCGCCCGTATTATCACGACGGCACGATCTACACGCCGGTCGACGGGAAGGCCGTCATGCGGCCTGTTCTGACGCGCGAGGAGCTGGAGCGGCTTCTTCCGCGCCTGCCGGAGCTGGAGCCGCTGGGCGATGTGCCGCCCGACAGCCGTGCGGCGGGCGAGTATTACCGCGCTATTTTATCCGGGCACGACTGCGTTGCGCTCCTGCGCCTGTGCAAGACGCTCCATGCCAAGCAGAACAGCCAGACGGCCAGCCGCCGGGGCGTCAACTCGACCGAGCTGCGCAGCTGGCGCATGGCCGAGGAGATGCTCTACGGGGAGTTCGGCTTTGCGCTTGGACTTCCGCCTGCGCAGGTGCGGGACTATCTGCGCGAAAAGCTGGGCGGATAAGGCTCAGCGCAGCGCGCGGAGCGCTTCGATATACGCAGGTCCTGTGCCGCAGCAGCCGCCGAGCAGGCTTGCGCCGTCCTGCTTCAGCGCACGCATATGCCGCGCAAAGTCCTCGGGATCCATATGATAGACAGCCTCGCCGGTCTCCGTGATCGTTGGCAGCCCTGCGTTGGGTTTGGCCGCGATGGGAGTTTCCGGCGCGGCTTTTTTCATCATGCGCACGACCGTGCCGATCTGGTCAGGCCCGGACGAGCAGTTGAGACCTACGGCGTCCGCGCCAAGGCCGGGCAGGATCTCCGCCGCTTCCTCGGCAGAGCCGTCAAAATAGCATTTGCCGTCGGAATAGACGGAGAGCGTGCATAAAATGGGCGTGTCGCACAGACTGCGGATGGCTTCGACTGCGGCCATGCACTCCGTCACGCCCATCATCGTCTCCACGGCGAACAGATGGACGCCTGCAATCAAAAGCGCTTCGGCCTGTTCGCGGTAAATTTCCAGAAGTGCGGCATACGCGTTGTCGTCGCCCGGAGTGACGGGCTGGCCCGTCGTGGTCATGTCGCCGGCAAGGAGCGCATTTGTCCCGACCGCCTCACGGCTGAGCTGCACAAGGTCGCGGTTCAGAGCCGAAACCTCGCCCTGCAGACCGTGATGGCCCAGAAGCACGCGGTTGGCCCCGAATGTGGGCGCGTAGATCACGTCGCTGCCTGCGGCGGAATAGGCGCGCTGCAAGTCAAGCAACAGCTGCGGGTGCGAAAGGATCCAGCGCTCGGAGCAGACGCCCGCCGGCATCCCGGCAGCGCGGAGCATACTGCCCGTCGCGCCGTCGAGCAGGCGGACAGAGCGGCACCATGCGGAAAATTCAGTTCTCGTCATCGTGTTAAACTGCCCCCAATACCTTGCCGATGGGATCGCGGAAGATCAGATTGGCATAGCCGTCATACGGTGTTTCGTCTCGGTTGATAAGTACGAGTTTGTTTCCTCGATAATAGCGAATGAGTCCCGCCGCCGGATAGACCGTCAGCGATGTGCCGCCGACGATGAGCACATCCGCGTCCGCGATTGCACGCACTGCGCCCTCGATCACCTTCTGGTCGAGGCTTTCTTCATATAAGACAACGTCCGGCTTGATCCGACCGCCGCAGGTGCAGCGCGGAATGCCGTCTGAATCCCGGATATATTCCGGCGGATAGAATTTGCCGCATTTTTCACAGTAGTTGCGGTAGATGGAGCCGTGCAGTTCAAAGACGGCTTTGCTGCCCGCTTTCTGGTGCAGGCCGTCGATGTTCTGCGTGACAATGGCGCGGAGTTTGCCCGCCT
>ERZ773108.3834-NODE-3834-length-11048-cov-3.289002_pt1 | contig 11048 bp, 10 predicted proteins | sample MGYA00580570_ERZ773108 | MGnify/ENA primary metagenome ERZ773108 (study PRJEB29015, sample SAMEA2737840) | human gut metagenome | biome: human gut; feature: human-associated habitat; material: faeces | place: China | collected 2012 ...
ATTTAAAAGTATAAAAGCTAAATTTATTTATTTAAAAATGAAAGGGGAAAACGAAAATGAAAAAAATGATTAGCTTTATTTTAGCCGCAGCTATGTCGGCTATGGTAGCAGTACCTGCGTTTGCTGCAGCACCTGAAGCAGACACAGTAAGGGATGGGGAAAATGCTAAAACATGGACAACATCCGGTAAGCATGATGATTTTAAAGACAAAATGATGACCATGATTGCTTATGCTCCTAACGAAAACGGGGAAATTACAGTTGACAGCATTCAGTACATTGACCAGACCACGGCAGATGCTTCTGGAGCATATTCTTTTGACAGCTACATGCCAAAAGTTTTACCAACGGCAGGTGATTACACTGTAAAAGTTGGCAGCGAGGCCCGGGACAGTGCAGTCGATGCTGGTATAATTGAGCAAATTGCAGTATCGGAAGTTCCAATTACTGGTACAATAAAAACACAAAACAAAGCGGCAACAGCTACAGTTAGCTTCTGCCAGCCAGGCACAACAGAATCTATTGTTTCCGCAGAAACAATAGAGGACGTATTTACTGTAAATGTAGCTCCTGGAACATATGATGTAATTGTTTCACGTGTTGGTTATTTGAAATATACAATAACAAACGTTGTAATTTCAGAATCTTTTGAACTCGGTTCATTTGAATTAGAAGCAGGTGACGTTGATGGAAATGGTTCTGTTACAGGAAGTGATATTGGTGATGTTGTTTTAGGTATTGCGAAGTCCACAGGTCAGGCAGGATATAAAGAAGCTGCTGACTTTGACGCAAACGGTACTATTACAGCAAGTGATCTTGGTGCAGTTGTATTAACTATTGCTCACACAGACAAAACCGTTGACTTTGCAGATATCAACAAATAATTAAAAAAACTAATATTAAGCTTTTAATAAGTCGGCCTGACAATTAAGGTCGGCTTATTTTTTATTTTAATATGTAATACAATCCATTGACAAACACCGATGAATATAGTATTATAATAATGATAAGTTGTGTGTTATTCTAAACAGGAGAAATTATTTATCATGAATTTAAATTTAGAAATCGTTCCTTATATTAACTATATTTTTGCGGTAATTTTTATTTTATGCGTTGGATATCAGTTCATTTACATCTTTGTCCCCTTTATGAAAGGCGGCAGAAAGCTTAAGACAAAGAAAATGTATCATTATGCTGTTCTGATTCCTGCCCGCAACGAAGAAAAGGTTATTCCGCATTTAATTGCCAGTATTAAGGGACAAACCTACCCGTCTGACATGATTGACATTTTTGTAATTGCCGACAACTGCACGGACAACACGGCGAAAGCCGCACTGGAGGCCGGAGCTTTCTGCGTTTATCAGCGGGATAACAAAGAGTTGGTGGGGAAAGGCTATGCCCTTGATTTTGCATTGGCCAAAATCCGTGAGGATTATCCCGACAATGACTATGCAGGTTATTTTGTTTTTGATGCGGATAATCTTTTAGATGAACGCTATATTGAAGAAATGAACAAAATGTTTTCCAATGGAAAACGCATCATCACTAGTTACCGCAACACAAAAAATTATGGAACCAGCTGGGTTTCAGCCGGATGCTCTTTGTGGTATCTGCGCGAGTCCAGATTTTTAAACCACCCTCGCACACTTTTGAATACCAGCTGTGCCATCTCTGGTACGGGTTTTTTAGTGCACCGTGAGGTTTTGGAAAAGGTTGGGGGCTGGAAGTTTTTCTTATTAACAGAAGACATTGAATTTACCCTGCACCATGTATTGGAGGGCGAATGTATTTCCTATTGCGACAAAGCAGTTCTTTATGATGAACAGCCGGTGAAGTTCAAACAGTCTTGGCGTCAGCGAATGCGTTGGACAAAGGGTTCCATGCAGGTTACGCAGAAATATTTTTTCAAAATGGTAAAAGGTATTTTTACCGGCAAGGGCTTTGCATGCTTTGACTTAGCTGTTGCAACAATGATTCCGCTTATTCTAACAGTTTTGGCATTCGCGGTTTATGTGGTATTTATTACGCTGGGCCTGATTTTTAGACTGAATGTTGACGTAATTCTACGTTCGCTTTTGGAAACCTTTGTTAACTCCTATTTTATGCTTTTGGGAATTGGCGCGGTTACAACCATCAGCGAGTGGACAAAAATTTTTGCTCCAATGCGGAAAAAGATTTTATATACGTTTACATTCCCGTTTTTTATGCTGACGTATATCCCGATTACAATTGTAGCACTGTTCACGAAAAATGTTTCTTGGAAACCGATTTACCATTTAGAAGCAAAATCGTTAAATGATGTAAGATAAATAATGATTTATTCTTAGATACAAAAGGAGACGAGAAAATGAAGAAATCAAAATCTATGTTGTGTTTGTTGCTTTCCTTGTTGATGATTTTTTCCTTATGCAGTGTGGTATCTGCTGAGGAAGTTGAAGCCAACCAGTGGGAGGCAACCCAAAAGGTAGTTGTCAGAGGGAAGTTGTCGGCAAACAATGCCGGCGAAGAAGTGACGCTTGTGCTTTTTAAAAACGGAGAGGACTCTGTGTCGCAATCCTCCATTGGCTATATCGGCCAGCAGACGATTGCAGAAGACGGTTCTTACGCATTTTCGTTTAAATTTCAGGGAGATGCATCGCAGTATACGGCAAGACTGAACATGAACGGTAAAAATGTTGATAAGTCCATTACCTCGGCATCCGTGGAAAGCGAAATTATCAGCGCTACGGTTTCGGCGAAGTATAACTTTTCAACGGTAGACATTGCGGTTGAAATGGAAAACTATTTTGGTTTGGCAGACAAGCCGTATGTGATTATTGCCGCGGCTTACAGCGAAGCGGGAGCACTTATCTCCACCGAATCGGTTCAATCCGGTATGATTGCAAACGGAGTATCCTCTGAAGATGCACAAATTAGTATTCCCGAAAATGCCGCAAAGGTAAAAATATTTGTGTGGAGCGATTATGCACGTGCGCTGCCATATGGAGACCTGGCAACGGTGTCTGTTGCAGGAAACGAGCCGGCTGCAGTGCATTTTATTGGCGACAGCCGCGGCATGACACATGCCGAAGAGGACAGTTTCCCGGTTCAGGGCTGGAGCTATTTTTTAGATGAAATATTTAACAGTAACATTACAGTGTATGATCATTCTGCAGAAGGCGCAACTGCTGCAAGCTTTATTTCCTCCGAGAAATGGGATGCTGTAAAAGCAGAACTTGCAGAGGGCGACTATGTTGTGGCTGCACTTGGATATGAAGATGCAATGAGCAACACGCCGGTGATTGAAATGGAAACGGCGCTTGAAACTTTACAGTCAGATGCAGAGACAAAAGGTGCCGAAGTAATCTTTACAACACCTGTTCCCACAGCGGGAACCGCTGATGAGAACAGTAATCTGACAGTTTACAGCGAAGCCATTCAATCGGTTGCAGAAAAAACACATGCGGTTTGTGTTGATGTGAATGGTCTGGTGAAAAAACAGTTTAGCAACCCGGAATTGGGATATCAGCCCTATGATTTATATTATATTTCACCGGCGGCCAAAACCCATTATACACAGTTTAAAGGGTTGTCGGCAAAGGTAGAGGCGCTGCTTTCTGCGGGCGACACTGCTATTTTGAATGAACGCGGTGCAAAGCTTGTTGCAGATAAATTTGCCCAGGGGCTTGCGTCCTGTACAACATCGTTAACCGGTTATTTAGTCGATTTCACAGATGCCAAAGCAAAGCCGGTTCGTTACCGCGAAATCCCACAGCTTTCTTACACAGATTCGAAAGGATCCGAAATTAAGGCAGTATTATTTTACGGAATGCCATATCATGGCTCTGAGTCTGAAGTATTTGCGTATGTTGGCGTTCCTGCCGGTGCGTCAGAGACGAACCCTGTGCCATCTATGGTGCTTGTTCACGGTGCTGCCGGCCACGCCTATAAAGATTGGGTTGAGCTTTGGTGCAGCAAGGGCTATGCGGCGATCTCCTTCTATTGGAGAGAGCCAAGCTCCGACTATGATCATAAGCTTGCGGACGGGGTTACACCGGTGGACTATTACGCAGGCCCCAGAAGGTCGGATATCAGCACATCTGTTTTAACCGGCGACAAGGCAGACCATTTCATGGTGCATGCAACGTCTGATATTTCCCTTGCATATAACTTAATCAACTCCCTGCCTGAAGTGAAAAAGGGCGAAACGGGAATTACAGGCATATCTTGGGGCGGCATTATCTCCAGCCGCGGCATTGGCGAGGACACACGGTTTAAATTTGCAATGCCTGTTTATGGGTGCGGCAACTTAACGCTCTCTACTGGTTCTATCCATCCGGACAGCATTTACGACGGGAAATACACCTTTGCAAACACAGTGAAAGCCGGTATGCCGGTATTCTGGATTAACGGTTCCAACGACACGTTCTTCTCGCTGCACGCCACATCACAGTGCTCATATGAAACGCTGTCACAGCTATGTATCAAGAACAACAATGGGTCCCACTCACAGCAGCATGGTTCGGGATCGACTGGAGATATTCCTGAGCTGTTCGCATATGCCGACTACATGCTCAAGGACGGTACGGCCCTGCCGACTGTCAGCAAGCTTACCATGAACGGCCGTGCGGCAAGCTTCTCATATGAGTCGCCGATTTCCATCACGTCGGTAAAACTGTGGTATAATACTACTGGGATTGTATATGGGAATGGAATTGGCAAGCCGGGCACAACAGCTTGGACGTCTGTAAATATAACGCAGACAGCAGATGGCAATATTACTTATACTGTGCCGGACGATGCGGTTGGCATTTATTTTGAAGTGAAAGACGCAAACGGTCTTTGCAGAACAACGGACTATATTGAATTGAAAAAATAAAAACAAAAAATGCAGTTTTGAACGATAAAAGGCTATGCAATGTGTGCATAGCCTTTTTTGTTGCTGTTTCCTATTGTGATACGATAACATCTGTTTGGGAGCGGCATTTTATTCTTCCAGCAACTCGTCACATGAGGTTTTGAAGGTTTCAGCAAGCGCCTTCAGTTCAATGTCCGTTACAAACCGCTCTCCGCTTTCAATCCTCTGAACAGCGTTTTTATCTACATCAATCCCTTTCATCTGCAAACATTCGGCAAGAATTCGCTGTGACATTTTTGGGGTATGCTGCTTTCGTAATACGTATATTTTTTCGCCGCAAATGTTATTTTTTCCCTTTGATGATTTATTTTTAAACATAAACTGCCTCCTTTTGACATTTAGTGCTTGACAAAAATATCTTAACATGATATGATATAGATAATGACATTCACTAAATGTCAAATGATGAATGAGGTGTATATTATGGATCAACAAAAAGTCGATATGTTTATTATGACCAATCAGAAATTTTTTCCTGCAGAAAAAATTATGTATTTAAAAGACAAATTAAGAACAATGGATGAAGAAAAATTTTCATTGATTTCCACCATTGATTTTAAAGACCCTACCACCATCCTTCTTGTATCCATATTTTTAGGGAGCCTTGGGATTGACAGATTTATGATTGGGGATACCGGCATGGGAATTTTAAAATTATTAACGCTTGGTGTTTGTGGAATTTTGACAATTGTAGACTGGTTTTCTATTTCAAAAAAAGTAAAAGATTTAAATTTTAATAATGTTATGTCACTTATTTAATAAAAAGAATATTACCGTTGTCCTGCCAGCATTAAAACAATGTTTATTAATCTTGTTATTAATGGGCTTATGCATATGGTTTCAGTTTCCATGTATTTTTTATAAAATTACTGCAATTCCCTGCCCAACCTGCAAGATGACACGCGCGTTATTATCTTTATTAAAGGGTGATATCCGTGCATATGCCACGTATAATGTAATGGCGCTTCCGATTGCCATTGCGTTTGTAGGACAGATATGGAATACATGTTATGGGAAATATAAAAAATGTTTTCATTATTATACGATTATTATTTTGACAATAAATTTATTTTATTATTTTGCCAGACTATTAAATATATGAAAAGGCGAACCGTATTATCGGAATTAATTCCGATAATACGGTTCGCCTTTGTTCATTATAAAATTTTTAAACCGTTCTTCGTTTGCCTGTTACGGAATCCAACGTGATTTTATACACCGTTAAAATGTTTGTGACAGACTGGTCAAAAGGAAATCCTTCATAGCCACAGTGAGCAAGAAGAAGCCTGAGCCCGTGCATCATTTCGTCTCCATAAACCTTTTCCGCCGTGCCATAGCCAATGATGCTCTCGTAGACGGTGGTAACGCTTCGCTCTGTTTCAGCAAAGCCGTGGCAAATGTCTGCTTCCACACAGACCTTATTGCTTTGTGCAATCAGGTCATGCTTTTTCCCCTCCTGTGCGCCGTGTATGTAAATGACAATTTTTCCGTTCGCCGTTTCATACCCGAAGGACAGCGGAACAACATAGGGGTATTCCTGCCCGAAAAGCCCTAATCGAATGGTGTCGCACCGGTTTAAAACGTCTGTAATTTCTTCAAATGATTGAATTTCCCGTTGGCTTTTTCGCATGTTAACTCTCTCCTTTTTATAAATCTTCCACAATGACGCCTAACAGCCGCGCCAAATCTACCGCCTGCGCCGCGTTTACCTTTGCGCCTTGCAGCTCAAAAGGAGGGCTTGATAAAACCGGCCCGGCAAACTCATTTTTTGCAAAGTCAACTCCTGCAAGGGGCGTTTTAAAAAAATTTATTTTAATCAGCCTGGAATTTTGAAATTCCGTCTGTTTTAAACTGGATTCGGCAAAAGAGCTTTCCGTTAGGTCTGTTTCGCGAAACAAAACGTTGGTCAGCTTCGTGCCGCCAAAATCTGCAAACTGAATGTTAGACTGTAAAGCTGCAACATGCTTTAAAACAGAACCGTGAAAGTTGGTGCCAATGCATTTGCAGAACTGAAACTGGCAGCGTTCGAAATAGGCGTCTTGCAAATTGCTGTTTGAAAAATTACAGTTTTGAAATTTGCAGTCGTAAAAGCTTGTCTTCTCAAAGATGCAGCGTTCAAAGGTACAACGTTCAAAAACGGCGCCGCTAACCTCTAATTTAAAAAAGTCTTGTTCATTCTCTGTTTGATCCGCCACATAAATTCCGGTGATCGGGGATTCCTCTGTCATGCAGCTTGCTGCGGCAGACGCAAAATCTGCAAGCTCTTGTAAAGCCAATGGAACTTTTGGGTTTAAAATGTTCATTGCTCCCTCCAAAGCGTTTATTTTATAACAAACCGCCACAGCTTGTTTCGGTATTCCGCCGTGGCATAATCTATTCCAATGCGTTTTGTTGCTTTGAACTTCGGCTTTGCGCCGTCGTCTTCAATCCAAATGCGGTTTGAGCTTAAGAAGCTTACACCATTCAGCGAATGGTCGATTTTCATTGCCCTTGTAAGCCTGCCCGGCCCGTTAAAGCCTTCAACGGCGCGAATTAAAACCGCCTGGGGGAAATCACGCGGTCCTGTAACCACGTTTAAAAGATTATGGATGCCGTAGCACAAGTAAATATAGGCGATGCCGCCTTCTTCATACAGGACGTTTGTCCGTTTGGTTCTGCCGCTCCTGGCGTGGCAAGCCGTATCAGATTCTCCGAAATAGGCTTCAGTTTCTGTAATGCGCCCGAACGTCACGCGGCCCTCTTCTGTTTGATGATATAGCACCTTTCCCAACAGCGCAGGTGCGGCAGTCAGCGCCGTCTGCAAATAAAAATCCTTTAACAGTTTCATTTTTTCACCACTTTATCTGTGTCTGGTTAAAATATTTATCAGCCACCGGCGTTCCCCTTTGTTTAGCACAAGAAATATTCCCAAAAACACCGATACAATGGATACAGCGAGGAACATGATAATAAAATTCATCCAGCCGGTTATGTAAAACAGTTGTTTTATGGCGAAAAACAAAACCGTCATGGTAACAATCAGCAACACAGTTTTAAAAATTGGTTTATAAAATGTGCTCTTTGCAAGCTTTAAACACTTTGCCGCAGCTTGGGGCAGGAAGAACACAGACATTAACACATTATACAGCACGCTCGTTCCCACAATGATGAACATGCGGGTGGTCCTATCCTGCACCACAGCCATAGAGATGAAAACGGTGATAATGGAAAGGGCAGCAGTAATGAAAAGCCCCAGAGCAGAAGTTTTTACGCGGTTGGTTACGGTGAAGACATTCCAAAGATTTTGCGTGGAAAGGGAAAATACAAACGCCGCGCCGGCGACAGCGGAAAGAAGCCACAACAGGTTTGCGTCTTCCGTGGGCGTCCAGAGCCTGTAAAATGCGTCGCCGAAAACCCCCAGAATGACAATGGGAATTGCGGCGAGAATTCCAAGCAGTTTAATGGAGAAAACACCGTTTTCTGCAATTTTTTTCATATCGCCCTTTGCATATTCTTCCGTAATTCGCGGTAAAAATACGCTGGATAGAATAACAAAAACAGAAAAACATGTGTTGGGCATGGCTTTGGAAACAGACACCACGCCCATTTCCGACTTTCCTACAAACAGATTCACCAGCACCAGGTCTAATCCGGTGGATAAAATAGTTGCAATTTTTGTCAGGCAGTTCCAGCTTCCCGAGGCAAACAGGGTTTTTACTGCGCCTTTGTCAAAATATTTTTTTGAAACCGTAAGATTTGGAAGATATTTTTTTGTATAATAAAAATTGGTGATGAACACATATAGCGTTAAAATACAATAAGAAACGCCGACATAATAGACTTTTGGCGGAAAGAGTGCGTAGCACGCCACCAAAAACAGCGCCCTTAACCCAACAGATTCCGCACTGCGAAAGGATTCTTTGTCAATTCTGTTTTTCGCAAACAGGGCAACAGAAAAAGAGGAGCTTTGAACGCTGATTAAAAAGTTGATGAACACAAAAGACCACAGCAGCCGCACGTCTGTTAAAATCTCTTTCGAGATGTGCAATAGCTTGTCCAGAAAAATAACAACACCGCCAAAGGGCAGGAGCAAAATCAGGCACATGAGAAAATTGACAATCATAACAGAGGAAAAGTATTGGTTCGCTTTTTCTTCGTCCCCCTTGTGCAGACTGATGGCAATAAACCGCAGGGCCATGGAGTTCAGGGCCACCGTGGCAATTCTTGCGCAGTCTACAAAATCGTTGGCCAGGCCTACGAAGCCATATGCCTCGCTGCCCACATGCTGAATGATGTAGGGCGTAAGAAAAAAGCTTATCAGCAGGTTTAATCCCAGACTGAAAGCTTTGGCGGCCATATTTTTTGCAAAGCGTTTGCTCTCTCCCACAATTCGCGCCCCTTTCCTATATTATAACTATATCAAATTTTATTTCATTCGTCAAGTGTTATAGAAATTGAATAAAATGATGGGCTAAATATATGTTAAATTTGTGCAATAAGTCAAAATTGATGTCTTTTTTTAAATTACTCTTGACTTTATTGCGCTAAAGTGGTAAAGTAATAGGTGTTGAGATTAAATTTATGCAAGGAGAATGTAAAATGAAATTAAAAAAATTAGCAGCACTTACGTTATCAGTACTTATGGCAGGTGCCTTATTTGCCGGCTGTGGGTCAAAACCGGCAAACGCGCCAGCGTCTTCTGCTCCCTCTGGAGAATCTGACCTTAGCTATATCACAGATAAGGGCAAAATGATTATTGGTATTACCGATTATGAGCCTATGGACTATAGAGACGCTAACGGCGAGTGGACCGGGTTTGACGCTGAATTTGCAAAGGCTGTTTGTGAAAAGCTTGGCGTTGAGCCGGAATTTATTGAAATTGACTGGGATAACAAAGCCCTGGAGCTGGACGCGAAGTCAATCGACTGCGTATGGAACGGCATGACACTGACAGAAGAAGTTGAGAAAGCAATGGAATGCACAGACGCATATGTTGAAAATTCACAGGTTGTTGTAATGGCAAAGGACAAGGTTGATTCGTTTCAAGATGCTGACAGCATGAAAGAACTGAAATTTGTTGCAGAAGCTGGCTCTGCCGGCGAGAAGGCAATTAAAGAAGCTGGGCTTGACGCGGCTTATACAGCTGTTGGAACACAGACCGACGCTTTAATGGAAGTTGCTTCCGGTTCCTCCGATGCCTGCGTAATCGACATTACTATGGCAAATGCAATGACAGGAGAAGGCACAAGCTATGCAAACTTAAAAGGCGGCATTGCCCTGACAACAGAAGAATATGTTATCGGCTTTAGAAAAGGCTCAGATGCTGCGAAGAAAGTAAACGAGCTGATGGCTGAAATGAAGGCAGACGGTACATTGGAAGCTTTGGCTTCAAAATATGAGCTGACGCTTGCAAAATAAGCAGTTACAGAATTTGCAGAGCAGACAGTGTTTTGTCTGCTCTGCTTTTATCATTTTTTAAAATGAGGGAATAAACTTATGTTTTTAACGGTTACCATGTCCCTTTTAGAGGGATTTTCCACGACGTTTAAAATCTTTTTTTTAACGCTTGTTTTTGCGCTGCCGCTGGGACTCATTATCAGCTTTGGTTCCATGAGCAAAATCAGGCCCATTAAATGGCTTGTTAAAACCTTTGTTTGGATCATTCGCGGCACGCCGCTGATGCTTCAGCTTATTGTGATTTATTACGGCCCGGGCATGATTGGAAACTGGGCTCAGGGTTTGGACTACTCCAATTTTTTGGTGGAGTTCATTGCCTCATGGAAGGTTTTCGACCGATTCGTGGCGGTTATGATTGCGTTCGTTATCAACTATGCCTGTTATTTTTCTGAGATTTACCGGGGCGGAATTGAGTCGATTGCGAAGGGCCAGTATGAAGCGGGCCAGGTTTTGGGCATGACAAAACCGCAGATTTTTTTCCGCGTGGTGCTGTTTCAGGTAATCAAGCGGATTGTACCGCCCATGAGCAACGAAATTATTACCCTAGTGAAGGACACCTCTTTAGCAAGAATTATTGCGGTGTATGAAATTATCTGGTCGGCACAGGTTTACATAAAGTCGGCAGGCCTTTTGTGGCCCCTGTTTTACACAGGCGCATTTTATTTGCTGTTCTGCGGCCTGCTCACCATTTTGTTTGGCAAGCTGGAAAAGAAAC
>ERZ773108.3835-NODE-3835-length-11047-cov-7.745633_pt1 | contig 11047 bp, 8 predicted proteins | sample MGYA00580570_ERZ773108 | MGnify/ENA primary metagenome ERZ773108 (study PRJEB29015, sample SAMEA2737840) | human gut metagenome | biome: human gut; feature: human-associated habitat; material: faeces | place: China | collected 2012 ...
ACAGCAGAAACCGGTTCGGTTCTGTGTTCCGGATCGTGATTGCTCTCGCTGGAGGATGAAACGACGCTGAGATGCGCGACAGTTTCATCTGCGGAATCAACATTATAGAGCTTACCATCAATTTCCACGCGCTGCCCCATAAGGTTTTGAACCGCTTGCGGCGTCTCCGGGGTTGGCTGTTCTGTGTGCTGCGCCGCAATGACGCGCTGCGGCTCCGGTTCAGAAACCTCGAAATATCTGGTGTCGAGGTAGCGTTCAAAGGAATTGCGGTCGATGCTGACAGGTTCCTGTCCGGGTACGTTCGGTAACGTGTGCCAGACGTGATCTTCATCTACACGCGCGATAACGCCGACTGCTGCTATGTGGTCTAACTCTATGGATGAAATGCGATCTCCAATATGATAAGTATAGCCAAGCGGTGTTGTAAACGCCGGAGGGGATAGCTCAATTCCCATATCCCGTTTGATGCCATCCAAATAAGCAATGGCGTTATTCTGTTCTGCAAAGCGGAGCGTTTGTTCCCCATCTCCGCAGAACCGTTCCAACACCCCATCCCAAATGCCGGTAATTCCGCCCTCGCCGGGATGCAGACGAATGGAGTATCGGTCAGGTGAAAATAACCGCAGTCGCTCATTCTCATCGTAAAATTTATTCTCGCGGATGAGCTGTGCCAACCGCCGCTGTACCTGCGCCCATGTGAGCGTCACCGGCTCGGCGTTTCCTACATGGATATACATGGGAGTTTTGCTATCTTCCCAGCCATATTTTGCAGCCAGCCATGCGGCGGTGCTGCGTTCTCGCCCATGCGCCTGCATATATAGTGCGACTTCCTGCTTGCCCTTTAGGTTGTTGTGCCAATCCAGAAGCGCGTTGTCAATGTCCTCCTGTGTGATCTGATAGGGAGAGGGTGCGACCGTCGCTGCCAGCGTGGGATACAGTTCCTCCAAAAGCTCCTGATGCAGCCGGTTATGGAACGCGGGCATATCAAAGTACAGGCGGACAAGCTGGAGATCATCAGATACCGTGACAATACGACGGATAGCGTCCGCACCCTCCAGATAAGCGTTCTGGCGGTCTGAATTGCGGCAGGCATTGACAAAAGCCGTATCTTTGGAAAGCGCGTTGCCAACGGTCAGCTTGTACCCGTCAAACAGCTCCTGCACCGTGGGCTGAACTTGCTCTGCGGCGGGGTCGCGGAACACCCTCGTGCCGTCCGCGCCGAACTCTGCTTCATAAGCATTGATGGCGGCTTCTGCTTCATGGTCGATAGAGCGCAGCGTGTAAATGTGGCGCTCACTTCTAAAGTCTGGCGCTTCGGCAATCGTCACATCATACTTATCGCGCAATTTCTCTACATACATCTCTAAATTGTGCGACGGTACGCCGCACATCTCCACACGGCCAGCGCCGGGTATCTCTCTTGTGGTAAGGTTGAGGTCAAGCAGCTCCGCCGCCTGTTTTGCGTCCTCGCCGTAAATCTCAAAGAAATCGCCCACCTGAAACAGCACGATGTCGTCCGGGTGGGCTTCCTTGATGGCGTTATAGCTGTCGTAGGCGGTGTTTCGCACCACATCCTGTGCCTGCGCCTTATCATAAAGCGCCTGTTCGTCTGGTGTAAAATAGCGGTTCAGCCGAATCAGCTCAGAGATACGCGAAGCGACCTTGTTCCAATTCATCTGAACATCTGCACAGCCCGCTTTTTTCAGCGTGATGCCTTTGCTGCCGTGATCTTCATAGCTGCCGCTTTCTCTGGATACGGCATGGGTATGCCCGCCGATCCCGTACTCCTTTTTCAGAAAATCGGCATTCTCCTTGGGGGTGTGCGAAGTCTGGAAAAACGCATAGATGCGGGTCTTTCCGCCTTCAAAGCTGCTTCCGTTTGCAAGAGAAGCCGCAATTTCATCTTCGGTGATAAACCTGCCGGTTGCTGGAACAGCCTCCATATCGGAGTGGAATTCCTTTCGTGGAAGAGACAGATCTTCCAAACGTGTGAGAAGTGCCTGCGACTTGTGGTAATGGAAGCGCAGCAGCGCACGGTTTTCGCGGTAGGCGTCCATGAATACCTTGTATTCTGACAGGAGCCTATCCCGGAACGCCGGATTCAGCAGATCGTCCGTCAGACGCTCCGTTTCCTCTGGAAAGCTGGTGCTATGGATATTACCCAAGCAGGACAGATACCCCAGCGACTTTGCTTCATCCGAGAAATCGTGATAAAGGTTCCAGACATCCACAGCAATACCCAGCCGCTCATAGCGCGGGGCTTCCGTGACCTCAAGATTGGTGGCAAATGCGCCGCCGTCCAGAAGCTCCTCAATACGCTCCGCCGCATCTGCCCAGCCTATCACTTGGGCAGAACGAAGATAGCGAGAGGTATCTCCGGTTGCAATATGGATACCATCGTCCCCGTACCATGCGGAAAGCCTGCCGTTATCCGTAATCAGGCCGTTGCCGCCGTAGTAAAGAGCTTTCAGAAATGCCGCGCGATCCTCTAAAGGTTTTTGCTTGGAGAATTCCGCAGCAATTTTCATCCGCGCTGCATCCGCATTACCGCCCGTGCGCAGGATGTGGTCAATATCATCCTGAGAAATGAACATAGAAAAAGCGGAGGGTGTTACACTCTCCGCTTCTGCGATGGATTGAATTTGTTCTGCCTCTGAGGGGAAGAAGGACATCTGCGCCCCAGCAGGGGCATCGAACATATTTAGCTGAACACCAGTTCCGTGAGGATCGTTTCCTCGGCCTGCGCTTTCAGCGTGTTCATCAGCCCTACCCACTTCATCGGGTCGCTGGCTTTCAGCGATTCCGTCACGCCCGCCGACTTCATCAGCTCCGGCATCATCTGTTCCAGCCGGTTGTTCGCTGCCTCGTCGATCTCCCGCAGATGGGGGTACAGCTTCTCGGACAGCAGCAGGCTGTTCCACAGCACCGGACGATGCTCCTTCAGGTAATTCTTCCGCATCCTGCCGTACTTGCCCAGCGGGGCTTGCGGCTGCTCGGTCAGGCTCAGGTCGGGAATCAGATAGTCCCCGCTGCGGGTGTAGGTCAGTTCGCTCATGGCTTTCGCTCCTTTCCGCGAGTTTCTCGCGCTCGTAATTCTTGATGGTGATTTCGATCTGCCGCAGCACCAGCTCGCTGGACTGGCTGATGGCCGTTCCAAGAGCGGCGACGGTCTGAGGGGTGTTGAAATCAAAGACGTTCAGAAAATCCTCATGCTCGAAGTAATCTCCCGGCTGCATCCCGCAGCGGGACAGCAGCGCATAGGTGGTGCTGACAACGGCGGCGTTCCGAAAAGCGGCTCCGATGTTGAAATCATCATAACCTTCCAGAAAGGAACCGTCAACGATGCCGACAATATCGCGCCGGTTGTCGTGCCAGTATTCATCTACAAGCTGCGCCGCCACACGCTCCATCTGATCGGCAAGTCCGTTTTCACCGGAAACGTCGAAGCGCTGCTCCAGCGCCGCAGATACCACCTCACGATGCTCCTGCCGGTATTCCCAAAGATAAGGGCGGCGAGAGTTCTCGCCGCCGCTGGTATCGGAAACATCGAATACATATCGGAGTTTGGGTTGGTCGCTGCTGGTATCCACAAGGGCGATGCCCTTGCTGCCTCGCCGCACATAGCGGCGCATCTGCTTATTCCAAAGGTCGTATTCCGCGCAGGCCGTGGCTTCCGGGCGCTGGGCGAAAATCATGAGCTGTTCATTGTAGGGGTACTTATACAGCCTTGCGGCGGTGGTCAGAAATGCCGTCCACTTCTGGTAGCTTCCCGTGATCTGTTCCGCCGTGCGGTCTGCCATCTGCGCATAGAGCTGTACTTTACTCGGCATCCATATCCTCCTTTTCAAAATCGGGGAACAGGTCGAGCGCGTCATATTCCGCGTCGCTCATCCTGCGCAGCTTTGCGATGGCGCTGTCCGTCAGCTCCCGCAGCTCCGTTTCATCCGCAGCGAGGTAGCCGCGCATTTCCTCCAGCGCCGCGATCAAGCCCGTGCGGGTGCCGGTGTTGTAGAGGCTCATAAGCTGGCGTTCTTCAAAGGTGATGTTCATATCAAAGCTCCTTTTCCGCGCTCTTTTTGGGCGCTGTTTTGTGTGGACGTTCTTGGGCCGGTTGGCTTTTGAGCTGCTCCAGCACAGATTTCTTCTTTTCCCGGTGTGCCGCCTCTGCCAAATCCATCAAGGAGATGGACATACCGGCCTTGACCTGTGCTTCAAGGTCGGCGACGGTGGGCTGTTTGGGGCCGTTGTTGATAATGCCGTCGATCATGCCGTAATCGTCCTCCATCGACATTTCGGCGGCTTTCAGGTAATTCTCCGGTTTCTGAAAGGCGGGCAGCTCCTGAAATCCCATGCTGTCACAGTAGTGATAGGATACCTTGCCGTCCTGTTTCAGCGCAACGATGTCACTGACGGAGAGGCTGTGTCCCACAAAATCGCCGGGGCGCTCGTCGTTGAAAATGTAGTAGAAGTTTTCAAGGATTCTGCCGGTATCATCGTCCGGGTACACCTCACGGGTATAGACAGCTTCATAGTTGGCAGGGTCAGGCGGCGCGGCCAGACTGCCGAGATTGGCAAAACGCAGCTCCACCGGCGCATCCCGGCGCAGTTGGTAGATCGCCATAGAATCGGTGGGACTGTTCAAAAAACGCTGCTCCACATCGCGGGGAGGAATATGGCCTTTGACCGCATCCCAATCCGGTCTTGTGACGCCGAACATTCCGTCGTGCTTGATGATGTCCTCGGCTTCAAAGACCATTTCCTCGGCGTTGTCGGGATAGAGCATATAAACCGTGATGTCATGCTCCAGCAGCTCCACCGCCCGATCCTTGGAAAGTGGGAGCATATCGCTATCCAGATACCCATAGCTGCGCATATCGTCCACCGTTAGCGTGGGGTCAGGCATCGGGACGGCCTGTTCCAGCTCCGGGAGCATATTATCTGCCGCATCGTTGGGGACAGCGACTGCGACGGTGATCTGTTCGCTGTCCAAGGGCGGCGTAATCTGCGTCTCCTGCAAGTCCTCCAGAATTTTCATATCTGCAAATGTCACCTTGGTTGGTGTCATGCCCTGAATGGCAAATACCTCCGTTCGGACAGCCCCGGCAACAGATGCAACCGGCGAATCTTCAATGGCGCTGCTGTCAATAACACCGCCATCCAGCAGCTTTTTGCTTTCCTTGTCGTAGAGCGAATAGTCCCAACCGCCGTCTGTATGCTGCACATGGAGATATACCGAGCCATCCACAAGATAAAGCGCTTCGTCTGTTTGTGTGGCGCTCACTTCTTCACGATTGATGCCGCGCTCCTTGCAAATCTCCGCAAAGTGCCGGTCAATGTCCGTAATCAGCTCGGAGGCAGTCTTGTTGATGGTTTCCAGACTGGCGCGAAGCTCTTTCAACTCCTTGCCCTTTGACCATGTGGCGATATAGCCGAAGCTGTTTTCTCCCGTTTCAATACCGTAATACTGGCAGACCGCATAGGAGATGCTTTCGGCCTCGACCTCCTCGGTGTTGCGGCTCTTTTCACCGGGGACAAGGATCGTCTCACCATCGTCCGCAAGCTCCGTCATGTGTTCATAGTCGTGGAGCTTGGCGTGGGCGATCTCGTGGACGGCGGCGCATACCGTCTGCACCTCACTCATACCGGCGCGGATGGTGATGCTCTGCGCCTTAATGCTGAAAAAGCCGTCCGTATCCCGCGCAACAGGCTTTATCTCTATCGGAACGGGAGAAGCGCGGCGCAGTGCCTCCATGAAAACCTCATACTGCTGCACATTGCCGCTCAGATCGGCGGCAAGCTGGGGCAAGGGCTTTCCAGAAGTCTGCGACACGTCAAAGACGGATACCACCTTGAACATGGGAATACGGATTTCCTTTTCCTCAATGATGGCCTTGCCGTCTGCATCCAGTATCGGCGCGTTGGTTTCCGGGTCGGTCTTGATCTCCTCGACCTTTTTCTTATAGGGAGTAGGGGCGATGATGCGGATACCTTTTTCACCTTTCAGGACGTTCCTGCCGAACTGATCGCGCCACTTGTTGAAGCCCGCCACATGGGTGGCGTCGGGGCGCTGCATATAGATGAGCATGGTGTTGTTGACCGAGTAGCGGTGAAAGCGGCTCATGGTGGCAAGGTACTTCCGGTACTTATCGCTCTCGAACAGCTCCTTGATGCCATTTTCGATGCTGTCAACGATCTCCCGCATCCGGTCTTTGCTGGTTTGTTTTTCAGCCATGATGATCTCCTTTCAGAAAAAATAGCGCCCCTGCGCAGAAGAAAACACATCCTGCACAGGGGCGATTCTCCGCAGATAGACGTTGTTTTTGGGCTTGCGGATAGAATGACGCAGCCACTTGCAATCCGGCATGAAAAAAGCCTTGCAGCACGGGCTTTTTTTGCCTCTATTTGCGGAGGTTCCAGTATTGTTCACGCTTCCGTTTGGCGTCCTGCTTTCGGCGCTCCTGCTTGGCGCAGGCAGGACAATACTTGGCACGGTTGGAGGAAGAATAGACCGGCTTGCCGCAGATGGTGCAGCGCTTTCCCGGTCTTTCCCGCATCACATCGGCCAGCAGCTCATGGTCGGCGGGAAGTACCGCGTTTCGGAACCAGTTGCACAGCAGCGAATAGGAAATACCCTGTACGCAGACGCAAGGCTCTCCATCGTCCAGCGCGAGGCAGTTGCCGTGATCGTAATTACAGCAGAGCTTCCGAATGAGCTTCTTGGCGCGGCGGAGCTGCTTGTGATCCATACGCGGCGCATCAGCCATTGTCGAACACCAGCTTATAGCCCGTGCGCTGCCCATCGTCCTCCAGAAGAACAACGGCATCATAGGTCTTTCCGGTCTTTTCAGAGTAGCAGCCTTTCAGCGGGGCGCGGCCATTTTTCAAAAGCGCAGCGGCAAGAGATTTCGTCAGCGCCTTTTTCTTGGCGGCGAAGAATCGGCTGTTTTTCCAGAGGACAAATGCGCAAGAACGATTCTCACAGAAAAAGCCCTTCTGCGATTCCGTTACCTCGGCCCCGCAGCGGGGACACTGGCCGACCGCCTCACGCCCGGAGGGGAACAGGACTTCCGCACCGGGGATGGGCTTGTAGGTCTGCACCAGCTCATTCAGCATGGCGGCGATCCCATCCATGAAGCTGTCCGGGGCGATTTCGCCGCGCTCGATCTCTTTCAGGCGGTGCTCCCATTCAGCGGTGAGCTGCGGAGACTGAAGCTGTTCAGGCAGAACGGTGATAAGCGCCGTGCCGGTGGAGGTGGGCAGCAGATTTGTAATCTTTTTGGACTTCCTGCGCTCCACAAAACCGGAGGACACCAGCTTTTCAATGATACCGGAGCGGGTCGCCGGGGTTCCGATGCCCTTGCGCTCGGCATCATCTGGCATATCCTCCTTGCCCGCGTTTTCCATCGCCGCCAGCAGCGTATCCTCGGTGAAATGCTTGGGCGGCGTGGTTTTTCCGGTCTTGACCGATGCGGCAGATACGGAAAGCGTCTGATTCTCCGTTACCACCGGCAGCGCGGGCGCTGCCTCTGCCTGCTCCTGCTCATAGCGCTTCCAGCCGGGAGCAAGGACGGTTTTGCCCTTGGCGGTGAAGCTCTGCCCAGCACATTCCACCGTAATGACCGTTTCTGCGTAGCGATGTGGTTCATCCACCGCACGAAGCAAGCCCCTTGCCGCCAGCTTCAGCACCTCGCGTTCGCCCAGCGGCAGAGAGGCCATATCTACCTTTTCCGCGCTGATGGTGGGAACAATGGCGTGGTGATCGGTGACTTTTTTACTGCTGCATACCTGCTTGGCGCAGATGGTCGGAGGCTTCTCCATGCCGCAGACAGCGGCAGCGGCGGCGACAAGGCCGGGGACGCTGCCCTCCATATCGTCGGTCAGATAGCGACTGTCGGTGCGCGGGTAGGTACAGAGCTTCTTTTCATAGAGCGCTTGGAGATAGTCGAGGGTCTGCTGAGAGGTGTAGCCGAGAACGCGGTTGGCGTCGCGCTGGAGGGAGGTCAAATCGTAGAGCGCGGGCGCTTTCTCAGACTTTTCCTTGCGCTCCACGCTTTTGACGGTTACTGCCTTGCCCTTTCAGGCGTTGGCGATGGCGTCGGCGTCCTTCCTGTCCTTCATTCGGCCTGTCGTGGCGGGAAAGCCGCAATCGAGCTGGACGGTGTAGAACGGTTCTGCCGCAAATGCGGAGATCTCCGCCTCGCGCTGTACCAGCAGCGCCAGCGTGGGCGACATGACGCGCCCAATGTTCAATGTGCGGCCATACGTCAGGGAGAAATACCGCGTGGCGTTGATGCCCACCAGCCAATCGGCCTTGGCACGGCACAGGGCAGATTGATGCAGGCCATCATAGTCGCGCCCAGACCTAAGCTGCTGGAAGCCGCTGCGGATGGCATCATCCTCCATTGAAGAAATCCAAAGCCGCAGAATCGGCTTGGAGCATCCCGCAAGGCAGTAAACCGTGCGGAAGATCAGCTCACCCTCGCGCCCAGCGTCGCAGGCGTTGACCACCTCTGCCACATCCTCCCGGCGCATCAGCTCCCGCAGAATGTCAAACTGCTTCTGCTTTTCAGAGCGGACGATGAAGCGGAACGAGGTAGGAATGATGGGCAGCGCCGCCAGCGTCCATTTGGCATCATCGGCATTGTAAACGGCGGCGTCGGCCAGCTCTGCCAGATGCCCAAAGCACCACGACACGATATACCCGCCGCCCTCCAGATACCCGTCATGCCGTGATTTAGCACCCAGCACGGCGGCGATGCTCTGCGCCACGGAGGGTTTTTCGGCAATCACAAGGCGCATGGTGCAGCCTCCATTCTCTTTACGTCACGGTAGCAGGGGCGAACGCAGCTCTGTCCGAAGCGCTTGCAGCCATAGCAGAAGTGTTCCTTGGCAGCGGCGGGAGGGCTGTCCTCCCGCGCTGCTTTCGGCTTCTGCATCATCAGGCGTTCCAGCGGATTGTTGGTGAAATATCTCATACGTCTGTATCCTCCGTAGTATCCTGTTCCGGTTCGTCCTCATACGGCTCAAACTCGTATTCGTCCTCATCCTCACCGTAGTCATAATCGTCCAGATCGGCGCTGCCCTTGGTCTGCGGCTTGGCCTTTTTCTGCTTGAAGATGTAGAACGCTGCACCGCTGCCCAGCGCGACAATCAGCAGGACGACGAGGATGCCGCCCACGCCGCTCTTTTTCTCCGGTTCCTCGGCGGCGGGTTCTGTCGGCTCAGCGGGGACTTCGGGCTTTGCCTCCTTGCCCACGCACTCGGTCATGTTGACCGCGCAGACGGGGCAGGATGTATTGACCGTACCGGCCACGCATTTTTTGGTGCAGGAGCAAGTGGCGGGCGTTTCTTCCTCGCCGGTCAGCGCCATCAGGTCAGCCTCATCCACCTGATTCAAGAAATGGACGGTTTCTTCGCCCTCATCGTCGCGGTCAATAATCATGTAAAACACATTGCCGTTCTTGCTTTCCAGCGTAATGAACTGTTTTCCTGCCTTGGTGCTGGAGCCAATATCGTCGATCAGCGTCAGATTACCGTCCGGTGTCAGCGCATCGCTGCCGCCCATCATGCCGCCGATGCTCACGGTGCTGTCGGCGGCGTCGGTGACGGTCAGATAGCTGCCGTACACATAGCCCGCACGGGCGGGCAGCAGGATTTTTACCCAATCGCCATCCCTGCCAATCACATCGACCACCGTGCCGTTGGGGAGCTGCGTAAACGCGGTGTTGTCCAGTCCCGCGCCGGTGCGGACATTCAAGTTGCCGCCGTTGGTCGTGACCGTGCCGATCTGTTTTGTTTCCTGTGCGTCTGCGGCGCTGCTTTCGGCGGTGGGCAGCGCATCATCGGGATAGTCGCCGCCGCTGGCAAAGGCGGAAACGGGGAGAATCCCGATGCACAGGAGCATCAGCAGCAGACTGATAAAAATGCGTGGTGTGTTCTTAGTCATGGTTCAACGCCTCCTTTTCCGAAGTGGCCGGTGCAGGCGCGGCCTGCATACGGCGGAACAGCTCGGCAAACTGCTCCATCGTCATGCCGTTCTCACGCACCATGCCGATGATGTCGGTGTCCTCCAGCTCACGAATCTGCTTTTCCAGCTCGCGGTTGCGGCCTTGCAGATCAGAGATTTTGCCTTTGTTCTTCTCCAGCTCCCCACGGAGCTTCATAATTTTCGGGTTCATATCGTTCACTCTCCTTTACGGCAAGCGCCCATAACGGTAGAAATGGGACTGCCAATAGTTTGAATTTAAGTTTGCATAAGAGATCGGGTCGCCACAGTGGATCATCATATTGTTGCCAACATAGATACCCACATGGCTGACACCGGGGGTATCATACGTTCCGGTGAAAAACACCAGATCGCCCGGTTTGACGTTGGCAGAGGATACGGGCGTACAGATGTTGCAAAGCCCCTGCGCGCCCAGCCTGCCCACATCCCAACCGGAATGATTGATGACCCAACTGACGAAGCCCGAACAGTCAAACGAGGTGGAGGGGCTGCTGCCGCCCCAAACGTAGGGGTAGCCGAGATATTTTTCCGCTTCCTTGATGATGGCGGCAAATACCTCATCGTCCAGTGCCTCCGGGGGAATGTCGTAGTCGGTATAGCTGCCCTCCACATACTTGCCGATGTAGCCTGAACCGGGGAACAGGTCGGGACGGTTGCCGAGGGTGGCCATATAGGTGGCGTACATTCCGAGCTGTTCTTCGCTCATAATGTAAACGGGAACATGGGAGAGATTGAAGTTTTCCAGCGTGACCGTGCAGATGTAGTAGTCATACGGCACCTGATAGGTGTCCGTATGGGTGTTGCCGTCCGCGTCCGTCCATATGTCGGTTTCTGTGCGGTAGCGGGTTTCCACCACCACATCCTCGGTCAAAATGTACTGGCGGTCAAAGAGCATTTGCAGCGTTCCCTGTACCTCGCCTATTGTCCATTGTCCCTCATGGAGCGCACACAAAAGAGAAAGCAGCACATAGGGGTCATGTTCGATTTCGTCCAGATCGAAGTGGTATTCGTCATAGTCATGGGTGCTTTCATAGGTGTCCA
>ERZ773108.3836-NODE-3836-length-11047-cov-5.417213_pt1 | contig 11047 bp, 7 predicted proteins | sample MGYA00580570_ERZ773108 | MGnify/ENA primary metagenome ERZ773108 (study PRJEB29015, sample SAMEA2737840) | human gut metagenome | biome: human gut; feature: human-associated habitat; material: faeces | place: China | collected 2012 ...
TTTTACCTCTGCAATTCGTTCCTCATGACTCCGCATTTGTGATTCCCTCCCGTTCCAGTAATCCGCGCAGGCGGCCCTTGCCCCGATACACCATATTGGTAATCTGCTTCTCGCTTTTCCCCATAACCTCAGCAGCCTGCAAATAGCTCATGCCCTCAAAGTAGACCAGATAAAGCGCCTCTCGGTAATCCGGATTTAACGCAGCCATGCAGAAATGCAGAATCCGATCCCGCTCCTTTGTGCGGACAACCTCCTCCACCAGCGTCTGTCCGTCCGGCTCCTCGGTCAGGTCATCCAGGTTGAAGAAAAGTCGCCGTCTGCTTTTGTGGCGTAAAGCCATGTGCCGCGCCGCTTTATAGAGGTAAGCCTTAAAACATCCATCCCGGATGCGGGGCTTTTTCGTAAACAGCCAGGAAAAGGTTTCCATCATTAAATCTTCCGCTTCGTGGACGTCATGCAGATAACCATCAATGTATAAGGTCAGCGGATCGCCGTATTTTTTTATCAACAGTTCAAGTCCTGTCTCATCACCGCACAGATATTGCCCATAAAGTTCTTCATCAGTGGCCATATCGTTCTTCCTTTCCAAATATTACTCCTCTGTTGTCAGATGAAATCTCCTGGTTCTTCAATCATTTTTGTCCACAAAGACATACAACATGTCAGGGGAAATCCCTGACAAAAAAAATAACCAGAGCTTAAGCTCTGGTTAAATTCTCACTATTTCGTAGCAGCCAGTACGGGAATCGAACCCGTGTTTTCGCCGTGAGAGGGCGACGTCTTAACCCCTTGACCAACTGGCCATTTGTTTGTCTGTCGTTTGCTCTTCGCTGTCGACTCATTTAATATACACCATCTTTTTCTAAAATGCAAGTACTTTTTTTAAAAAATTTAAATTTTTTTATTTTTCGCGAATTTTCCCCTCAGAAAAGCCCGTACTTACAGGTTTTCTGCGTAAAAAAACTTTTTATCAATCTATAATAATCGAAACATAGCATAAAAGGAAATGCCATGTTTCATATAATCACATGGCATTTCCCAGTTATTTATTTCTGTTTCTGACTGTTTCTTGTTTCTTATTCCTCTATATCCTCCGCTGGCTCTGCCGGAATGAATACACGGGATTTCTTTTCTTCGTGTTTATGAAGTGCAGCCTTCTCAGTTGCCTCCATACAGAATTCCATCTGAGAGTTAATCTGGGCTTTGCCTCGTTTATCCGGTTTCACATAAGTTCCATCCGGCTGCAGGATATGAGCTTTTACATTATCCTTAAACTCCAGATCAAGTACGTGCTCCAGCTCTTTCTTAATCTTCTCATCTTCCACAGGAAAAACAATCTCTACCCGGCGGTCAAGGTTACGCGGCATCCAGTCCGCACTTCCCATATAGATTTCCGGGTTTCCGCCGTTTTCAAAATAGAAAATACGGCTATGCTCCAGAAATTCCCCTACAATAGAACGGACATGAATATTCTCACTGATTCCCGGCACTCCTACTTTCAGACAGCAGATACCCCTTACCAGAAGCTCCACCTGAACTCCGCAGGAAGATGCATAATACAATCCTGCAATAATCTTCGGATCACAGAGGGAATTCATCTTTGCACGGATCAACGCCGGAAGTCCTTTCTTCGCATTCTCTGCCTCACGTTCGATCAGGCTTAAGAATCTGTCTTTCATCCAGATCGGCGCTACGATCAGCTTATTCCAGCTCTTCGGTTCTGAATATCCGGAGAGCATATTAAATACTGCTGTTGCATCTTCACCAAAACGTTCATCGCAGGTAAAGATACCGCAGTCTGTATAGAGTTTGGCAGTGGAATCATTGTAGTTTCCGGTTGCCAGATGCACATATCGGCGGATTCCTGTCTCTTCCCTGCGCACAACCAGTGTGATCTTGCTGTGTGTCTTAAGACCTACCAGACCATAGATTACATGACATCCTGCCTTCTCCAGCTTCTTCGCCCATACAATATTATTCTCTTCATCAAAACGGGCTTTCAGTTCTACCAGTACGGAAACCTGTTTGCCGTTTTCTGCTGCCTGCGCAAGGGCAGCAATGATCGGTGAATTGCCGCTGACACGATACAGAGTCTGTTTGATAGCCAGAACATCCGGATCTTTTGCTGCCTGACGCACGAAATTTACAACAGGATCGAAGCTCATATAAGGATGATGCAGGAATACATCGCCCTCACGTATCACCTGGAAAATATCCTTCTCATTCTGGAATTCCGGTACAGGTGCCGGCTGATATCTCGGTGTCTTGTAAGCGTCAAAGCCATCCGCACCATATACTTTCATCAGCATGGTAAGATCCAGAGGTCCGTTTATCTCAAAAACATCTGCCTCTTTGATGTCAAATTCCGTCTTCAGGATCTTCAGCAGGCGTTCGTCCATCTTATCCTCTACTTCCAGACGGATAACTTCGCCCCACTGGCGTTTCTTTAACTGACGCTGAATCTCCACCAGCAAATCCTCTGCCTCATCTTCATCGATGGTAAGATCCGCATTACGCATAATACGGTAAGGATGAGCACATATTACATCATAACTCAGGAAAAGTTTGTCAATATTTCTTTCAATAATCTCTTCCAGCAGGATCACTGTGGTATCTCCATCCTTCTTTGACGGAATCTGCACCACCCTTGGAAGCACAGACGGAACCTGCACTGTAGCAAACAAAAGCTCTCCTGCTTTATCTTTCTTGTTGAGTTTATCACTCTTCTCCTTCTTGGAGATCAGAGCGCCGATATTCAATGTTTTATTTCTGATCAGTGGAAACGGTCTGGAAGAGTCCATTGCCATCGGTGTAAGTACCGGATATACATTATCCTCAAAGTATCTGTCTACAAATGCACTCTGTGCTTCTGTAAGATTCTCATGGGCTGCCACCAGGTGCATTCCTGCTTTCTCAAGCGCAGGGATCAGAGAACGGTTCAGAGTATTATACTGTACATGAACCAGTTCATGGGTACGGACACTGATTTCTTTTAACTGTTCCTTGGCTGTCATTCCTGCAATGTCTGTTTTATGATATCCTGCATGCACCTGATCCTTAAGAGACGCCACACGCACCATAAAGAATTCATCCAGATTGGATGCGGTAATGCTCAGGAACTTCAGTCTGTCAAATAAAGGAAGATTTTTATCTCTTGCTTCACTCAGAACACGCTCGTCAAATTTGAGCCAGCTCAGCTCACGGTTTACGAAATACTCTTTTTTTTCAAATTTTCCAAGATCCATAAGTTCATCCTCCTTTATGCTCTGCCCTTACGCCTGAGAACCAAACGAATGCCAAATACTTCTTCAAAAAATGCGACTTTATCTTTCAGCAGTCCTAGTTCCAGGGAAATATCCTGTGCGGAATCCACGATCATCTGCAGTTCTCTGTCCTTGAGCGCTGTCTTGATCCCTTTTACTTTCTGATAATGGCTTCTGTCCATGGCATTTGCCAGACGAAGGATCGCAGTCATCTTTGCTACCTTGATATAGCTCTCTCTGTCAATCGCTATTCCCATACTGTAAAGTTCATCGTAGTGAACAAACGCAGAATTATTGAATCTGACCGCACACGCGATCATCTGGCGTTCCAGAGAGGACAGACCGATAATATCTGTGGACATAATGATCTGATAAGAACACTCAGAAACATTTTCCATGCTGATATATTTGCCGCAGTCATGGAGCAGTGCCGCGATCTGCAGTAACAGACGTTCTCTTGAACCCATGCCATGAACTTTCTTCATGCTGTCAAAAATATTCAGGCAGAGATTCATCGTTCCCTGAATGTGACTCTTACTGCTGGAATAGCGTTTCGCGATATTCTTTGAAGTAACCAGAATATCATTCTCGAAATTATGCACACTCTTGATAAATTTCTTTTTCTCTGCAAAATCATAGGCAATTCCATCCAACAGAGAAACACCCGGAGCCCAGAGAGATTCTGCGTTAAAAATATCGATAAAGTTTCTGCACACTACCATAGTCGGCACTACAAGGGACGCATACTCCGGATCGATCTCCATTTCCTGAGCCAGCAGATCAACAGATTTTCCTACCGTATCCTCATAGCGTTTCATAAATTCTTCCCTTGTAATGATCCTGTCTTCCATTTCCTCCTGGAAGATCATATCTGTAATAAAATCTCCCATCAGGATCACATTCCTGATATCCTTATCCTTCAGATACAGACGCTGAAAGCTCATCAGGTCATTTCGGATAAATTCCTCAACCAGCTTGTCATAATGAATGGTTGTTTTCTCCAGTTCCTGCAGACGCTGTCGGATTCTTAAACTTCCCATTTTAAGTCCCTGGGTAGTGACCAGCGCATCTTTGTCAAAGAGGGAAACCTGAAGGCTGCCGCCGCCCACATCCAGGATCGCGGTGCCTTTCTGGATCATCTTTTTGAATCCCTTTTCTATAGCAGCAATTGATTTGTACCCAAGGAAATGCTGTTCTGCACTGCTTAATATTTCTATTTTCATTCCTGTACGCTGATAGATCTGTTCAATGATCAGCAGCGGATTCACAAGTTCCCTGAATGCACTGGTGCCGCAGACACGATACTCTTCCACCCCAAAGTCCTGCATCAGCCTCTTAAAGTCATTCAGCACCTCACATAAAACATTCAGCATTTCTGAGTCGATCTTTCCGTCAGAATAGACACCCTTTCCAATTTCCAGACTGTATCTGACATCATTCAGTTCACGAAAACCAATTCTTTTTGACATCTCAAAGATCTTCATGCTGACTTCATAAGATCCGATGTCAATGGCTGCAAATGTCATGACTGCCATATGCGTTCCCCCTTTACCATTCATCTATTTGCTTTTTTATTCCTTCTCCACACCCAGCAGATGGTCGATAAACTGCTGTGCAGTTCGTCCTGTAAGTCCTCCATGGGAAAGCTCCCACTTATTTGCTTCCAGAAGCAGTTCGTCCTCCGGCATGGTAATTCCGTTTCTCTCTGCGAGAGCTTTCACAATTGTCTGGAATTCTTTTTTGCTCGGTGCACCATAATAAATACGGACACCAAAACGATAAACCAGTGAAAGCTTCTCCTGCACTGTATCGGAGGAATGCAGATCGTCATCATCCATGATCTCCAGCTTGTCACTGGATTTCTCTCTTACCAGATGTCTTCTGTTACTTGTTGCATAGATCAGGATATTGTCCGGCTTCTTCTCCAGACCACCCTCGATCACTGCCTTCAGATATTTATATTCGATTTCAAATTCCTCGAATGACAGATCATCCATATAGATAATGAATTTATAGTTTCTGTTCTTGATCTGGGCGATCACATCATTCAGATCCTGAAACTGATGCTTATACACCTCGATAATACGAAGTCCCTCATCATAATAACGGTTCAGGATTCCCTTGATACTTGAGGATTTACCTGTACCCGCATCACCAAAAAGCAGACAGTTGTTTGCCTTTCTGCCTCTTACGAAAGCTTCTGTATTCTCGATCAGTTTCTGCTTCGGGATTTCATATCCGACCAGGTCTTCCAGTTTCACATGAGCGATCCTTGTGATCGGCTGGATCTCCACATTATCATTCTCATCATGGCCTACACGAAAAGCCTTATGTAATCCCAGCTTACCCACACCAAAATCCTTATAAAACTGTACCATATCCTTCATGAATTCCTCTGTGGACTCCGCTGCTGCCAGCGTTTTGCTCAGATCACAGATACGGTCTCTGATACGGGAATTAAACATCTTGCTGTTACTTCCGGTGTTGGTATAATCACCGAGAACCTTACAGCAGGAAATTCCAAATGCCTCATCCAGTACAGTCAGGTCAAAATCATACAGTTCTTTAAACACACCGAAATCATTCAGTGCCAGTTCATTAATACTTCCGTTGACAGCCCCTCTGATCTCACAGGCTGTACTGAATGCATTTTCATTATTTACCAGAAGAAATGTCAGATAACAGTGCCATAAATTTCCGGAAAATCCATAAGCGCCGGCAGTTTCCACCAGTCCGTTGGCACACTCAAAGAACAGCCCTTCCTTTTCTTTCAGATCAGGTGCTTTCTGCTCCCAGGCATTCATCAGTTCTGCCATTTTATCAAGGATTTCTCCATGTTCAAAGTTACGGTATAAGATGCATTCATTTAATCTAGCCATTTTTTATTACTTCCTTCTTACCTTGTTGTTTTATCTTATTGTTCTGCTGTGAGTGGTATAATTATTTCGAAAACGATGTACCAGAGTGTGTTTGAAAAATGCTTTACGCAAAATATGCCGCAAAGTGGGACTGCAGATTGTGGAAATGATTTTTCAAACACGCTCTGGCATTATGGAAATGATTTTTAATAATTTCCCAAAATTCTCATTCTGTCAGCTTCTGCCTCAATTCCTCTCAGGGCATTCTTCACTGCACTGTCCTTTAAATTTCCCTCGAAATCAACAAAAAAACGGTACTGCCAGTTCTTCCCTGTGATCGGGCGGGATTCTATCTTCGTCATATTCAGTCCATTATAAATAATGTGAGACAGCATATTGTAAAGAGTTCCGCTCTCATGATGCAGTTCAAAGAAAATACTGATCTTATGTGCATCCTTCACATAGATTGGTTTCTTACTCACGATCACAAAACGTGTGGCATTCTGTCCGTTATAGCAGATATTCTCAGCCAGGATCTTCAGTCCGTAAAGCTCTCCTGCCTGTCTGCTGGCAATAGCTGCCTGCGTCTTGTCATTGTCTTCTTTTATCTTCTTGGCAGAACCGGCAGTATTTTCCATCTCTTTCTTCTTCCAGTCCGGATGAGATTCCAGATATTTTCCACACTGGGAAAGTGCCTGAGGATGAGAACATACCTGTCTGATATCCTCCAGTTCAGCATCCGGCAGTCCCAGAAGTACATGCTCCGGACGGATGATCTGTTCTCCTACAATGCTAAGCTCATACTCTGTAAGAAGATCATAAATATCAGCAACAATACCGGCAGTTGTATTCTCAATGGGAAGTACCGCATAGTCTGCTCTTCCCTCCACAACTGCTTCCATTGCATCACGCCAGGTTTTTACATGAAAGCTCTCAATATCGTCCTGGAAATATTCCCTCATTGCAGCATAACTGTATGCACCTTCCACACCCTGAAAGACAACTCTTACATCTTTCAACGGAAGTGCATCTACCATTTCCAGTTTCTCATCATCCTCGATTCCATGCTCTGTGAGAAGCTGATACTGTCTCTTACGGCTGATCGCCATGATCTGCTGAAAAAGCTCCTGCGCACCAAGCTGATTAAATTCTCCATGTGCCTTACCTCTCAGGACCTCCAGCTTCTGTCTCTCTCTTTCCGGATCCAGAACCTTCTTTCCTGTACGTATCTTATATTCTGCAACATCCTCACACACCTTCATTCTCTGTTCAAAAAGACGTATGATATCGCTGTCGATCTTATCTATTTCATTTCTGCATTCCTGTAAATCTATCATTTATGTTGTACCTTTTTACTTTCACAAATTCTCTACAATATCAGTCATCTCTCCGATAAAGGAAAGAGAACCAAAAGCAATGATCACATCCTGTTCCCCGGCAAGTGAAAAAGCCTCCTCCACTGCATCTTTAATCGTATCCATTGCCTGTACATTGGGATTGTATTCACTGACAGTCTTCGCCAGCTCTCCGGCAGGCAGCGCCCTTATATTATCCGGAGTCTGGATCGTAAGTATCCGGTCTGCAAAGTGCGCAGTTTTCTGAATCACACTTCTGTAATCCTTATCTGCAAACACTCCCATAATATAGATGATCCGTTTTCCCTTAAAATAATGCTCTATTGAAGCTGCCATCATATCCGCAGCAGCAGGATTATGAGCCCCGTCTACCACAAACAGCGGTTTTTTACAGATAACTGTAAACCGTCCGTTCCAGTTTACTGTGCGAAGCCCTTCTTTTTTCTGCTCCGCAGCAGTGGGAAAGCCCAGCTCATCCAATACTTTTAAAGCATTCAGCGCAACTACTGCATTTTCCTTCTGATAAACACCTGCCAGCGGAATCTCATACTCTTCACCCCTGTACCGGATTGTCTGTCCAAGGCAGCTTTCCTTTAGCACCTCTGCCTCAGAAGCATCTGCTATGGTACATTTTGCACCATGTTCTCTGCTGATCCTCTCGATCACGTGCATTGCTTCCGGCTTCTGTCTGGCAGTCACCACTCTGCAGCCGTCTTTGATGATCCCGGCTTTCTTCTCTGCAATCTGTGCCAGAGTATTTCCAAGAAAAGACATATGATCCATACTGATCGATACCAGCACTGCCAGCAGCGTATTCTTAATAATATTTGTGGCGTCCAGATTTCCGCCCATTCCCACTTCCAGCAAAACGAGATCACAATTCTCTTTTTTAAAAAACAGAAATGCCACCGCAGTCTCTATTTCAAATGCAGTGGGATGGGGATAACCATCCTTTGTCATAGCAGCAATAACATCAGACACCTGTGTAATATAAGCAGCAAAGTCCTCTCTGCTGATCCTGCTTCCCGAAACTTCCATCCTGCCTCTGTAAGAATACAGGGTAGGTGAAACATATCTTCCAATGCGATATCTCGCACCTGATAAAGCAGAATACAAAAAAGCAATGACAGAACCCTTGCCATTGGTACCGGCTACATGCACATATTTCAGATCATCCTGTGGATTTCCAAGACGTTTCATCAGCTCACGCATATGCTCCAGTCCCAGGACACTGGGAATTTCCCGGGTGATTTTGTCTATGTACTCCCGGCTTTCCTGATAATTCATAATAAACTCCTCTTATTTCCATGAGATCCCCTCCACACGTTCCTTTTGCGCATAAGGCACCTCATTGCTATAGTGTAATAACGTGTTCTCATTATATCCTACGTGTATGTTTTTTTCAAGGCAGGCAATACTAGAATCATAGAAATTTATACAGGAGCGTTACCTATGAAAAAAGCTTTCATTCTCTGCGGTCTGACGGGCTGGTGCATGGAAATCCTCTGGACCGGACTGCATTCCATCCTTTCAGGAGAACTTACCATGACAGGAAAAACTTCCCTTTTAATGTTTCCCATTTACGGATGCGGTGCCATCATCCGCCCGCTCTCCGGTAAACTTTCTGCTGTCCCGCTTTTTGTCCGCGGCTGCATTTATACTGTCGGATTTTTCTTCGTGGAATTTATCAGCGGTGCTCTTTTGCGCTGTTTTCATATGTGTCCCTGGGACTACAGCAACACTCCCCTGAATTACCGGGGACTGATAAGACCGGACTACGCTCCCCTTTGGTTCGGAGCCGGACTTTTTTTTGAGAAAATACTTGGAAAACTCTCTTGAAAAAAGCACCTGATTATTATATGATGTTATGAAGGATTAAATAAAAATTCCTGAACCAGTAAAATATGGAGGTATGAAATGAGACACTTAATGAGTCCGCTGGATCTGTCTGTTGATGAGTTAAATACTCTTCTTGACCTGGCCAGCGATATTGAGAAACACCCTGATAAATACGCACATGTCTGTGACGACAAGAGACTTGCAACTTTATTCTATGAGCCAAGCACCCGTACCCGTCTCAGCTTTGAAGCTGCTATGATGAACCTTGGCGGTAAAGTTCTTGGTTTTTCATCAGCTGATTCCAGTTCCGCTTCAAAGGGTGAAAGTGTTGCCGATACAATCCGCGTTGTATCCTGTTACGCTGACATCTGTGCTATGCGCCACCCGAAAGAAGGTGCTCCGTTAGTAGCTTCTATGGCTTCTTCTATTCCTGTTATCAACGCCGGCGACGGTGGTCATCAACATCCTACCCAGACATTAACCGACTTACTTACCATCCGTTCCCTGAAAGGACGTCTGGACAATCTGACCATTGGTCTGTGCGGCGACCTGAAATTCGGACGTACAGTTCACTCCCTGATCGAAGCACTTGTACGTTACACAAATGTAAAATTCATTCTGATCTCACCGGAAGAGCTTCGCATCCCAAGCTATATCCGCGAGGATGTTCTGAAAAAGAACAATATCGAATTTCAGGAAGTAGAGAGACTGGAAGATGCCTTACCGGATCTTGATATCCTCTACATGACACGTGTACAGAAAGAACGTTTCTTCAACGAAGAAGACTATGTCCGCATGAAGGATTTCTACATTCTGGACAAACAGAAAATGGAACTTGCAAAAAAAGACATGTACGTTCTTCATCCGCTTCCACGTGTAAATGAAATCTCAACAGAGGTGGATGCAGACCCGAGAGCAGCTTATTTCAAACAGGTACAGTACGGTGTATATGTACGTATGGCCCTGATTCTCACATTACTGGAGGTAAAATTACCATGTTAAATGTTGGAGCACTTCGCGAAGGTTATGTATTAGACCATATCAAAGCAGGCAAGGCCATGACTATCTATCATGATCTGAAGCTTGATAAACTTGACTGCACCGTTGCCATCATCAAAAACGCACGCAGCAACAAAATGGGTAAGAAAGATATCATCAAGGTTGAATGCCCGGTTGAGAATCTCGATCTTGACATTCTCGGCTTTATCGATCATAACATTACTGTAAACGTAATCAAGGACGAGAAGATCGTTGCCAAAAAAGAACTGAAACTTCCGAATCAGGTTGTCAACGTGATCAAATGCAAGAATCCACGCTGCATCACTTCCATTGAACAGGGACTCGACCAGATCTTTGTTCTTGCAGATAAAGAGAAAGAAGTTTACAGATGTAAATACTGCGAAGAGAAATACACAGGTAAACGCAATAAATAATAAAACAAATATCAAAAAAACAGAACGGAAGAAATCCGTTCTGTTTTTTTGCACGCAATCAGACCGATAAGCCGGGTTATGTCATTGGGTAATCATCTGTCTAGGCCTTACGTTGCCATAAGGCTCAAGCGACCCACCTGAAAGCACGACGGGCAGCCGTATCGCTTTCTATTCGGTCTTGCTTCGAATGGAGTTTACATGTGCCCGGCCTGTTACCAGGACGGCGGTAGTCTCTTACACTGCCTTTCCACCCTTACCTCAGCAAGTGAGGCGGTTTATTTCTGTTGCACTGGTCTGGG
>ERZ773108.3838-NODE-3838-length-11042-cov-5.729043_pt1 | contig 11042 bp, 10 predicted proteins | sample MGYA00580570_ERZ773108 | MGnify/ENA primary metagenome ERZ773108 (study PRJEB29015, sample SAMEA2737840) | human gut metagenome | biome: human gut; feature: human-associated habitat; material: faeces | place: China | collected 2012 ...
AACACCTGGAAGGTCTTTTACCCTACCACCTCTGATTAATACAACACTATGTTCTTGTAAGTTATGTCCTATACCTGGGATATAAGATGTAACTTCATAACCATTAGAAAGTCTAACCCTAGCAACTTTTCTTAAAGCTGAGTTTGGCTTTTTAGGTGTAACTGTTTTTACAACTGTACATACTCCTCTTTTTTGTGGAGCTCTGTTATTTGTTAACTTTTTGTTTTTTGAGTTCCATCCATGTTGAAGAGCTGGAGCTGTTGATTTTGTTACTCCTGTTTTTCTTCCTTTTCTTACTAATTGATTAATTGTTGGCACTTAAATTTCACCTCCTTAAATTATATAACCGCTAACACACATTACCCTTACGGCAATTTGTATTAGCGGTTAATATTTTATCATATTTAATTAAATGTGTCAATGATTTTTGCTATATTTATCTACCTTCATCATCACTTTTTTCTGTGTTTTCTTTTATTTGTTGATTTCCAGGTTTTCTTTCTTCTTTAGCTTGATTAACAAAGTTTTTCATACTTAATCTTGTTCTAGCAGGTGCTAACCCTTTTTCGAATTTTTCTTTCGCCTCTTTTTCGCCATATTTATTTGCATAATTTGCTATAGTAAGTTTAACAGCATCACTAACTTCTAGTTCGTTTAATAAGTCTGCTAGAGGCATATTTTCATATTCATTTTGTGTTTTATTATCTTCATTATATTTTTCTGCAATTTCTGCATTTTTCCCATCCACTTTTTGTACAAAAGAAGCATTTTTCTTTTCTTCTTTTTCTTTTGCAATTATTTCTCTTACACTTGCAGCAATTTCATCTTTGCTTTCTTGTTCAAGTTCATTAACATTTTGTTTTCCTTCACTCAATGCTTTGTTTTTATTCCAAATCTTTCCAAGAATTTCTGCTCCGCATTTTTCTTCTGTTTTAGTATATTTTCTTAATTTAAATTTTTCTCTAATATTTAACCCAGATAAATCATGTTTTAATTCAAATGGAAATTCACTTTTATTATAGACACTTTCAATATATTTTTCTATTAAATCTCTATTTCCTGTTGAATCTAGAGCTCTTATAATTTCAGGATTAACTTTTCTTTTTAGCATTAACCCTAATCTTCTTTTTCCTGTTGTCTCCTTTATAATTTTTCTACATTTTTTGCTTATATCTAATCTTTTATACATATCATTTTTTTCATCTTCTATCTCTTCAATTGGTATATTTATAGTACCATTTTTATCTTTGCATTTTATGATTTTGTCATTTTCAGATATAAAAATAGATATATCATTTTCATTTCTATTACCTTCATTTTGCATAGTTTCAGGTGTAAAATGAAAGTTTTTATAATCTTTTCCTAATTCATTTATTATTTTGTCGCCTTGCGCTTTTATTTCTTCTTTACTTGGATCTCTTAAAACATTTAAACCTTCTTGCTCATTCTTTGATTCGTTTGGTTCCATTTCTGGTTTATCACTTGGTTCGTTTGACTTTGTTTCTGTTTCATTACCTTGTTGATTTTCTTCATCTTTACTTGATTCTGAATTTGAGTTTTCTACATTATTTTTTTGTTCTTCTTCGTGCTTTTCACCTGTTTCAAGGTCACGGTATGCACCATGCCGCTCTCCATGAGCTTCAGGCGCAGCTTGTCCAAAGCGCGGCGGTAGGCGCGCTCCGCGCCGCTTGCCCCACTGCCCTCGAACATGACCGCCAGTTCCTCAAAGGATTTCTGCTTCGACATGGGGCTGACCCGCCCGCAGGCCATGCAGATGGCGTTCCGTCCCTCCAGCAGCCTTTGCTCCCGCAGCTCCATTTCCCAAAAGGCTCTCTTTACGGCCCTTGCCCGGACGCCGTTCCAGAGGATGTCCGCATAGTCCCAGCTATCGTCGCAGGTCACGTCCTCTCCGGTTTCCTCGCCGTCCTCGTCCTGCTCCGTGCGGTAAAGGGAAACAATGCTCCGGTTGTGCCGGGCAACGGTCAGCAGCTCGTCAGCCGTTGCGCCGTCCTCCTTGTACCCGGCTTTTTCTGCAAACTTCGCAACGACCTCTGCGCGGCTCTTGCCGGAATCGGTATATATCGCCCCGATATGCCGCACACGCTGGTACTCCGCAATACTTCCAAAGGAGCCTGCTTCCTCCAACGCACGGCAGAACAGCAGCCCGTTCCGAATATAGTTTTTGGCATATTTCAGAAACTCCGTCTCCTGCTCCGGGTCGAACCTCGGCAGGCAGAACAGCAGCATTTGCAGAACTTCCAGCTTGTAGTCCAGAAACCGGGCGGGGCCATAGCGGTCAATGCCGTTGCGGGTGAGGAAGCGATAGATCACGCCGTTCAGCCGATTCTCAAAGTGATGCAGGAAGAAAGAAAAATACGATAAATCTCTTTTCCGGACGGCTTCCCGTATGTAGTCGTTCAGCTCCATCTCCGGCGGTTCCGGCGTGAGCTGAAAGGCATTCCGCACCTCCCGCATGGATAGGCTGTCAGAGTTGGAGAACGGTACTTTAGGCGCATAACCGGACAGCTCCCATGTGTAGCCCGAAAGCTGCTCAGGTATCAGCTTGTCGCGCTTGTCCTTCATGTCCGCACCCCCTTTCCCGCAGTGGTTATCCTCTTATCGATTCATCTCCGCTTTTGCTTCCGCCAGCAGCGCCGCCTGTTCCATCTCGGCGGCATAGCTGCCCTGTGCATAGGCAACATCGCTGATCGCCTGCTGCATTTTACGCTTTGCCAGCCGCTTCATGACGGCGGCAGCGTCCTGATCCAGCGTCCCTCTGTCCTGCTTTTTATCTATGGTGTTCATGCGTCGATTGTATATCTTCTTGATGGGATGATCCGGCGCAAGCTCCCGCTGCGCCCTGCCCCGCAGATTCCCGATCTGGCGGCAGGTACGTCCCAGTTTGTCGCCGGGGGCGAAGCCTCCGCAGTATTTTGTGTGCCTTGCGTTGGTGGTCAGGAACCATTTGCCGCAGATGCGGCATTTCTTCGGCGCGTGACCCACGCACAGACCCTCAAAGAAATCGGCGCGGAGCATCCCCACAAAGGTAACGTAGTGGATGCGCTTCACCAGCTTTGCCTTGTCCTCGCCGGTATGCAGGACAGACAGGTATTGGGAGGTTTCGTTAGTGAGCGCCATCCACGGGCTTGCTTCGTTCAGGCGGAACTCCGCAGGGAAGCACCGCCCGAACAATTCTGCCAGACCGTCCGGGGTGCGGTCACTGCCCTCTGCGTCCAGCATAAGGGCAAACCGCTCCATGCCCTTTTTGTATTCCGCCAGAGAGAAAGCAAGATGTCCCAGCACCGGCACGATGCGCCCCAGCAGCACCCCCAGCCTGACTGCTTCCAACTGCTTCGTCGAAAGCGAACCGGACAGTTTTGCGCTGCTGTATGCCTGCAAACCCTCCGGCGTGAACGCTTTGGAGATGCCGGGAAGGTAGAAATCCATGTCCAGCCGGTGAAAGGGCGGCACGTCCCGGAGCAGCGTCAGGATTTCCTCCGCCGCTTTCCCTGCATCCGGCAGCAGGGCGGCATTGGGCGTCTCCTGATTCATGGTTTCCAGAAGCAGGTTCACACGCGGGCATAGTTTGCTCAGTTTTTCGATCACCTCGTCCGGGATATTCAGCGTCTCGCAGCCCAGCGTGCCGGTCGGCACGGTCTTTCCCTCATAGGTCACAGTGTCCCGCCAAAAATCCAGCGTCAGCATATTGTGCTCGTTGATGGGAGTTGTCATCTCTCGCCCTCCTGTCGTGTTTTTTTAATTATACCATATAGATGTGAACAGAGAAAGAGCCTGTCATGTTTTTTGAAACGGGCTTGTCGTGTGATTCGCCTGTTTTTTCACGATTTGAACATCATACAGACAGAGGGGTATGAAAACCGCCCCTCTGATCGGGAAAATTGAAAGTGGGGTGATGAATCTGAAACAGACGGTGGAAGATGCAGACTGACAATGAAGAAGGGTGCTCATTCGGCGAGCATCCTTAGCAGCGTTTTCAAGTTCCCACTTTGGGAACTTGTTTTTATTTCGGTAGCGGCTGCCGAAAATCCAAATTACACGCTCTTTATCACGAGCAGAAACGGAGGGAATATGAATCTATATGAAACCGTCAAGGGGCGAGTCACGCCGCAGATGGCGGCAGAGCGATACGACCTGCCTGTCAATCGCAGCGGCATGGCCTGCTGCCCGTTCCATAACGACCGTACACCCAGCATGAAGCTGTACCCCGACCACTTTCACTGCTTCGGTTGCGGACAGACCGGGGACGTGATCGACCTGACGGCGCAGCTCACCGGACAGAATGCCCGTGACGCCGCCGGGCGGCTTGCGACGGACTTCGGCATCCCTATGCAGACCGGGGAAGATACAGCGCCACGCCCAGCAAAAGAAATACCGTACCACCTGACACGGCAGTTCCGGGAATCGGGGCGGCTGTGTTTTTCTGTGCTGACGGACTATCTGCATCTGCTTCGGGGTTGGAAGGTGCGGTGTGCGCCAAATGCCCCTGACGAGTCGCTGGACGACCGTTTTGTGGAAGCCTGTCAGATGGAGTGCCATATCGAGCATCTATGCAACGTGTTCATCTTCGGCAGCACGGAGCAGCGGACGGCGGCCGTCCGCGAGCTTTGGGACAGCGGCCGGATCAAACAGTTGCAGGAATACACCGAGAGAAAACGGAGGGAGGAAATGGAGCTTGGAAAACAAAGAAAACGCCGGAACGACTTTGCTATTTGAGGACAGTCTGCCCGACTGGTACGACGGCAAGCGTATCAATGAAGTGCTGTTCTGCCAGCAGTTCTTGGAGAAGCATCCCATGAAATGTGTGCGTGGTCGGCTGTTCACCGCGGACGGGCTGATCGAGGACGAGGGACAAATCGGCAACCTGATTTTGGAGGAAATCTCCGGCGTACTGACCGCCAATCTTTCCAAGACGGTTGCGAATTTACTTGCCAGCATCAAGCTGCAAGCCTATTCGCCGCCGCTGCCCATTGAGACAGACCGCATCCATGTTGCCAACGGGACGTATTTCATGGACGGCAGCTTTTCCACAGACAAGAGCTACTGCAACAATCGTCTGACCGTCCCCTACGATCCCAATGCACCTGTCCCGAAGCGCTGGCTACAATTTCTATCTGAACTCCTTGTCCCTGAGGATATTCCAACCTTGCAGGAGTTTCTCGGCTACTGCCTGCTGCCTACCACCAAGGGGCAGAAAATGCTCCTGATGATTGGCAAAGGCGGCGAGGGGAAAAGCCGCATCGGTCTTGTCATGCGCTCCCTGCTGGGCGACAGCATGAATACCACCAGCATCCAGAAGGTGGAGAGCAACCGGTTCAGCCGTGCAGACTTGGAAAACAAGCTCCTGATGGTGGACGATGACATGGATATGAGCGCCCTGCCCAAGACCAATTATATCAAGTCCATCGTGACCTCCGAGTGCAAGATGGACATGGAGCGCAAGGGCGTGCAGAGCTATCAGAGCCAGCTCTATGTGCGCTTTCTCTGCTTCGGAAACGGTGCGCTGACCGCCCTGCACGACAAGTCCGACGGCTTCTTTCGCCGTCAGATCGTGCTGACCACCAAAGACCGGCCCGCAGGCAGAGCGGACGATCCGTTTCTGGTGGACAAGCTGCTGCGGGAGAAGGAGAGCATTTTTCTCTGGTGTCTGGAGGGACTGCACCGGCTGATTGGAAACAACTATCAGTTCAGCATTTCCTGCAAGGCCAGAGAGAATATGGAGACGGTGAAGCGCAGCAGCAACAATGTGATCGAGTTTCTGCAATCTGAGGGATACATCCGCTTTCGGGCAGACAGCGAGGCCAGCTCCAAGGCAATCTATGAAGCCTATACGAGATGGTGCGACGATAACGCACAGAAGCCCATGTCTGCCAACCGTGTCAGCTCCGAACTTATGCAAAACGAGCGGCTTTACAACGTAGAGGCTACCAACAATGTCCACGTCGGCGGCAAGCGGGTGCGTGGCTTTGTGGGCGTGGAGGTGCTGAAGCTGCTTCCCTAATAAAAATGGAGAACGGACTTCAAATTTGCTGTACACGCCGTACACTCTGTACGGCAGTTTTCAACTCCATTCCTGAAATACGCTCAACGCTTGTGTTTTCTGTGAGATGTTTCACGGCAAAGTATAAAAACAGCCTGCGACAAGACCCGAAATACTTGCTCAGCACATGAAAAAAGGCGTACAGGACGTACAGAAGCGTACAGAAGTCCATTTTGCCGTACCGAGCCGTACACAGACAGCCTATTTTAACGGCTTCAAAATCAATGCTTGAGAAAACCGCAAAGAACTATGCCGCAGGGAGAACGCAGTACACCAAAGGGTGGTTCATCAGTCAATAAAGAGACTGCACTGAACTGTGGCATATTCTACCATTCCGTATGACCTCACACAGAACGATGAAGCCGATAGGGTGCTGTTATGAACAGGGCATCACGGGCGGAAATCTGAGCGGATTTGTAGCGCGGCACATTTTTCATTCCACAGCATACCAAAATCACCGATACGAAACCACACTACACGAAATTATGGAGGTAAAAATTGATGAAATCCAATCTGAGAAACGAAATCAAGTCGTACATTGTCCGGCAGGGACTGACCATGCAGGAGGTGGTCGATCTGCTGCATGACGAGCATGGCTGGTCTGACAGCGTATCCAACCTGTCCAACAAGCTCCAGCGGGAATCCCTGCGCTACACGGAGGCCGTCCAGCTTGCCGACGCGCTGGGCTATGAAATCGTCTGGCAGAAAAGGAAGTAAGAAAACAAACCATTTTGACAGCCGCACAGCGGCAGAAAGGAACGAGCATGAATTTGAACAACAATCCCATCATTATCGGCATTGACCATGGGTACGGGAACATCAAGACCGCCCACACCTGCTTCCGCACCGGCGTGACCGTTCACGACAGGGAGCCGACCTTCAAGAATGATCTTCTGATTTTCAACGGCAAATATTACACCATCGGCGAGGGACACAAGGAGTTTGCCGCCGATAAAATGACGGACGGTGACTACTATATCCTCACCCTTGCTGCTATCGGACGGGAGCTGAACATCCGAAAAATCACCTCCGCCCGCATACACCTTGCCGCAGGCTTGCCCCTCACGTGGGTCAGTGAACAGAAGGACGCTTTCCGGGCGTATCTTTTGCAGAAGGAAATAGCGGACTTCACCTTCCGGGATGTGGACTATCATGTGGAGTTTGCAGGCGCAGACATCTTCCCGCAGGGATTTGCCGCCGTTGCAGCCAATCTCCGGGACTTTACAGGGACGAATATGCTCTGCGACATCGGCAACGGCACCATGAACGTCATGTATATCAACGAGCGCCGACCGGTTCCCGACAAGTGCTATACGGAGAAATTCGGGACGCACCAGTGTATGCTGGCTGTCCGGGAAAGCGTGCTGCGGCAGTTCGGCAAGGTACTGGACGACGCCACCATTGAGCGTGTTCTTCGCCACGGCAAGGCGGACATTGCCGACCGCTACCTAACCGCCATCCGGGAAACAGCGGCAGAGTATGTGTCCGGCATCTTCCGCAGACTGCGGGAGCATGAATATGACCCAGAGCTGATGAAGCTCCATGTGGTAGGCGGCGGGAGCTGCCTTGTGAAGAATTTCGGGGACTACGAAAAGAGTCGCGTCATCTTCAACGACGACATCTGCGCCACCGCCAAGGGCTATGAGCTACTGGCGGAGCGCCGCATGAGAAAGACAGGCGGCATTGCATGAAAAACATCTATACGACCACCCTGCGGCTGAATCTGGATAACGTCGCAGACCGAGAAGCATGGGAGCACCTGCAACGGCTGGACAGAGCGCAGTACCGCTCCGTGAATCGCGCCGTAATATCCGCTGTCAATGCCTACTTCGGCAGGCAGGAGCAGCTTGCCGCCGATCCGTATCTGGAAACGCGAGAAAAAGAGGACGCTTTTCTCCGTGAGATTCAGAACACCATCTGGGAGAGTTTGCAGACAGCCGCACCTATGAACTTTGCTCCATGGATGCAGCTTATGCAGGACGCAGTTCCGGCAGATACAACAGAAAAACCGGAGGAATCCGAGGATATGGACGCCGCGCTGGACTTTGCGGACAGCTTTTGATACCAAAACTGCCATTTTTGATAGAAGCAATGATAGCAAATCCGGCACATTTGATACCACACACAAAGGCAAGAAATATTGTACCACCAAAAACCGGCTGCTTGATACCAACCACAGTATCATTCAGCCGGTTTTTACTACCACGAAAGGAGCGTTTTGTTATGACCACAATGACCGCAGAGGAAAAGAAACTGATCCAGGCACAGCACCGGCTGGAGGAAGCGCAGATGCGGGCGAAGGAGAAAGCACGGAAAGCCCGTACCCGCAGGCTGATTCAGGAGGGCGCGGTCTTGGAAAAGGTGCTGCCGGAGGTTCAGACCGTTGGGCTGTCCGAGCTGGAGGGATACCTGAATGGGAAGATGTCAGGGAACGAAGAAAACGGGAGCTGAGCCGGTAGCCTAGTCCCGTAAGGGCGCAACTTACTCACCACCCGCCAAAGGCGGGCAGTGGTATGCCTTGCGGCATCGTTGCGCTCTCCGAGGGGGACTGCGGCTGCTGCGGCAGCCTCCAGACAATGCCACAGCCCTTACGGGTGCTGCTGTCATCGTCTGCGCAGACGGCAGAACACAACCACGTGTGTGCTTGTGCGGTAGGTTACTATAAGTAACCCACCTGCCGCCTGCCTGCGCAAACTCAGCCAAGAACAATCCTTCGGATATGTTCAGGCAGCTTTGCCGCAGAGAGAGTGTCGCTGTGCGCGGCACTCTTTTCTTTTTGCGAAAAAGAAACAAAAAGCCGGGGCGCAGAACAATGGGGTCACGGCTCGTTACCCCATCTTCGAGTGAGGATGCAAAGGGTGTGAGTTCAACGCACACCCTTGCTCATTGGCAAGTGTCTGAAACAAGGACGCAAAGGGTCTAAATTCTGCTTAGACCCTTTGATTGGGAAAGTCGTGCAGGGGTCACTGTTTCAATGACCCCCTGCCGGCAGAAAGGAGACTGTTTGGCAATCTATCATCTGGAGGCAAAGGTGGTCAGCCGGGGTGCAGGACGCTCCGCCGTGGCCGCTTCCGCCTATATGAGCTGCTCCCGTCTATATAACGACTACGACGGGATACAGCACGACTACACGAAAAAGCAGGGGCTTGTCTGGCAGCAGGTGTTCCTGCCCTCCATGGCTCCACCCGAATGGCAGGACAGGGAAAAGCTCTGGAACGCCGTGGAAGAAAACGAAAAGACAAAGGACAGCCGCCTTGCGCGGGAGTTCATCGCAGCACTGCCGCGAGAGCTTGACCGGCAGGCGCAGATCGAATTGATCCGGGCATTCATTCAAGAGCAATTTGTATCGGACGGCATGTGCGCCGATGCCGCAATACACGACACGGACGGGCAGAATCCCCACGCCCATATCCTGCTGACGGTGCGCCCGCTGGATGAGCAGGGGCGCTGGCAGTACAAGACGGAGAAGGAATACCTCTGTGTCAGAGACGGCGAGGAACGGGGCTTCACCGCTGTGGAGTTCAAGTTGGCACAGGCTGAGGGCTGGGAGAAGCAGTATCCCTACTATGTAGGCAAAAAGAAAAAGGAATATCTGCCGCCCTCAGAAGCGGAAGCGCGCGGCCTCATCCGAGCGGACAAGCATCCCAAAAGTACCCGTTACGGCAGACAGAATCCCATCTCCGAACGCTGGAACAGCGAGGAACAGCTTGTTGCGTGGCGTGCGGCATGGGCAGATGTGGCAAACCGCTATCTGGAGCGTGCCGGTTTTTCGGAACGCATCGACCACCGCAGCAACGCCGAGCGAGGGCTGGACGCCATCCCCACCGTTCACGAAGGCCCCGTTGCCCGTGCGCTGGAACGGCAGGGCGTCGTATCCGTTCGCTGTGAGATCAACCGGCAGATACGGGAGCAGAACAGGCTGATCCGCTCCCTCCGTGCGGAAATCCAAAAGCTGACGGAAGCGATCAAGAGCTCCGTTCCCGCACTTGCAAGGGCGCTGGAAACCGCCCGCAAGGGCGTTCTGCTGCTGCGCTACTCATGTCTCTACCATACCGGCGCGGCAAAAAAGCTGGACGAGAGCATTCAGGCGATCCAGCCGGACTATGCGCGGTATCTGGAGATACGGAAGCTGCTGCGGGAAAAATCCAAACAGAAAAAGACACTGCTCACAGAGCAAAAGGCACTGCCGCCTTTGAATCTCATACGCCGCGCTGAAATCAAAAAGATTCTGACAACTCTCACCGAGGATGCAGAAGAACTGAAATCTGAGATGGATATGCTGATTGCCGGTTTCGGCAAGAGCGACCCGGAGGGTATGAAGGAGGTCAAACAGCAGCTTGACGCCATGACCGCAAACAAGACCGGGCTGGAGGGCGTTGCGGCAAAGGCAGCCGACGCTTTGGACGCAGAGGTTCAGAAGTACCATGCGCTGCAAGAGCAGACCAAGGCCGTTGACGCAGAAGAATTGTATACCGCCCGTATGGAGCTGCGCGGCAATATGACCGCAGAAGTCCGGGAGAAGATCAAGGACACCTTCGGCAAGCATTACGACGCCGACCGCTTCCGTCAGGCAGACCGGGAGGTATCCGAGCTGCTGGGTGAGCCGCATCCGCAGAAGGATCGCTCCGTTGTCAGAAAGCTGCAAAGGCCGCAGGAGCAGTCTGTCATTCAGCCCCGCAAGCACGAAAACGAAATTGAATTATAAGAAAGGAATTGCCTATGGAAAAAATTATCAACATCGACGAAATCAACCGCGCCGCGATGGAGGGCAGAGAGGATGTGCTCATCGACCTGTGCAGGGTCTTTGACCATGAGAGCTACTTTGATCCGGTCTTTGACCCGCCGGAGTCCTTTTTGCAGGAGTGCGAGGCCTATTGGAACAGGCGAAGCCCCTTCTGCAAAACCGTGGAGCGCAAGATTGGAAACACATGGTACACCATTGAAACCGTCTGTGACGGAACCGAGCCGCTTACCGCCAAGGTAA
>ERZ773108.3850-NODE-3850-length-11017-cov-3.616676_pt1 | contig 11017 bp, 13 predicted proteins | sample MGYA00580570_ERZ773108 | MGnify/ENA primary metagenome ERZ773108 (study PRJEB29015, sample SAMEA2737840) | human gut metagenome | biome: human gut; feature: human-associated habitat; material: faeces | place: China | collected 2012 ...
CGATTTCACCTTGTTACGGTTGATGTAGAATAAGAGCTTGAATGTACTGCGCATGGTAATGATATTTTTAGGGTTAAAGGATGAGTTTCAAATCACGGGTTGCCTCGATGAACCTGTCCATATCCTCGAACAGCCGCTTCGGGCTGACACGGGCGTAAATTTGTGTGGTCTTGATGTTGGAGTGTCCCAGCATTTTGCAGATGGTCTCGATCGGTACTCCCTCCTCGAGCGTGACCAGCGAGGCGAAAGAGTGCCTCCCCATGTGGTAGACAAGGTCCTGGCTGAGTCCCGCCATCAGACGCAGGGCTTTCATATTTCCTCTGAGGGTATGGTAGTCCTGTGGCGGGAAAAGAGTCTCGCGGGTATCGTCCCGGTATTTCTCAATCAGTGCGACGGCTTCCGGCAGCAGCTTGACACGTCCAAGGTAGTTGGTCTTCTTTCTCCGGTATTTCAGCCAGAGGCTGCCCCCGTCATCGGTGAAGAGGTTCTCCCGGGTGATGCTTACCGCATCCGCGTAGGCAGTCCCTGTATAGCAGGCGAAGAGGAAGAGGTCTTTGGTGATAATATGTGACCTGCGTTTTTCCAGAATTTCCAGATCACGCAGCTTCTCGAAATTCTCACGGCTCAATGCCTTCGGCGTACTTTCCTTCTGCTTGGGCAGCTTGAAGTGGCAGAAATGGTATTTCTCGGAATGGCCCTCCTTGTAGGCGATGCGGCAGATCTTTTTCAGGATGGCCAGGTAATGGCGCACCGTCTCCATCGCCAGTCTCTTCTTTTCCAGGCAGAAGTCCTGGTAGTCACGGATGAACTGCTCGTTGAGCTGTCCGAAGGCAAGGTCCGAGACCTTGAACTCCGTTTTGATGAATTCGGCAAGGGTACGCCGGGTGTACACGTAGGTCGACATTGTTGTCGGCGCGCGGTCCACACCGACACGGACTTTCATCTCTTCATTGTGCCGGTCGAGAAGTTTGAGCAGGGTCATCTGCATGCCGGCATTTCCCTGGAACAGGTCCCGGACTGCGGCGGCATCGAAATCCTTTTTCCTTTCCATGAGGGAGTCGAAGGCAGAGTGTACGGCAAGCAGCAGCCTCTCTATTTTTTCGTTGGTCTCTACCGCTTCCCGGCTCTTGCCGTTCAGCCGGCTTTCACGCGCGTTCCATAGCTCAGGGGTACAGGAGAGCTTGCAGCTGAACTGCGCCATCGTACGGTTGAGGGTGATACGGCCCATGACCGGGGCCTTGCCGGTCTTGTCCGGCTCGCTCTTTTTCAGGTAGAACAGCACCTTGAATTTTTCCACTTTCATACGCTTCTTTTTTAGGTTGTAAAAATACTCCTTTGAAAAGCGTTCTTCGACATGCAAAACATTGAGAAACAGTGAATACAAATCCGTTCTGTCTCTACCGGTAAAAATCCGGTTACCTGTCGTTGTTTCCGAAACAGGCGGCTAACAGTCTGGTAACTGAAACGCTGCAATATTTTATTTCCTTTTGCAGGTCAGGCTATTTTGCAATTCCCGCAAAATGCTTAATTATAAACGATTTACGTTTTATTCTCACCATTCTGTTTTTTACTGCATTTCTAAATATTACTTACCTGGCACGGCACACGTTCGGAACGATGATGCTCACGCTCGGTGCAGACCTTTTTACCACAAGCAAGCTGATGGGACATTCCAACATTCAGACCACGGAAATCTATGCTAAAATCGTGGACAAGAAGAAAGAGGAAGCCATCAACCTCATTGATGGTATGTTCAAATAACTCATTGACAACAAAAATATATAGAGACATGACAATAACTATCAGACAAAAGGCTCTTGCCAACGACAACATAAGCTTGTATCTTGACATCTACGATGGTGGCAAGCGCAAGTTTGAATTTCTTTCCCTCTATTTGTTGCCGGAGGTTGATGCAGAGACCAAAGCAAGAAACGAAGAAACATTGCAACGTGCCCACCAGATAAGGGCAGAGCGTATTCTTCATCCAGAGACCATCCCAGAGTTAGGTCACTTGATGATTGTGAAGGAAATTCCTAATGACGAGTCTCCCGAAGTCTTGGACTGGATCCAGACTTACGTCGACTGGATGAGCGACAACACAGACTATTCCAAGGCTATTGTTGACCAATCACAGTATCTGAAATACCTAATAAGCGAGTTCCTTGCCAACAAGCGCAGACCTCACATCACTCTGAGGAAGTTCGATAAGGAATGGTTCAAGGCATTCTTCCTTTGGTTGAAGAACGACTATGTACCACAGAAGTATGTACGAGTTGAAGCCAAGCCTTTGTGTGAAGGCTCGCTTCACAATGTTCAACAGCGCATAGTGGCGGTATTCAACAAGGCTGTCAAGTTCGGCAAGTTGAAGGCTAACCCTTTCTACCAGTTGGAGAAGTCAGACATCTTTCCCAAGCCAAAGACTTCACATAAGCAGTATCTCACTCCCGATGAACTGAAAAGGTTCATGGCTTCAGATGAGAGAAGTCCAGGAGTTGCAGAAGCACAGAGAGCTTTCGGTTTTTCCTGTCTAACAGGACTTCGTATCAGCGACATCAAGGCTCTGCGGTGGAGCGATATCAAGAGAAACAAAGAAACGAACACGTTTGTAATCGTCCAGAAGAAAACCAAGGCTCTCAATGCCGTACCAATCGGCAATACCGCCTTGTCATGGATGCCACCCAAAGGCGATGATGATTTTGTGTTTCACCTTCCTGCCAAGGCTAATGTGGATGCAGCCCTTAAAAGGATAGCCAAAAAGGTGGGCATTGAGAAGAATATCTCTTTTCACTGCTCCAGACATACATTCGGAATTTTGGTACAGGCGGTTACCGGCAACATTGAGACTACCAAGAAACTGATGGGACACAAGTCGCTCAAATCCACCGCCATCTATGCAGATGTGCTGACGAATGAAAAGGTCAAGGCTGTTGACAACACGAAGAAAGCCTTTCGAGGTCGCAAACAGCGTGAGGAGAACAAGCAAATACCGAGGACAAAACGGACAGCAGCCACCAACACTCATCCACGCAAAACTACATTTACACAGGATAACAAGTAAACAGAGCTTTTCAGGATAACAACCAGTTAATTTCACTTTTGTAGTCCCCATTTTTCGGGCAGGGATTTCTCTCTGTCTTGGGGGACTACACTTTCAAAACAAGCAGTACAACGAATTACAAACAATTAAATTATAGGATAATGAACAAAACTATCGACACCGAGACTCTTCTCTTGAAGGTAGAGTCACATGAGCACCGCATTGGGATAATGGAGAACCTCCTCCGTGATGCCAAGCAAGTATTGACACTGGAGGAAGCAGCCTTATTCATGGGCATATCAAAGAGCAGTCTCTACAAGATGACACACAAGCATGAACTTCCGTTCTTCCGTCCCAACGGCAAGATTATATACTTTGAAAAGTCAGAGCTTTTGAACTGGATGCGCCAGAACCGCAGTATGTCCGAGGCTGAGACCAAGGCTGCAGCGACCAAGCACATGAGTGAACTTTGTAAATAGACATGGCGATGATGAAGGACGATATTTCCCATGAGGAGTACAGAAGCAAGTTGGCAAATGTCGCTGACCTTGCCGTGAGCTACATCAATACTGGCAACGGCTACTTTCGGATGCGTGATGCTTTCAATCAGCTTGCCGAACAATGCGGAGCCAACAAGGGCATCAATGATGAAGCAACTGTCGGCAGAAGAAAACTTCTTGCCCAGTCTGTTTGCATTGAGTGCATTTCACGATTAAGCAGCCATTCTAATGACAGGTTGCAAGGCGAGCTCTATGTTATAGCAGAGGACATTTCCCCAAGGCGAGGACGGCACAGATGATTTTCTATTTACTGAGAAAAACAGTCTTGCCATTTATGGTTATAATATTCAAAATTTACAGAAGATGGATAAACAAAAGATACATTACTGCTTCACGCTGTCCGATGTACAGATGGAGTATCTTCGCTGCAAGAAGTACAAGATTGACCGCATGGAATGCTTCATGTCTCTTGCCTCTCTTGCTGAACGTGAAACAACACTTGTACCTATCAGCAAAAACCAACAAGTGGAAATCTTGTCTGGTCAATGCATGATTGACAACACCCAACTGGCAAAGCTTTGGGGCAAAGACCGTAAGACCATCCCCAAACTCTTAGAGGCAATGGAGGCTGTAGGCATTTCCTCTTCACAAAAAGTTGGAGACAACCGCATTATAACCCTGCATTCACTCTCTGGTTGGTATGTGGACGGAAGATTTGTCAAGAACGGATTTTCATTGAAACGCAATGCGGATGGCTCTGCAATCGTCCATACGGAAGTTCCACAAGCAAGAGTATTTGTTACGACAACGGAGGATGATACAAAGTCGGACAAGGAAGATGGACATTTTTCCAATGGAATATCCGATACAGACAACAAGGGCAATTCTTCTACAGCAGATATTTCTTCTTCCCTAAATTCGGCTTCATCTAATGATAATGGAAGCGTGGGTAAGATCGAAACTAATGGCAATCTTTCCGATGCTATTACTGGTGGAATTTCCCCACAGCAAAACTACTCCAGACAGTCTGTTGGCAATCCTTCTTCCCAGCAAGAAGCAGATGCCAAACAGAATGAGGGAGAGCACAACACATATCCACAGCATCAGTTTGGAGGTCAAACACAACAGTCTAACGGTTCTAATGCCAATGGCTACAAGCCTAACGAATACCATAACGGCAATCAATAGGCATACAGAGGCTAATAAGCCACCATACATAAAAATCATCCCAAAGGACGATTAACCGCCATAGGCTACCGCCCAACTGTTATACGTTTAAGCAGCCTTGGGGACGGAGGCTGTTAAAAGTGCCGTCATTTTATAGGTACTTTTCGAGAAATCCTTTTGTAATACAGAAGCCGTGTCCGTCTTTCTGTATTCCTAAAAGTTTCTCGGACTACTCGCAGGCTCGCAGTCGTGACCACCTTTGTAAGATGCTTGTAATCATCCCTTTTTAATCAGAGACAAGGACAACTGAGAAAGAAGAACATCATAAGAAAACCGCCTACGGAAGTCCATACCTACCGATGCACGAAAGAGGAGTTGATGCAGCTCCAGACGCTTGCCAAGGAGTGTGGGTTAAGCCTGAGTCGCTATGTCGTTGAGACTGGCTTAAAGCACCGTCCACGCATGAGGCTTACCAAGGAAGAGGTGGATGCTCTCAACTCTCTCGCCATCGCAAGGACGGATTTGATAAAAATCAGCAACGTGCTATCCAAGAAAACGGCTGAGGAAAAAGCTCGGTTCTTCAAGAATGAGAAGTTCATGCGTTGGTGGATTGATGCCGTTGCAGGACTTATCCAACATTGGTATAGCATTGAAGAGAATATCGCAACAAACGTACAGACCAAATCAAAGGAATAATTTATGATTATGCTCGCAAAGGTCGTATCGTACGGAGGCAATTCCGTAAGGTACGCATTGGAAAAGGAGAATGCAAAAACGGTCAAGGTGAACAATATGCCCGATGGTCTTGACCCTACCGCCATCTGGTACATGATGAAGCATCATTGCCAGTATCATCAAGCGGAAAGGACGGTTGGCAGAAAGTTGGAAAGGTTCATGACCACTTTTGTACTTTCCCCATCAAAGGAGGAATCTGCCAACTTCACGATGGAAGATTGGTCTAACCTCCAAGACGAAGCATTGGGAGTTTTGGATTCTGTTGGACTTATGCCCAACGGTTTCTCCAATGAAATAAAGACCAACTTCACCAATTCTATGAATGTGGGCGGACTGCACTCTGATTCTAAGTCTGGAACGCTACACCTTCACATTGATTGTTGTCGCGTGGATATGGATGGTAAGACCAATGATGTACACGACATTCATCTTCGGGCAATGAAGGCTGCGGAAATCATCAATATGCGGCATGGGTGGGAACAACCGCAGGAAATTCGGAATATGAGGAAAGTGGAACTTGCGGAGGACTGTGAACATACTCTCAAAGATATGCAACAGTTTAACATTGACAGATACTTCAATCTGTTGCGCATGAAAGGCTATGAGGTAAAGCCACGCTACGACAAACAACGGAAACTTGTCGGCTACACAGTCGGCAAGAATGCTTCCGTGTTCAAGGCTTCAGAGATTGGCAGAAAGTTTATGGCATCAAAGATTGAAGACACCTGGAAGAAACAGCACCAACAACCAACACAAGTCAAGACAAAGCCTGTTTCTCCATCCGTTGCTCCTGCGCCTCACCCAGTTCGTCCTGTCGTTCAGACTCCAACAGCATCACAACCAAAGGCGCAACCTCAAATTACACAAACGGCATTCATAATCAACATTGGCGATGGAGCCAAAAAGGTGTGGATTCCGAACTCTGTCAAAGATGTCTTTACTAATGAGGTTCAGATTCCAGAGGATAATGATATTGCGACAACAGAGAATGTTGCTCATGTAGCGATGCTGTTGTTTGCAGGGTATATTGATGCAGCCACTTCCATGTCGGAGTCATGTGGCGGTGGCGGTTCTACTCCTTCTTCTGGTTGGGGCAAGAAGGATGATGAAGATGACTGGAGGTTTGCCCACCGTTGCGCACAGATGGCTCATTCCATGTGCAAGCCTAAACCACGCAGCAGAAGTTTCCACCGATAAATCAATGACAATATGGCAATCAGAAAAAGCAAGATAAAAATAGACACAGAAGAAAGATCCGACTTTGACAACATGTTGAATGATGTCGAAAACGAGGTTGAGGAGCAGCAAGCTGAGGATGGACTTGTAAACCGTGTTCCTGAGTTGAAGCGGTTGAGTGAGGACATTGACAAGGCTACAAACACCTTCATCAATGCCACACTTGAACTGGAATCTGCCATTCAGCAGTATCAGCGTGCAGAAGTAAAATTAGGTGGTGCTGTGACTACTATCAGCAAAAAGGTTGATACCATCAATCGGCACATAGACAAAGTCTTGGATAATGCTCCCACGAAATTAAAGGTGTCTGTAAATGTCAATGATGCTGACTGGCAGAAAATCCAAGAACTGTTTGCCAAAGAACGCCAATGGATGACCGCACAGATGCAGACGCATATCCGTGAGGTCAATTCCATGTTTGCTGATGAACGGAAAAAAGTCCGTGAACGATACAAAGAATATGATGGCTGCTATCTCGGTCACTATGCCCAGTGGTTCTTCTGGTTTTTCTTCACGTTTGGTATCTTTGTGGTTGCAGGAGGTGTTGGAATGATAATTGCGCAGAACTATACATGAGATAGACGAGTTACTGCCTAACATTAAGTTTGCACTTAAAGTTAGGCGATTACTATTATTATCTCGATAACCAATCAACCAATTTTATTGCCTTCTTCGTGTCATAATGTTAAGAATGATGCTGCGCAAGAGATACATTATCGAAACCATAAACAATATGTTGAAGAACATGGCGCAGATTGTACATTCGCGTCACAGGTCTGTGAACGACTTTATCATGAACCTTATTTCTGCCTTGGGAGCATATGTTACTACAATGGCGGTCATGCAATAATGACCGCCATTGTACTATTTCTATTAAATTGTTTTTTTAGATACAGATGTACAAGCCACTGATTACATATCCTTTTCTTAAATTTTCAATGGCTTTTCCAATCGTGGAACCATCAGAATCTTTACCTCCATCTGGGTCATAACAAACGAATTTATCTTTTTTTACATGCTTTATAGCAATCCAATGTTTATTATTTACCAAGACCAATATATACTTCCAGGTTGTTTCTGGGTAAAGGTCATCTAAAGAGTCATCTAAAGCTTGAGTTTTCATGTCCAGCCTTTTATCTGTTATTCTTCTTATTTCTTCAGGTATCAAATCCTTGAAAAAATCGCTTTTAAAAATTGAGCTATAACATACCGTAACGGTTCTATCTGTTACATAATCTTTAAATGCAGCGCATATCCCCGATGGCAAAGACATAAGAGTGCCGCTTAATTTATTGCCCAGCAAGTATATGCTTGCCTTAGACTCCGGATTCTTTTCAATAATCTCTTTATTCTGATAGTCCTGTATCCGCATATAAACCTCTATGGGACACGTGCCACTACCCAGATCCACCAAGACCGCATTCAAAGCGAACCCTCCACAGAAATTATTGGGGGTTGGAAATGGAGTTATACAATGTTCAGGTCTATTCTGGTTTAATTTATTCCCAAAACACATTATATTTCATTTTTAATGGTTAATACTAATTCTGTTGTTCTGTATTATTCTTGTTCATAGCCTGGAGAAGTTTCTTGTAGTCTTCCACAAACTTAGATATAGTTACAAATCCTGCTGCCATTTCATCATCGGATATCTCGTCCATGATGGTACTCTTGTCTGCTGGTGTCGCTTGCAGATAGTAACCGATAATCTGAGGAGTGGTAATCTTGATGTTGAAACTCTTGTCCGTGGAGCTGGTGTGGATGCCAGAAGAACCGAATGAAGAACTGCTACTTTTTGCACCGCTGAAAAGCAGGAAGCCGCCGCCATGTGAGACATGCTCTTCCATGGTAGCCGAGAAGGTATTCGAGAGCTGGTCGCTAGTAACCACTTGGATGGAAATGTCTTTGGCGACGAGCATGGCCACAGGATAACAGGGTAGGATATGGCTGCGGCTCATGTCTGAAAGCCTTTCTTCTGTAATTTCACTGTAATCTTTTATTGGAGACACACGTGAGGTGGACACGTTAAACATATCCTTGGTCAAGACAAAAATCCCAGGATTAAACCATTCTCTCTCGATGCCCACTTTTGCCACATTCATTCCGACCCGAACAGACGTATTTTGGGAGTGGCATAGCTCTGCAAAGGTCGAAGAAGCCGTTTCTTTCTTCCCTGAGTAACCTGCGAACCATAAACTGGCACCGTATGGGCTGTTTGAAGCAGACGAGTGGCTGTTGCTTTCCTTGTCTATCTGTGAGGCAGCTACGTCGATTAGTACCTGCGTGAATCCTTCAGGAACAATCGGTGTCTGTACGCTTTCAGTCTCTTTGCCTGAATTTACCGTTTGGGCAACTTTCATTTTCTCCAAGATTTCCTGGATTTCAGTATTAATCCTCTCCAGCTGTTCTTGAATTGGTGGAAGCAGTTGCTTGAGTTGCAGGAGGTTTTTATTTATCGCCTCTTCCAGCAAGACATTGGATAACTGTTGCGATTTAGTTATATAATCGTTTTGAAGTTTCTGGTTTTTTGACAGTATGGCTGTAATTTTATCGATCAAACTGTCTACACTTTGGTCATTTTTATCAAATTTTAATCCGCTTGCCAGTCTGCTGATGATACTATTAGGTACTCCTCCACTGAATATCGGTGCAATGGTAAATGCGGTATCAATGACAGTCTTGACACCTTCACCGTAACTGCTGATCAATTCATTTTGAGCTTTATTCAAAGCGTCCCTTGCATCTTGTGCATCATTTTTGTTTTTTTCCAGTTCTTTACTCCTGTCTTCTTCATCAATCAGATTTGTCAGATTGGAGATTTGTGAGGAAAGGGTAATCCTGCGTGAAGACAGATTACGCAATCTCATAGCCAATGACTCCGGGGAATCAAGTAAGTCGGACGGGATGAAGGATGTGTTCAGCAGTTCAAACCAGTTTGTGGGGTTGAATTTTACGGGATAGACAATGCCTCCGTCTGGAGGCAGCCTCTGAATGTTTTCCAAAATCTCTCTGGCCTGCTCCAGCTCCGCACCTGAACCGCTGTCAAGAACTCCATTGAGGATGTCCATATCGTTGGGGGAGAAGACGGATAACACTTTTGCCCGCTTTTCGTTCAATTCCAAAGATTCTCCTCTTGCAACTGCTTCATACCATTGCAAGTATTCATTGTTGTAATGAATATTGTTCTCCTCTGAAGTATCAGGATAAATTTTTCTTAAAGCTTCTTTTTTCTTGTTTTGTTTTTCAGACCATGCTCTTTCTGCAGCCACATAGTCATCATATAGGCGATAAAATACCTCCTGAAGCGTATAGCTTTTCGTATTTTCGTCACCAAAATCATAAGGATATGGGGTCAGCAGCAGCTCGCGCAGTTGATTTTTTGCTTTTGCGATTTTTTCGTTCAATTTAGGAGTTAATGTATCCAGAGCCGAACGGTACTGATATGGCAATGTCATGCCGTTATCACCGCCTGTAACGCGACAGGGATCGAAGAGCTTGTTGGCTAAACGCGATTCGTTGGCTTCCACCATCGGCCCTTTTTCCGCATTGTTTTTGTAGTCGTAGGCAAAGTCCTTGGCTGTGAGTGCTTGCCCTGGCAGGGTCAGACAAAGAAACTGATTCGGATTTTCACCTCCGATTACGCTTTCTATCTGATTGTATAGCAAGTCTATGAATGGCTCACTCGCAAGGCTTGCTCCACCATTGTCCTGTATGCTGGATTGGGAATCGCCTTTACTGTCGGATTTGGAGGCTTCATTGGAATTTGTCTTTCCTTTGGAGCCGGTATTCTCCTTTAACTTAGGAGGAGAATCATTATTAATTTCTTGAGAGTCATTTGAAACCACAGGAACAGCAGTTTCCTTTACTTCTTTTTTAGTATTCTCGGGCAAATTCTGTTCGTTCATAGTTTTTACTTTTAATTATTGATTAATACTACTCTAAGAATCATCCAATTTACTATCAATTGAATGTACGAATTTAGTTTGTGCCTGACAAAAATTTGCAGACACAACCACTCTCATTGGTGGATTCTCCGTGTGTTCCATCACGTCCTCCTTTTTTATTTGGGTTATACTTCGGTTAATGTTCGTTGCGGACGGAACTTTTCCGCCCGCAACGGCTTACTGCTTCCTCAAGGTAGGCAATGCTCCTTTAAGTTCGTAACGCCACTTTGAACCAGCGTTCTGCAAAGCGGTGTTCATGGCATCAACGGCTTTCTGCCAGGTAACGCCAGTGCCGTCCACCTTCGTGACTTCGGTGACGGTGCCTGCCTTTTTGTAGCCGATACCTTGTTCATGATTGTTCTTCCAATAGCAGGCGGTCACGTCGGTGTAGTTATCTC
>ERZ773108.3863-NODE-3863-length-10994-cov-3.744492_pt1 | contig 10994 bp, 11 predicted proteins | sample MGYA00580570_ERZ773108 | MGnify/ENA primary metagenome ERZ773108 (study PRJEB29015, sample SAMEA2737840) | human gut metagenome | biome: human gut; feature: human-associated habitat; material: faeces | place: China | collected 2012 ...
GGCTGGGACATCATCGTGGTGGGCCGGGGCCGCAGCGTCAAGGGCCCCTACGAAAAGATGAACGAGGCTTACCTTGACTGCCTGCGCCGGCTGTCCCTTCTGCGGGAGGAGACGCTGTGAAAAAAGCATTTATGGCCGCCATCCGGTTTTATCAGAAGGGGATCTCCCCCCTCTATCCCCCCCGCTGCCGCTACATCCCCACCTGCTCCCAGTACGCTCTGGAGGCGGTGGAGAAATACGGCGCCGTCAAGGGGACCTTTCTTGCCACCAAGCGCATCCTGCGGTGCAATCCCTTCCACAAGGGCGGGTATGACCCCGTCCCGTAAACAGGTTTTCCCAAGCAACTTACGGAGGAAAAAAATATGTTCGCACAACTCGGATATTATATCTGTGTGCCTTTTGCCTGGCTGACCCGCCTGTTCTATTCCCTCACCGGGTCCTACGGCCTGGCGCTGATCCTGTTCACCCTGGTGGTGAAGCTGGTGATCCTGCCCTTCCAGCTGAAGGGTAAGAAGAGCATGCTGCGCATGAACCGTATGCAGGGCAAGATGAAGGACATCCAGACCCGCTACGCCAATAATAAGCAGCGCCAGCAGGAGGAGATGGCCAACCTCTACGCCCAGGAGGGCGTGAACCCCATGTCCGGCTGTCTGTGGTCCTTCCTGCCCTTCCCCATTCTCATCGCCCTGTACGCCATCATCCGCCAGCCCCTGCGTTACCTCATGGGCCTCAGCGTGGACACCATCAGCGCCATCACCGACGCGGCCACCAAGCTGGGCTACACCGTGGCAGAGGGGAGCCAGGCTGCGGCCTATGAGCAGATCTACCTGGCCAAGTTCGTCCATCAGAACTGGGACAGCTTCCAGGGCCAGTTTGACGGGCTCATCAACCTGGACTATAACTTCCTGGGCATGGACCTGGCCAGCCAGGGCTCCCAGCTCTTTAAGCAGATCACCACCGGCGGCTGGCCGGTCATCGGTGTACTGCTGCTGCCGGTCATTGCCACAGCCCTGCAGTTCCTCATGACCCTTATCAGCATGAAGGCCACCGGCAATGCCGCCGGCTCCCAGGGCAAGATGATGATGTACCTCATGCCCCTGATGACCCTGTGGATGGGCTATATCCTGCCTGCCGCTCTGTGCGTGTACTGGATTGCCAACACCGCCTTTGCCACCATTCAGGAGCAGGTGCTCAATAAGTACTTCAACAAGATCCTGGACCGGGAGGAAACGGACAAGGAGCGCGCCAAGCGCGAGGCCCGGGCCGCCAAGATGATGGCCTCTCGGGAGCGGATGCTGCAGCAGCAACAGCAGTATGAGAAGTCCAAGTCCGGCAATAACAATAATAAGAAAAAGAATCAAGCTGCCAAAAAGCCGGAGAAAAAGGCCGGCACCAATGAAAACGGCCGGGTGGGCCAGCGTCCCTATGCCCGCGGCCGCGCTTACAGCGAGCATCACTACGACGAATAAGGAGTTTTGTCATGCGTTATATTGATGTAACAGGCAAGACCGAGGAGGAGGCCGTCCGCAAGGCGCTGGAGCAGCTCCATCTGGAGCGGGATGACGTGTCCCTGGAGATATTGGAGCGTTCCAAGAGCGGATTTTTAGGCATCGGCAGCAGCCCGGCCAAGGTGCGGGTGCGCTACGAGCTGGACGTTGTGGAGGAGCCGGAGGTCAAGACCCCGGCCTCCCAGGCAAAGCCCGCCGAAAAGAAGGCCGCCGAGAGCAAGCCTGTAGAAAAGAAGCCCGCCGAGAAGAGACCGGCGGAGAAGAAGCCTATCGAGAAAAAGCCCGAGGCCAAGCCCATGGAAAAGCCGGCCGAGCCGGCTGCCCCCTCTGCCGCCGCCTGTGATAATGACGATGCCCGCCGCATCACGCAGTTCCTGTCGGGCCTGCTGGAGCACATGGAGTGCAAGGCGGAGATCAAGGTGTACGAGGAAGAAAAGAACCGCTACAAGGTCATTCTGGAGGGCCAGCGCCTGGGTGCGCTCATTGGCCGCCGGGGCGAGACCCTGGACGCTATCCAGCAGCTGACCAACTATGCTGTGAACAGCGGCCGGGACAAGCGCCTTCGGATCCATGTGGACGCGGAGAATTACCGTGCCAAGCGGGAGCAGAGCCTGGAGAGCCTGGCCCATAAGGTGGCCGGCAAGGTGCTCAAGTATCGCCGCAGCGTGACCCTGGAGCCCATGAATGCCTATGAGCGCCATGTGATCCACGCCGCCCTGCAGGATAAGGCGGGCGTCACCACCTATTCTGTGGGCACGGAGCCCAACCGCCGCGTGGTCGTAGCCTACGACCGGGGCAACCGGTAAAGTAAAGTTAAAAGCAGAAAAACAGACCGGGTGTTCCCGGTCTGTTTTTTTGGCTGATGCCCCTGTAAAAAAGCATGTCATTGCGAGGCCGCAATGCGCCCGCGGCAATCCGCACCTCCGTCCCCACTAAATACCAGGCGGGCCGATTGAGAAAATCGGCCCGCCTTTCTTATTCCCGATTCAGCGCCAGAAGCTCTCCGATCACCCCATCAAGCAGGGGCAAATACCTACTGTCGATGCGCCCTATGCACTGGGCGCGCTGCTCGTCACCGCAGCGCTTTTCTCCGAAGAGCACATAGTCGGCACTGAGCCCCAGCACATCGCAGATTTTAATGAGCATCTTCACTGAGATCCCCGTGCGCCCCCGCTCCACCTCGGCCATATAGGACACGCTGACATCCAGCAGCTCCGCAAATTTCTCCCGCGTATACCCGGCATCCTCCCGAGCCTTGCGGATTCGCATATACATATACTATCACCTCTGCATACAGTATCAGTGATAGTTTGCACAAAAAACATCAACTAATCTTGTATATTAAACATATTGTATTAGTTTATGTTTTATCCTATAATGAGCACAAACCCAAAAATGACCGAATAGAGAGGAGAAAATCATGAAAACAAAACGGGTAGGGGCTGTGGCCCTCCTGCTGGCGCTGGTCCTGTCGCTGGCGGGCTGCGGCAAGAGCCTGGAAAAACAACTGCCGGGGTCGTGGTATCAGAAGGGAGAAAACGAGCCAATTTTTACCCTGTATGATGATGGGACCATGACTGCTTTTAACGAAACCGAGTACGGCACCTGGGCGGTTGTGAATGACAATCAACTGAAAATAGCCGGACCTTATGGCGCTGGGACTTTGACCATTGAAAGCCTAAAAAACGGCTGTATGAAAGTTAGTGACAGCTACGGCAATTCGGAAACCATTTGGAACACGCCCCAAGGAAAGTGAGGGAAACCCAAGAAGGGATTCCCCCACTATTTAATTCAATCATTTTTAGAGCTTTGAAAGAGTTCTAAAAATTTAGCCAGCGTGTCGAAAAAGCTTTTTCAACACGCTGGTTGTGCGAATTACACTACATATCGGGCCCTATACGGTCACGATCATCGTAAAACGCAGAAACCGCCACCCCGGCAGGTGACGGTTTCCTTCGAGAAATTTAGTTAACTACTTGGGCTAACCGCTTGTCGCAGCGCCTTTCTACATTCATTATAGCAAAAATATCCCCCATGTCAAGAGGCCGGCGTGCCCTCACCCCGCCCTACGGAAGCGCACCAAGTCGCGTGATAAGCGGGCCGTCGGAGACGCCGGCCCCTACGGAGCTATATCAAAGACCTGTGTGTAGGGGGCGATGACCCTGTTGCGGTGCCCAAAATTTCTGCGCTGCCTAACGACGGACGCTTGAAATTTTGACCGCGGCCACTCGCTCACCTCGCTTCATCTGCCACTGGCAGCGCTCAGCTCGCTCCCCACATCGCCCCGCCTGCACTGTACTTACCTGCCGTGCGTAGGGGCGTCTGCCCCTGTCCGCCCACCTAATAGTGAGGGAACCCTTGCAAAACTGTCATCGCCGCGGTCGGTTTACAAACCGGCCACGGCGATCTGTTTTCCCATTCGGCGCACGAAAGTCTTCGTCACACGCCGAAAAACCGCCGTCCGTTTTCCCAGGTGGCCTTTTCCACCTCCTCCGGGGTCAGGCCCTTGATCTGGGCGATCTTCTCCGCCACAAAGCGCACATAGGACGAGTCGTTCCGCTCCCCCCGGTGGGGCACCGGGGTCAGATACGGCGCATCCGTCTCAATCATCAGCATAGAAAGGGGCGCCGCGGCGATGACCTCCGGGGCCTTTTTTGCGTTTTTGAAGGTGGCCGCCCCGTTAAATGACAGCATCCAACCCATTTGGATCAGCTCCCGTGCCATTTCCGCAGACCCGGCGAAGCAGTGGAATACCCCCTTGACCCGGGGAAATTCCCGCACGATGGCCATAGTGTCCCCGTGGGCGTCCCGGTCGTGGATGATAACGGGCAGCTGCAGCTCCTCCGCCAGCCCCAGCTGCCGGCGCAGCACCTCCTGCTGCAGCGCCCTGGGAGGGTTTTCCGCCCAGTAATAGTCCAGGCCGATCTCCCCGATGGCCACCACCCTGGGATTTTTTGCCAAATTCCGCAGGGCGTCTATCTGCTCCGGCACAAAGTCGCCGCAGTTTTCCGGGTGGATGCCCACAGCGGCGTATACAAAGTCAAATTTTTCCGCCAGCGCCACCGCCATCCGGGAGGTGGGCAAATCGCAGCCGGGGTTCACGATAAGGCCCACGTTTCTCTCCGGCATACTCGCCAGCAAGGCGTCCCGGTCGGCGTCAAAGCGCTCATCGTCATAGTGGGCATGGGTGTCAAACAGCATAGCCTTAGTCCTTGTGCAGCTGCGTGTCGGCAATGCAGTCGTCCTTGATGACTCGGAGACGCTTCATATGCTCCTGCTCCATGTGTATGCGCTGGTGCTCGGCGGTGTCCCACTCCTCCAGCAGGAGAATTTCGTCCTCGTTCTGGCAGGAGAGATAGTAGTCATACCGCAGGCAGCCCTCCTCCGCTCGGATGGCCGCAAGGATGCCGCCCTCCACGATACGCCGCAGGAACTCCTCCCGGCGGCCGGGCTTGGCAAAGTAATTCACAGATAGCTTCAGCATTTTTTAAACCTCCAATTCCAAATACACCGGGCAGTGGTCGCTGCCGAATATGTCGCTGCGGATGTCCGCCGCCTTTACCTTTCCAATAAACCGCGCCGACACAAGGAAGTAGTCGATCCTCCACCCCACGTTTTTGTCCCGGGCGTGGAAGCGGTAGCTCCACCAGGAGTAGCGGTCCGTCACATCGCCGTGTATGTAGCGGAAGGTGTCCACGAAGCCCGCGTCCAGAAGCTGCGACATTTTCTCCCGCTCCTGGTCGGTAAAGCCGGGGTTCTGGCGGTTGGTCTTGGGGTTTTTCAGGTCGATCTCCCGGTGGGCCACGTTCAGGTCGCCGCAGTACACCACGGGCTTTTTTCCGTCCAGCTCCCGTAGGTACTCCCGCAGGTCGTCCTCCCACTGCATCCGGTAGGAAAGGCGCCTGAGCCCATCCTGGCTGTTGGGAGTGTAGCAGCACACCAGGTAAAAGGCCGGGTACTCCGCCGTGATGATCCGCCCCTCGTGGCGGTGTTCGTCGGGGCCGAAGTCATAGGTCACGGACAGGGGCTCGGTTTTCGTCAGTATGGCCGTGCCGGAGTAGCCCTTTTTATCGGCGGAGTTAAAATACCGGTGATAGCCCGGCAGATCAAAAACCGCCTGCTCCGGCTGCAGCTTCGTCTCCTGCAGGCAGATGACGTCCGGATCCTCCGCCGCCACATAGTCCAAAAATCCCTTGCCCAGGGCGGCCCGCAGGCCGTTCACATTCCAGCTTATCAGTTTCATGGGTCGCTCCTTCGCGGTTGGTTTTTCCCCATTATACCATGCCGCAAAGCGGAATGGTATAATGCTGCCATATTTTTCGGTTCCCGGCGGAGCCGGGGAGAAAAATGGCAAAAAATAAAAGTATAATGGCTGCATTGCTGCCATTATAGCACACCAAAGCTCAAAACCCAACAAAAACATTGACAAAGCCGCCCCGGGAGAATAATATAATAGCTAACGGAGAAGGCTAAAAAAGCCTCGCAGCGTTTCCGCCCGCAGGCGGAAAAATCAAACCCGTTTGTCGGAAAATCTCAAAGAAATTTTCTGATAGGATTTTAAAGTGGCAATGAAGGAAAGAGTACCCCATTTTAGACCGCCAAAGAGAGCCCGGCCGGGTGAAAGCGGGCGCGGGACGGATGGGGGAACATGGCTCCGGAGCCGCCGGGTCGAGGGCACCTGTGCCTTAGGCTCGGACGGGGGCGCCCGTAACAGCGCAGAGGTGTAACGGCACTTCATGAGGCCGACCTGCGTGAGCAGGCGGCGAAGCAAGGTGGTATCACGGTGTTTCGGCATCGTCCTTGGCAAAACGCCGGGGACGATTTTGTTTATGCTTCCACAGGCGGAAGCCGTCCCTTGCACCCATTCCTGGGAACCAACGACCGCCGTCCTCCTCCCTCTGTCATTGCGAACCAGTGCGCGCACTGGTGCGGCGATCCGTTTTCCCTTTTGCCGTGGTACTTTCTTTCCCCGGCGAAAGAAAGTACCCAAAGAACGCCGCCAAAACCAAGGTTTTGGAATCCTTCCGCATACCGGCATGCCATAAATGAAAATCTGTACCTTGCGCAATCGGTTTGCGCAAATTTATCCTTGCTTTCGCATGCCCCCTGCGTCTATCACCGCTGTCCGCTGCTGCAGTGGAACAGGAATGCCCGCAGCGACAACCGCAGCTCTCATTGTTACGCATCCGTAGGGGAGGACAACTCTGTCCGTCCGACAGTCACAAAATAATTTTTAAGCCGCTCTTCCATTCGGAGCGGCGGAAAAGGAGATAAAACCCATGGAAAAGAAAACGTTTTATATCACCACTCCCATCTACTACCCCTCCGACAAGCTCCATATCGGCCATAGCTACTGCACCGTGGCCACGGACGCCATCGCCCGCTATAAGCGCCTCCAGGGCTACGACGTCATGTTCCTCACCGGCACCGACGAGCACGGCCAGAAGATCGAGACCAAGGCCGAAGAAGCCGGCATGACCCCCCAGGCCTTTGTGGATGAAATCGTGGAGGGCCCCGGCGGCATTTTGGACCTCTGGAAGCTCATGAACATCTCCCATGACGATTTTATCCGCACGACCGAGCCGCGGCACGAGAAGGCGGTGCAGAAGATCTTCCAAAAGCTCTACGACCAGGGCGATATTTACAAAAGCGAGTATGAGGGCTGGTATTGTGTGCCATGCGAATCGTTTTTTACAGAGAGTCAGCTTGCAGACGGCTGCTGCCCGGACTGCGGCAGGGAAGTGAAGAAAACAAAGGAAGAGGCCTATTTCTTTAAAATGGGCAAATATCAGAACGCTTTAATGAAACACATTGAAGAAAATCCTGAATTTATTCAGCCGGAAAGTCGCAAAAAAGAAATGGTGAATAACTTTCTAAAACCGGGTCTGCAGGATTTGTGCGTGTCAAGAACCTCGTTTAGCTGGGGCATTCCCGTGGAGTTCGACCCCGGGCATGTGATTTATGTGTGGGTGGACGCGCTGTCAAACTATATCACGGCGCTGGGGTATGACCCGGAAAAGCCGGAAACAGAGCTGTTTTTAAAAAACTGGCCCTGCGACGTGCACATCATTGGAAAAGATATTTTAAGGTTCCACACCATCTATTGGCCCATTTTTCTTATGGCTTTAGGGATTCCGCTCCCCAAACAGGTGTTCGGCCATCCATGGCTGTTGTTTGGCAACGACAAAATGAGCAAATCGAAAGGCAATGTAATGTATGCCGACGATTTGGTTGAGCTGTTCGGCGTGGACGCAATCCGCTACTACCTTTTAAAGGAAATGCCCTACGCGCAGGATGGGTCTATCACCTATGAAAATATCATTGCGCGGTTTAACGGCGATTTGGCAAACACGCTGGGAAACTTAGTAAACCGCACGGTGGCCATGGTACACAAATATTTTGGCGGCGTTGTTCCGAATCCCAGCCACGGCGAGTTTGACGACGAACTGAAACAAACGGCGCTGGAAGCGGCAAAAGCGGTTACAGAAAAAATGAACGAGTTTAAAACAGCCGACGCACTGGAAGAAATTATTTCCTTAGCGCGCAGGTCGAATAAATATATCGACGAAACTATGCCCTGGGCATTGGCAAAGGATGAAAGCAAAAAGGAACGTTTGGGCGGCGTTTTGTATAATTTGTTAGAGAGCATTCGTTTCATCGGCGTGCTGCTGACGCCCTTTATGCCCACCACGGCGGACAGCATTTTCGGGCAAATCTGCGCAGAAACTACCGGGTGGGACAGCTTAAGCGCCTTTGGCGCCACAGTAGCTGGTAAAACAATTGGCCAGGGGAAACCGCTGTTTAACAGAATTGACGAGGCGAAAAAGCTGAAGGAAATTGAAGCAAGCTTGGCAAAACAGACGGCGCCGGAGCCGGAAAAGAAGCAGGAACCGGAAAAGGGCGAACGCAGCTATATTTCCATTGACGATTTTGCGAAGCTGGAACTGAAAGTGGGCCTGGTGCTCGAGTCGAAACGAGTTGAGGGGGCAGACAAGCTGCTGGTTTCAAAAATTAAGGTGGGCGGCGAGGTGCGCCAAATTGTTTCGGGCATTGCAAAGTTCCGTACCCCTGAGGAGTTTGTTGGCAAAAAGGTTGCTGTGGTAATGAACTTAAAGCCTGTGAAATTCCGTGGCGTTCTGTCTGAGGGAATGATTCTGGCGGCAGGCGGCAGAAACGGCGAGCCGTTTGCGCTGCTAACGCCCGATATGGACATTGATGACGGAACAGAAATTGGTTAAAGAAAAACGTAAGCGGGAAGCCGTTATGATGGCTTCCCCTGATTTTGTTTTTTAATTTTTATTACATATTAAGGGAGGAAACATCTGTTATGAGTAAGTTCTTGGATAGAATCAAAGAACGTGCAAAACAGGACAAAAAAACAATTGTATTGGCAGAAGGGGAAGACATAAGAACCGTCAAAGCCGCCGATATGATTCTGAAGGAAGGCATTGCGGACATTATTCTGCTGGGGGACAAGAAAAAAATTGCAGAATTGGCCACAGGATTAGACCTTTCAAAGGCGCAGATTTTAGATCCCGCCACAGACGAAAGACGGCAGGAATTTGCCGACAAGTTTTATGAAATGAGAAAAGCCAAAGGCATGACACCGGAAAAGGCGTTCGAAACAATGGCAAACCCGCTTTATTTTGGCGTAATGATGGTAAAGCTCGGCTTAGCAGACGGACAGGTGGCAGGCGCGGTGAACTCCACGTCTAACGTGCTCCGCCCGTGCCTGCAAATTTTAAAAACCGCGCCGGGAACAAAGCTGGTCAGCGCATTTTTTGTTATGGTTGTTCCTGACTGCGAATATGGCCACCATGGAACGTTTATCTATGCAGACAGCGGCCTGAACGAAAACCCAGACGCCGAGGCTGTTTCAGAAATTGCAATTTCATCGGCTGAATCGTTCCAAACATTAATCGAAGCAGACCCGTGCATTGCCATGCTTTCTTATTCTTCTTACGGCAGCGCAAAGAGCGAATTGGTAGATAAAATGCAGCTTGCCACCAAGCTTGCAAAGGAAAAACGCCCAGATTTGGTTTTAGACGGCGAATTACAGGCGGATGCTGCAATTGTGCCGTCGGTGGGCGCCTCGAAAGCACCCGGCTCCCCGGTTGCCGGAAAAGCAAATGTTTTGGTATTCCCTGACTTAAACGTTGGAAACATTGCATATAAATTAACCCAGCGACTGGCAAAGGCCGAGGCCTATGGCCCAATTACCCAGGGAATTGCAAAGCCGTGCAACGACTTGTCGAGAGGATGCTCGGCTGAAGACATTGTGGGGGTATGTGCCATCACCTGTGTACAGGCTCAGGAGCAGGACAAAAAACAACAAAAATAACACATAATTTTAGTCAGAAAGGTTTGAAATTTAAGAAAATGAAAGTTTTAGTAATCAACGCAGGAAGCTCGTCTTTAAAGTACAAGCTGATTGATATGGATAACGAAAACGTAATGGCAAAGGGCCTGTGCGAGCGCATCGGCTTAGACCAGTCCCGGCTGAAACATACCCCTGGGGATAAAGACACGGTAATCATTGAAAAGGACATGCCGAACCATGGCGTTGCAATTAAACTGGTTTTAGGCGCGCTGACAGACAAAAATCACGGCGTTATCAGCGACATGAGTGAAATTTCGGCAGTAGGTCACAGGGTGGTGCATGGCGGCGAATTTTTCAGCTCAAGCGTTTTAATTACCGATGAGGTGAAAAAGGCTGTTACGGAATGTAACCCCTTGGCGCCTCTGCACAATCCGGCAAACTTAACGGGAATTGCAGCTTGTGAGGAAGCGATGCCCGGCGTACCCAATGTCGGCGTTTTCGACACGGCGTTCCATCAGACCATGCCGCCGGCTTCTTTTATGTACGGAATTCTATATTTTCCCGGTTCCTTATGAATGGTATACGGAAGACAAGGTTCGCCGCTACGGCGCCCATGGCACCAGCCACCAGTATGTATCCCAGCGCACAGCTCAACTGATGGGCAAGGATATTGCGGATACCCGCATCATCACCTGCCACTTAGGCAACGGCTCGTCCATTGCCGCTGTGAAAAATGGCAAGGTGGTTGACACCTCCATGGGCTTCACACCGTTAGACGGCTTGGTTATGGGTACCCGTTCCGGCTCTATCGACCCGGCCATCATTCCCTTTTTAATGAACAATGAGGGATTGACCATTGAAGAAGTGGACGCCATTTTAAATAAAAAGTCGGGCGTTTTGGGAATTTCCGGCGTCAGCAGCGATTTTCGTGATTTAGACGCCGCAGCGGCAGAGGGCAACAAACGCGCACTGCTCGCTTTAAAAATGTTCCGTCACAGCGTGCAAGGTTATATCGGAAGATATGCGTCTATCATGGGTGGTGTTGACGTTGTTACTTTTGCAGGGGGTGTTGGCGAAAACGGGCCTGATGTTCGTGCAGACGTTTTAGCAGGCCAGGAGTTTATGGGAATTCGAATTGATGCGGAAAAGAACAATGTGAAAGGCGT
>ERZ773108.3865-NODE-3865-length-10989-cov-6.600238_pt1 | contig 10989 bp, 10 predicted proteins | sample MGYA00580570_ERZ773108 | MGnify/ENA primary metagenome ERZ773108 (study PRJEB29015, sample SAMEA2737840) | human gut metagenome | biome: human gut; feature: human-associated habitat; material: faeces | place: China | collected 2012 ...
AGTGGGATGTAGTTTACGGTCCGAATTCATGGGACTGGAACGTATATACCGATGGTATGTATGCTTACGCATTCCCGACATTCAGTAATCCACTTTGGTGGGATTGGCGTTATGGTTCATACGGCTGGGGCTGGAACTATGGTTGGGGCTGGAGTCGTCCTTATTATGCTTGGGGATATTATCCGGGCTATTGGGGCGGCTGGCATGGCGGCTACTGGGGTGGCTGGTATGGTGGTGGATATTGGGGACATCATCATCATTGGCACGGCGGTCCTAGCTGGGGCTGGGGCGGTGGAGGCCGTTGGACTGGTCCGACTTATACAAACCGTCGTTCGTATGGACAAAGCAGTTACAGAAATTCTTCTACTGTACGTCGATATGGTTCAAGCGCCACTCGTTCTGGTGGTTCTGCTATTCGGTCAACTGGTAGCTCGTCTCGTACCTCCGGATCAGCTTATGGCAGGGGAACAAGCACAACAAGACGCGTGGTAGGTACGCGTTCTTCGGATGAGCGTTATGGCTCAAGTACTCGTACGGGAAATTCATCACGTCGTGGCAGTATTTATTCTCGGCCAAGTAGTACTCGGACTAGTGGAACAGGAACCGGTTCTTCTTATTCCCGTTCTTCTGGAGTGAGAAGTGGCAGTAGTGGAACGAGAACATCTACTTACAATCGCGGTAGTTCTTCCACTCCACGCAGCAACTATTCTAACGGTAATAGTAGCCGTCGTTCATCATCTTATGGAACTTCTCGTTCATCATCTTCCCGCAGTTATTCACCTGCCTCTTCAGGTGGTAGTTCGCGCGGCAGCTATTCTTCCGGTGGGGAATCGGCAGATCTTCTGGCGGAGGAGGTTCTTCTCGTAGCGGTGGTAGAAGATAAAACGAAGGGTATTAATTAAATGGAATGAAAGGTATGAAAAAAATAGTTATGGTAGCTGTATTGGGACTATTTGTTTCTGCAGCTTCGGGATTAGCACAGACTGTTTATGATGGTGCTAAACTGACAGGAAAAGATTTAAATGGAACTGCCCGGTTTGTCGGAATGGGAGGTGCTATGGGGGCACTTGGTGGAGATATTTCTACCATAGGGACCAATCCGGCCGGTATTGGGCTCTATCGTGCAAAAAGGATAGTTGGCCGCCTGCGCTCCTGCCTTGGTAATGGCATTGAACAGCGTGCTTTTGCCGACATTCGGCAGTCCCACAACGCCCAGTTTCATATATGATCGCATCTCCTTAGTCTGTTGGGTATTCCGCGCCGCTCAACGAAAAAGCGCCCGCAGCGACAATTGATTATAACACATCTTCGCCCTTTTCTCAAGGCAAGAGGCGTTTTTCACCGCAGTTTCCGCTCTTTTTCCCAAAAATCCATTTCGTTTTTCTTTCCATTTCCGCTGCGGCATGGTTCAGAAAAACATGAACGTCCCGACCATTTTCTGCACAAAACGACCATCTGAAGCCGCAAAAAAGGAGCGCCGCAGACTGCGGTACTCCTTTTTTTATGCGTTTGTCTTTATTCTTTTTCTTTGCGGCGGGCGTGTTCCGCACGGAAGGCAGGCAAGGCGTCCTGGCCGGCGGGGGTAACGGGGCGAACCCATCTGCCGGAAAACAGATGCCGCAGCATCAGCGTAAAGCGGACGGGTTCATCCACAAAGCAGCACGCAAAAATCACCAGGAACGGGGCGTGCAGCCAAAGCCCGCTGATCGTCACGCAAGGCAGCACCATCAGGTACATGAAAGCGATCTCCAGCACTGTGCCGGTGGTCGCATCACCCGCGGAGCGGTAAGTATCATTCATCGTCCAGTTGCACATACGAATCACGCCCACCACAGCGTAAATGCACAGCAGCCCCAGCCCCAGACGATAGGATTCTCCTGACAGGCTCATAGCACTCAGCAGGGGTTTATGCACTGCAAGCAGCAGCGCAATCACGATCAGGATGCAACTGCCGCACAGCGGAACCAGCCGTTTCGCTCGTTCGTACGCCTCGTCCAAGTTGCCTGCGCCCACGCTCTTGCCGACCAACACAGACGACGAGTTCGAAAATCCGGCAAAGAAACCAATGACCAGACCTTCCAGCGTGCGGAACACCGCAATGGCCGCGATGGCCTCCTCCGGCTGACGGCCCAGCACCATATTGATGACCATGTTGCCCACGCCGATGAGGATCTCGTTGCACAGAATCGGGAAGCATTTGCGGAAGTATTCCGCCAAGATCTCCCGGTTCCACTTAAAATGCTTGCTGATGCGGAACAGATACGGATATCCCTGCTTGCGCGCCAGCAGCAGAATTACAATAGCGTTGACGGCAGCGGCAAACACCGTGCCCAGTGCCGCACCCTGCACGCCCATCGCGGGCAGGCCGAATTTGCCGTAGATCAGCATCCAGTTGAGCAAAATGTTGGTGCCGACCGAGGCAATTGCCGCATAAAACGGAATGCGCACGCGCTCCGTTGAGCGCAGCAGCGCGCTCATCGCCATCGAAAAGATTTGCAGCGGATAGGCAAAGCCAACCATGCGAAGGTAGCGGGCGCCCACTTCCTGAATCGACGCGCTGGAGGTCATCGAACAGCACCAGAAGCTCGACGGGCAAGACCTGCTGGCAATCGTGGGCGGCAGTTTCGGTCCCGACGGCGGTGCGTCGTACGTCGAGATCGCCAACGTGCAGAATATCCGCAAGCGTAACGAGGAGATCGTCGCGCAGCACAACTGTTAGGCTGTTGGGCGGCGAACTCAAAGAGAAAGTCGCGCAGGGCGTGGCGTGGAGCATGGCCGAGAAGATCGGCTCGATGCTCCTCGCAATGGCCGTGCGGCTGGTCATCCTGCGCCTGCTGACGCGCGACATACTGGGCTTCATGTCCATTCCGTCGGCCGTCGTGACGGTGCTGCTGGTGATCGTCGACAGCGGGTTCTCGCAGAGTCTGGTCCGCCACAAAGGGCCTTCGCAGAGCGATTACAAGTCGGTTTTCCTCTTCAACATCGCTGTTTCGGCGGTGCTCTACGGGGTGCTGGTGGCCCTGGCGCCCCTTGCGGCGCGCTGGTACGGCATGCCCGAAATCGCGCGGATCGCCCCGGTTTTCTTCCTGCTGCTGCCGCTCAACGCCCTGTGCGCCGTTCAGAATACGATTTTCATCCGGCAGTTCCGTTTCGCGCTGCTCTCGAAGGTGACCTTCCTTTCGTCGCTGGCGGGCGGGCTTACGGCCATTGCGCTGGCGATGGCCGGGTGGGGCATCTGGAGCCTCGTGGCGGAGCGTGTGATCGCGGTCGGGATGCGGACCGCGCTGCTGTGGTGGTTGAGCGACTGGCGCCCCTGCGGCAAGTGCGGGCTGAAGCCCCTGCGCGAGATGGCGCCGTTCGGGTGCAGTCTGATGGTGACGGACCTGATTTCGAATTTCTATAACAAGATACCCCAGTTTTTTCTCGGAAAACTCTATTCGCCCGCGGTGCTCGGATCGTTCGACCAGGCGGTGAAACTCAAGGACATGCCCGCCGCTACGGGCATTCAGGCCGTGCAGAACGTCACGTTCCCGGCCTTGGCGAAGATCCGCGACGATGCCCCGAAGTTCGCCGAAGGATACCGGCAGGTGGTGATGGTCGTCTCTTACGTGATGTTTCCGATCATGCTGGGCATGTCGGCCGTGGCCCGCGACATGTTCGCCGTGCTGCTGGGCGAGGAGTGGATGCCGACGGTTCCCTATTTCGAGGCGGTATGTCTGGCAGGACTGTTCTCGCCGATCGCTTTGACGGCTTACAATGTGTTGAAAGCAAGGTGTAAGGGTCCGTTGATCGTGCGTCTCGAAGTGGTGAAGAAGATCATTATGACGGCGATTTTCGCCGTGACGATTCCGCACAGCGTGATGGCCGTGGTCTGGGGGCTGGTGGCCATCGCATTCTGCGAAATGGCGGTCAATTTCCTGGCGACGACGCACTTCACCTCCCTGACGTTCCGGCGTTTCGTCCGTACGCTGCTGCCCGTGGCGCTGGTGTCGGGGACGATGTACCTCCTCGTGCGGCTCACGGCCGCGGCGATTCCCGGCAACGATCTCGTGCGGCTGCTGGCCGAACTGGCGACGGGCGTGGTCAGCTACCTCGCGCTGTCGGCGCTGTTCCGGCTGGAAGCCTTCCGGGAGGTGACGGCCATCGTGCGCAGGCAGCTGAAAAAATAAGGTTTGAAACCCAAGGGCCTCTGACATGTTCCGACAACCCGATTCACTCTATGCCGGAGTGTTGCTTTGTTCGGCGATCATTCTCGCGGTGGTCGGCGGATCTCTTTTTTGGCTGCGTATGCCGGGCGATGAACGCCTGCGCAATTACCGCCTTTCGCGCCGTTTTGTCGGCTGGGCCTACTTTTCGCTCGCTTTCACCGATGTGCTGTGGCTGCTCTTCTTGCGGGAGGAGTATGAGCTGGATTTCACGCGGATTCTGGTGCTGGCCGTCGCTGCGGTGCAGGCCACGATGTTCTCCGGGGCGCTGGTGACGTTGGTCAACTCCCGTTTTCCGCTTGCGCGGGGAGTTCGCCGTCATCTGCTTGCCGTGGCTGCCGGAACGGTGTCGCTGTTCGGCTGCATGTTGTTCTTTCCGCAGGCCTTTCCGGTGCTTTTCCGGCTGACGGCAGCCGCTTATTGTGTGCAGATAGCCCTCTTTGCGCGGACTTTCGTACGCGAATACCGGGTCTGTCGCCGCAAGCTGGACAACTTTTTTTCGGACGGAGAGATGCGCCGTCTGCGATGGGTGGCCGTGTCGTTTCTGATGACGGCCCTGATCGGACTGACGGCCGCGGCATGGCTGGTGTCGGGGTTAGGGATGCCTTACCTGTTTGCTTTTACGGGGGTCTACATGGTGTTCTACACCTTCTTCGGAATGAAGTATATCAACTATCCCGCGGAGTTCGGGCGGATCGCTCCCGTGATCGCCGACGATGTGCCGGAGCCTTTGGCCGCCGGGGAGAATATCCGTACGGCGCTCGACGAATGGATCGCCGCGAAAGGGTATGTCCGCCCGGGGCTTTCGCTGGAGTCGCTGGCCCGCGAGGTCGGGTGCAACCGCAGTTACCTGTCGCGGTATGTCAACTCCGAGTTGGGGCTTAACTTCAAATCGTGGATACGCGCCCTGCGCATTGCCGAATCGCAGCGGCTGTTGCTGGAGCATCCCGGGGCTTCGGCCCTCGAGGTGGGCGAGATGGTCGGCATCCACGGGCGCAGTACTTTTTTCGCGCAGTTCTCCGAAGTGACGGGCATGTCGCCCGGCGAATACCGCCGCCGCTATGCCGGCGGAGACCCGATCGCCCCTTCGCAAGAATGAAAACAACGCCGAGTCCAGAAACCCGGCGTTGTTTTTTAAGTTCCCGGACTCCTCCGTAGCCGTTTTGCGCTACTTTTATCATCGGATTAAAACGAATGCAATATGATGATGAAAGGATTTTTTACGGCCGCATTGGCCGCATTGGCCGCATTGGCCGCATTGGCCGCATTGGCCGCATTGGCCGTGTCGGCCGCGGTGCTGGCGCTGGCGGGGTGCTCGGACGGCGGCGGGAACAAGGCGTCACCGGTATCCGGCACGGTCGATATGACCCGGATGACCGCCGATGAGGTAAAGACCGCGATCGGAGCCGCACTCGACGCGGGCATCACCGAATTCAAACTGACGGGCGAGTTTGCCAAGATCGGGATTCCCGCTCGGGTCTCCTTTTCCAGCACCCCTCCGGTCGGCAACCCTTTCTACGACTCCGGCGTGGAAAAGATCGACCTGACCGGCGTGACCGACTGGCCGGAAGTGAATGTGAACGGACGGGTGGACGACGATTTCAACTTTCCCCCGGGCGATGTCCGCGGCCTGCCGGCAAGGGCGTTCGACGGACAAAAATATGATAACGGAGCGTTCCATTATGCCTATCCCGCCCTGCGCGAAGTGAGACTGCCCGCCGGAGTGAAAGCGCTCGGCTGTTTGGCATTTTTCGCCTGCCAGGCGTTGAGCTTCGTCTCCTGCGACGGCGTGGAGGAGGTCGGAGTGCAGGCCTTGTCGGGCTGCCCTTCGCTGGAGAGCGTGCAACTGCCCGAGGCGGTTCGGATTTATAACGCAGCTTTCATGGCTTCCGGTCTGACCTCCCTTTCGCTGCCCGAAACGACCCGACTCGGATACAGCGCATTTCAGCACTGCGATGCTCTGACCGAGCTGCGGCTGACAGCAGCAGGGAATATTACCCTGGAAATGGACAGTGGAGCAACTCCTTTCAGCCAGAACTTCGCCAAAGTATGCGATCTTACGCTGAATGCCGACAAGCATTACAGCACCGGCACGGCGGCCCCGAAAGCTGCGTCCGCCGACCAATGGGCCACGAACTACTACGGAGATCCGCTTACCTGGAAGAGCATCGCTTTCGAGTGACGCAGGGGTGTTTCGTTATTTTTGCCGCTCCCGTTGCTCCCGCATCTGAACGAACGGGCCGCACCCCGGAAGGATGCGGCCCGTTCGTTTCCCGGAAGAATGCGGGTTATTTGTAGACTTTGGGGGTGATGACGCCCCGGAGCACCACCAGCGCATTGGTGACCAGCGCTTCGAGTTCGTTCTCGCCCGGATAGACCGCGATCGGAGCGATGAACGAGCAGCGTTCGCGGATGTACTCCACGACAGGCTCGTTGTAGGCGATGCCGCCCGTGAGGACGATGGCCTGAACGCTGCCCGAGAGGGCCGCGGCCATGGCTCCGATCTGTTTCACGATGTTGTAGCACATGGCGTCGAGAACCTTTTTGGCCCGCTGGTCGCCCTGTGCGATGCGTTCCATGACCTGAATCACGGAGTTGGTTCCCAGGTAGGCCACCAGCCCGCCTTTGCTCGAAATGAATTTCAGCAGCTCCTCTTTCGTATATTGTCCCGAGAAGCAGACCTTGATCAGTTCGCTCGAGGGGATGCTCCCCGCGCGGTCCGGGGCGAAAGGACCGTCGCCGTCGAGCGCGTTGTTGACGTCGACGATACGTCCCTGCTTGTGTGCGGCGACCGAAATGCCGCCGCCCATGTGGGCCACGATCAGATTCGACTCTTCGTACACCCAGCCCATCCGTTCGCAGTGGAGACGCGCCGTGGCCTTCTGGTTCAGGGCGTGGAAGACCGGTTTGCGCGGGCACATCGGCATGCCCGAGATGCGTGCCGCGTCGTCCATCTCGTCGACCACCGGCGGGTCGGCGATGTAGGCCTTGACACCCGCCATGTGGGCGATCTGTGCGGCCAGCAGTCCTCCGAGGTTGCAGGCGTGTTTCATCTGCGCGTTCCGCAGATCGTAGCGCATGCGCGAATTGACTTCGTAGACTCCTGCGGGAATGGGGCGTATCAGTCCGCCGCGGCCGATCACCGCCGAGAGGTTTCTGATGTCGAACGCCTCTTCGCGGAGCGCCGAAAGGATCAGTCCGCGGCGCCAGTCCAGCTGGTCGTTCACGCCGGCGAAGCGGGAGATTTCCTCGGTGGAGTGACGGAGGTTCAATTCCAACAAAGGCCGCTCCTCGTCGTAGAGGGCGACCTTTGTAGACGTTGAGCCGGGATTTATTGCTAAAATTTTGTAGCCCATAAGTTCTCGGTTCGTTTTTAACGTGAGTCCGACGGATTCGCAACGACTGATTGTCGAAGGGTGACTTTCAACCGGGAGGCGTTGTTTCTTTCGTCGGGCTGGTTTAAGATTGGGTTAGGTCCGGATGACCGGAATTTTATTTTTTTACCGCCAGGCAGGCCAGCGCTATTGAGAAGAGCTTGGTCTTGCTCGTGTCGCCGCGCGAGGTGAGCACGCACGGAACCTTCGTACCCATGACCATCGCCGCCAGTTCGCCGCCGCAGAGGTGCGAGACCGACTTGAAGAAGACGTTGGCCGATTCGAGGTTGGGGAACAGCAGGCAGTCCGGATCGCCGGCCACCGACGAACCCTTGACCTTTTTGTGCTCGGCGACCTCCTTGTAGAGCGCCACGTCCAGCGACAGCGGACCGTCGACGACGACGTTGCCCAGCTGGCCGCGGTCGGCCATCTTGGCCAGCAGCGCGCCTTCGGTCGAGGAGATCACGTTGGGGAGCAGCTGCTCCGAGGGGGCGATGCAGGCGATTTTCGGCGTTGCTATGCCCAGCAGGTTGGCCGTGCGGGCCAGGTAGCCGATCTGCACCATCTTCTGCTTGAAGTCGGGGAGCGGAATGACCGCCACGTCCGAGATGATCAGCAGTTTGTGGTAGCAGGGCATTTCGACGATAGAAACGTGGCTCAGGACGCCTTTCGGGGGGAACAGCCCGGCCTCCTTGTTGAGGATGCCGCGCATGTATTTGTCGGTCGAGACCAGACCTTTCATCAGAACGTCGGCGTTGCCCGAAACGACCGATGCGACGGCCTGCTGGACGCATTTCACATCGTTGGGTTCGTTGACGATGTTGAAGGCGTTGATGTCGATGCCGTTCTCCTGGCAGACCTGTTTGATAACCTCCTTGTCGCCGAAGAGCGTAGGCTCCACGAGACCCTCCTTATAGGCTTCGTAGACCGCTTCCAGCGTATGCGAATCCTGTCCGTAAGCTACGGCAAGACGTTTTTTACCCCGTTTCCTCGCCTCCTCGACGATTTCGGTAAGATGCTGAATCATGGTGTTGTTACGTTTAAAATTGATATATGCTTTGTTGTTTTGCCTCTATGCTGCGGCGGTCGTTGCCGCCGTCGTCGTCGTCGTTTGCAAGCCCGACCCCACCCCAAAAACCTCCCGCGGGAGGGGCTTATCGCATGCGGCCGGGATGCGGACGTTATTTTACCAGATTGTAGGTGTCCGTGGCGATCACCAGCTCCTCGTTGGTGGCGATGGTGGCTACCTTGACTTTCGAATCCGCCGCCGAGAGGATCTTGTTCACGCCGCGCGCGCCCTTGTTGGCCGCAGGGTCGAATTTCACGCCCATGAACTCCAGTCCGGTGCAGACCGCCTCGCGCATTTCGCACGAATTCTCGCCCACGCCGCCCGTGAAGATGATCATGTCGACACCGCCCATTTCGGCGGCGTATTCGCCGATGAACTTCTTGATGCGTCCGTAGTACATATCGCGCGCCAGGATTGCGCGGGGATTGCCCTCGTCGTAGGCGCGGTCGATGTCGCGCATGTCGCTCGAAATGTCCGTGAGGCCCTGCACGCCCGACTTCTTGTTCATCATCGTGTTCAGCTCGGCATAGCTCATGCCCTCCTTTTCGCCGATGAACGTGATGGCGCTGGCGTCCACCTGGCCGCAGCGCGTGCCCATCACCAGGCCGTCGAGCGGCGAGAAGCCCATCGAGGTGTCGTAGGACTTGCCGTTGAGAATCGCCGTCACCGAACCGCCGTTGCCGATGTGGCAGGTGATGATCCGCGAGTTGTGGAAATCCAGTCCGGCCAGTTCGGCGCCCACCTTGGCCACATACTTGTGGCTGGTTCCGTGGAAGCCGTACTTGCGCACGCGGTATTTCTCGTAATAGGCGTGGGGCAGGGCGTACATGTAATTCACCGCCGGGATCGACTGGTGGAACGAGGTGTCGAACACCGTGACCTGCTTCACGCCCGGCAGGACCTTTTCGATCGAAAGCACGCCTTCGAGATTGGCGGGGTTGTGCAGCGGGGCGATCTCGAACAGCGAGCGGATCTTCGCCTTGACGTCCTCGGTGACGATGCAGCTCTCGGGGAAGAACTCGCCGCCGTGGGCTACGCGGTGGCCGACGGCCTTCACTTCGTCGAGCGACGCGATCACGCCGTGGGCGGGGTCGGTGAGGGCGTCGAGCACGAGCTTGATGCCGGTCGTGTGGTCGGGAATCGGCTGGTGAAGCTCGAACGGCTCCTTGCCGACGGGTTTATGGGTCAGGTCGCCTTCCGGGAGGCCGATACGTTCCACGATGCCTTTTGCGAGCAGTTTGCTCGACGCGTCCTCCATGTCGATCACCTGATATTTGATCGAAGAGGAGCCGCAGTTTAAAACCAGAATTACCATAATTTCTATTTTAAGTTTTTATGTTTTTTCTTCGTTGTTGTGCTTCCGGGCGGTGTTGTCGCCGCCTTCGGCGTCGTTTACAAGCCTGACCCCACCCCGGCCCTCCCTCGGGGAGGGAGATGGCGTACGTTTCATTCGCTTTAGGGCTGCAATCCGTTTGTTTATGTTTTTTCTTCGTCGTTGCGCTTCCGGGCGGTGTTGTCGCCGCCTTCGGCGTCGTTTACAAGCCTGACCCGGGCAAATTCAGCCATCTAATTCGCGGCGTTCCGCCGCGTATCCAATTCTAACCCTCCCCTAAATCCCCTCCTCGGAGGGGGCTTGTCGCAGCGTGACCGGGATTTCAGCCGGGATTTAACCGGGTTGCAGGTTATTTTTAATTCTTAATTTTTCATTTTTAATTGCGTGCAATTTGCGCTCCGATCCACATGCCCAGTGCGGCGAAGGCGATGCAGACCGCGACGCTCAACGCAATGTAGGCCGTCGCAGGCCCGTAGTCTCCGGCACGCAGCAACCGCACGGTATCGGCCGAAAAGGTCGAAAAGGTGGTGAATCCTCCGCAGAATCCTGCGATGAGCAACCATCCTGCCGCAGCCGAATTCGTGGTCTCCAGCAGAATGCCGATCAGCAGCGATCCCGCGGCGTTAACCGTGAACGTTCCGGCCGGAAAACCCAGCAACGTGTGCCCTCCGAGCAGCCAGACGGAGAGCATATAGCGGACGATGCTTCCGGCGGCGCCTCCCAGGCCCACGGCGAAAAGTTCACGAATCATAATTTAAATATATGTATTATTTTACGGATGTGCAAATTTAAGCAAAAAATGATTACGAATCGTTCAATTATTTGCCGAAATAAGTGGAATTTTTGTCACATATGGGTCGGGACCTTTTGGCGCCGGCCGTCCGGGCCATGCGGCGGCGTTTCCCTTCCGCGAGGGGCGTCGGGGGATGCATCGGTGCGCGGCGACTCCGCTTCTCCCGTGCGGGGCGGAGTCGGGAACGCGGCGGGATGCCGCGAAAACGGCGGGCG
>ERZ773108.3867-NODE-3867-length-10985-cov-25.848033_pt1 | contig 10985 bp, 8 predicted proteins | sample MGYA00580570_ERZ773108 | MGnify/ENA primary metagenome ERZ773108 (study PRJEB29015, sample SAMEA2737840) | human gut metagenome | biome: human gut; feature: human-associated habitat; material: faeces | place: China | collected 2012 ...
CCTGAATCCCCGCACCACCACTCGGATCAGTACCGGCAATCGTCAGAGCGTTAATTCGTTTCATGCCTGCACCTCCTGCGTCAATTGCCAGAGCGCATCAAGGAAATGTGGAACAAAACTGCCTGGCCCCTCGCTTCTGGCGACTGCGCGTTCTCCGGCTTGTTTCATCCAGTGACAGGCAGATGCGACATTTTCCAGCGTATCGCCTGGTAACGCACAGCAGGCAGCGACAACCGCCGATAATGCACAGCCAGTTCCTACCACTTTGGTCATTAACGGATCGCCACCGTGAATACCAATGATACGATGTCCATCGGTAACATAATCCATCTCGCCAGTGACCACGACGATTGCGCCAGTTTCCCGTGCCAGTGTTTGTGCAGCGGGTATCGCGTTAGCTGCGGCGTCAGTGGTATCCACTCCCCGTCCACCATTAGCAATACCAGCTAATGCCATGATTTCCGAAGCATTACCACGTATGGCGGTTGGCTTATGAGACAGAAGTTCCAGACAAAAACGGCGGCGATAATCGAGTGCACCAACCGCTACTGGATCAAGCGTCCAGGGTGTTTGAGAGCTTTTTGCTTGCTCAACGGCGGCACAGATCGACTGTGCGCGTAGCTGCGTCAGCGTGCCAACGTTAATCAGCAACGCACTAGCAATAGCCGCAAACTGACTGGCCTCTTCGGTTTCGATAACCATCGCTGGCGATGCACCGAGCGCCAGCAAGGTATTGGCAGTAAAGGTTTGCACCACATCGTTGGTCATGCAGTGCACAAGAGGGGAATGTTGGTGAAAAAGGTGTAACGCGTGCGCAGATTGCGCTGAACTCAGCAGGTCGACTTGCATAGTTTGCTCCTGCCATAACGTGAAGAAGCAATGACCTGGTGGTCCGTGACTTCCCTACGCTGGCATTATCCAGATCAGGTGATACGGGTATTTCTCAGCCTTCACGCAGAAGGGCACCCCGAGTCGTTTGGTTGCGATGATAAATCGCAGAGGAGGATGGTAATGTCCAGCGCACGCGTTGTAAACGAGGAAAAACGGCAGTTTTACAATCGCGTTAATAAATTATTTGATATATGAATCCAGCACCTTCAGAACGACATCCAGATCTTCTTCACGTTTTAGCTCATCCCCCTGGTGAACGATGTGTTCCGTTAGATGACCTTTAATCACTTCCCGCATCAGACCGTTTACCGCGCCACGGATAGCAGCAATCTGTTGTAAAACTGCGGCGCATTCGTGCGGCTCGTCGAGCATTTTCTTGAGCGCCACGACCTGGCCCTGAATCTTACTGGCACGCGCTTTCAGTTTCTGTTTATCACGGATTGTATGAGACATGGCAACACCTGGTTAACAAGAACGTGAAAAATCATAGCACTATTAATCTACTGGGGGGTAGTATCAGGTACTGGGGGGGAGTAGAATCAGATTGCCGAATTAATACTAAGAATTATTATCATGACCGAATTTACAACTCTTCTTCAGCAAGGAAACGCCTGGTTCTTCATCCCCAGCGCCATCTTACTTGGTGCGCTTCATGGCCTGGAACCAGGGCACTCAAAAACGATGATGGCGGCGTTTATCATCGCCATCAAAGGCACCATTAAACAGGCGGTGATGCTCGGACTGGCAGCAACCATTTCGCATACCGCGGTGGTCTGGTTGATTGCCTTTGGCGGGATGGTGATCAGTAAGCGCTTTACTGCTCAATCAGCAGAACCGTGGCTCCAGCTGATTTCCGCAGTGATCATTATTAGCACCGCGTTCTGGATGTTCTGGCGTACCTGGCGCGGCGAACGCAACTGGCTGGAGAATATGCACGGGCATGATTATGAGCATCATCACCATCATCACGATCACGAACATCACCACGATCACGAAGATCACCACGACCATGGACATCATCACCATCACGAACATGGCGAATATCAGGATGCCCATGCACAAGCCCATGCCAATGACATTAAACGACGCTTTGATGGTAGAGAGGTCACCAACTGGCAAATTTTGCTATTTGGCTTAACCGGTGGCCTTATCCCCTGCCCGGCAGCAATTACCGTGCTGTTGATTTGCATTCAGTTGAAAGCCCTGACACTGGGCGCAACACTGGTCGTCAGTTTCAGCATTGGCCTGGCGTTAACGCTTGTCACCGTAGGCGTTGGCGCAGCAATCAGCGTTCAGCAGGTCGCAAAACGCTGGAGCGGATTTAACACTCTCGCTAAACGCGCCCCCTATTTTTCCAGTCTGTTGATTGGCTTAGTTGGTGTGTATATGGGCGTACATGGCTTAATGGGCATAATGCGATAACTCAATCCTTTAGGGTTGCATGTTATCTTCAGCCCAGGATGATTCTTAAATCAGCTATTTCCGCTGACTCTCTGCTCGCTAAGGATGCTTTTAGGGCATCCTTTCATTTACACTTTTTACGAAATCATGGGATCACTAACAAAATATCGCTTGTCAGTTATATTGTATGGCAGGAAAGATATGCGACTGATATTACAGATCCCCAAAGTGGAGAGTTTATGACCATTAAAAATAAGATGTTGCTGGGTGCGCTTTTGCTGGTTACCAGTGCCGCCTGGGCCGCACCAGCCACCGCGGGTTCGACCAATACCTCGGGAATTTCTAAGTATGAGTTAAGCAGTTTCATTGCTGACTTTAAGCATTTCAAACCAGGGGACACCGTACCAGAAATGTACCGTACCGATGAGTACAACATTAAGCAGTGGCAGTTGCGTAACCTGCCCGCACCTGACGCCGGAACCCACTGGACCTATATGGGTGGCGCGTACGTGTTGATCAGCGACACCGACGGAAAAATCATTAAAGCCTACGACGGTGAGATTTTTTATCATCGCTAAAAAAAGCCCCCTCGGAGAGAGGGGGAAATGCAGACACCTTATTATTTCTTATTATTAGCCACTTGCTCGTCTTGCTTGTTATTAGTCGTATTTCACGTTGATTAATGCGGTTGCTTCCAGTGCGCCAGATTTAACTTTGTTTGTATCGTAGACGTAGTAACTGGCTGTTATCGGAATTGAAACCGTTGTATCTGTAAGTTTTGACTTTGCCGCAATTTCTTTTAAATTTGTGTATCCTTTACTGCTGTTAGTGATATTTAAAAGTGTGACTGGCGAACTATTACTTTCAAGAATAAATCCTACGCCATTATCTTCCGCACCTTTCAGTATTGTGTTGCTGTTGGTTAACAAGTCAGAACTTGATAAATACACCTGCATTTTCCGTGATGTTTGATTTTGTTGACCTAATAAATTTTTACAACGCAGAATAATATCCCCTTGTTTACTATTTATTGTTGCTTTGTTACCTGTGGCTGGTAATTGTGAAACGGGAATACTGTCTAAAGTAATTAATAAATCGTCCGGTTTGCAGGTTGTGGTTATCGGGTTGTATGACAATGTCAGATTAAAGGAATAGACACCTGCATTTTGTGCCAATGCATTTCTGTAGCTATTTACACATGCATCCCATGACTTGCCACCTAATAAACACAGTAGAAATTGTACTGCGGCACTCCCGCGTGTCGATGATGAAGCACTGGATAATGTTGCAACACCATTAATCATCACTGAACCGCCGCCCCCCGCAGAAACATTCACTTTTGCATTACTGGCCGCAGGTGTCACCGTTACCGAATAACCATTGGTGAAACTGGTCTGATTATTTGACAACGTGATGTTATTTTTATTGGTCCATTCAAAATGTAAATTTAATTTAATGGTATCGTTATAAAGTCCAACAATAATATCCGACGGGCTCATAGGGGTGATAGTATTTGTACTTACGCATGACGAATCATTAAAATTATGCTCATATGTCGCCATTTGTGTTTGAGTAAGTGCAAAATCCCCCTGAACAACCAAGTTGTGCTGAACAGATAACTCACTATAACATGCCGCATAGCTCACAGGCATAACCATCATCATTAATATAAATAGCATTATGCGAATTTCCATAGAACCACCTGACTATTACTGGCAAATATAATTTCTACTTTCATCAATCTCTTTACCGAAGGTGATTGTGCATGAAAGTCCTTGTTGCTTATCAATTGCCACATTAACCGATGGCGGTACTTCATTGGTGCGAATAAATAACTGACTTCCCTGGCCGACAACGCCAATATTATGACCATGGATATCATTGACTTCATAACCAAACGTTAATGATTGCCCATCTGCTCTTAACGCTTTTATAAACCATGGCTTGCGCTGATCGGTATCAAAATTAACCAGTACAACCGCGCCGCGATAAGGGGCGGCAATTTTCCGGTTGCCACGTAATTCTGCTTCGCTATCGCTTTGCGACACATCCAGCATCAGGTGATTTTCCCGATAAGGTGTCATTCCGTCGTATATCACCACTCCATTACGGTTTGTTGTGCGATATTTTTGCCCATTGACATAAGCATCTTTAATTCCTGGCGCATTCATCACAGCAAACGTTTCGGAAAGACGGTTCGCCAGATTAACGCCACCCGACCAGGCGACAATGCCCCCTGAAACACTGGCTCCAGCCTGTCGATAAGTACTCGACTGACTATAACTGCCATTCACTGTCGCAACCGGCGCGTTCCAGGTCAAATTCGCCCCAGCTGTCGTTTCATTTCCCTGATGTTGATGACTCAGGTTGACACCATAATTGAACTGATCCCGACTCCCTACTGTTCCTGATAATCCCGTATTATTTGAGGCAAACCCCTGATCATCAAACGTCGTTGAGTTAGACATATATATTTGCCGACGAGGCGTCGAAACGTCATCACCCCAATCAAAGGGAATCGATATAAAAATATTAAAACGTTTCTCTTCATGATGATTCTCGTCATAAGCCTGGCTTGCCGCGAGGGTATAGCTTATCCGTCGCAGGTTGTTGGAATAACTCAACTGATAATCCTTACTACTGCCGCTACGCCCCCAGTAATCTCGCCATAACGTACTTAATGACACAGACCCCCAACCTTCTGGCAATGACTGGCTCATATTGGCGGAAAAGCTATTTTTGCGGCCAAAATCGTTCTGGTAATAATCGGCAATGTCATAGACATCGTTTTCATCACGGCGATAATTATCTTTATTGTTTGCCCAAACGTGATCGTTAAATGTCCGGTAATCACGCGACGAATAACGCCAGGCCGCCAGACCAAAACGCGTCGACGTTTGGCTCACAAATTTGTTGTAGGCAATTTGATAACTTTGCCCGTCAAACACATCGCCGTTGTCTTGTTTACTATGCGACTTAGTGGCATCGACGGAAATGGCACCAATGCGTGTATTCCAGCCAGCCCCCAAAGTAAACGCGTAATAATTATTCGCGACCATCGAGCCACCATACAGCGTCAATAAATTATTAAAACCATACTGATAACCCGCCTGGACAAAATCACTTTGTTTGCTCGCCCCTTCAATATGGCTACGACCCGCCGCTAAATCATATTTCGACACGCCGGGTTGCAGCATATTTGGCACCGCTGCATAAGGCACCAGATAGGTGGTTACCGAGCCGTCCGCCTCTTTCACGCTGACATCAAGATCTGCTCCACCACCGGCCAACTGCAAATCTGTAATCGCGAACGGGCCAGGAGGAACCTCTTTCTGATAAACCACAAAACCATTCTGTTCAATAGTTACCAGCGCGTTACTCTGAGCAATCCCCTGCACCCGTGGCGTAAAATTTTGTTTCGAGTTAGGCAACATCTGCATATCACGAAACAACCGCACACCTCTGAAGCGAACAGAATCAAAAATATCGCTTGATGTGTACATATCACCCACGCGAAGCGTGCCGAGAAGTTGGGCAAATCCACGTTCCAGATACAGGGTATTGCTTTTCCACACCCCTGGATTGTTATTTGTTTTACTGAAACTGGCATCAGAATGCAGTTGCCACCCCAGTAAATTTAACCCGCTGTTAAAACGTACATATGTACTCTTGTTATTACCCGACGCTTTATAGTCGCTGTAATACTGACTCAGATAATAAGAGGTATAAAACGCATTAATACCCCGCTCCCAGTTTTCCGGTGGAACATAGCCACTTTCCAGTTCTTCCACCCAGGCCTGCGGGACACTGAAATCGAGACGAAAAACCCCGATATCCCAGGTATAGCTCCCACCCTGAACAAGTTGCTCAAATGTTAAACATTGCTTACCGCTGGCGAAGTTATCGCTATTAATGCCTAACCGCTTGATAACTTCTCTTGATAAACATGTTTCTTGCGGGTTGTCTTTAACAATAATCTCATATTTCCCGCGCCATTGCTTATTGACATAAATATCGATGTCATACTGCCCCGGTAAGGGTTGATTATCATCAAGACGAATATTTGCAACCTGCTGGTCTTTCATTCCACCTATCATAAAATGGGTATCAAAGGTTTCTTCAGCTGCATAAGCTTCAATGCCGAGCAATAACGCTACGATTGCTGATGCAAGTGGGGTCATTCTCAACATAGGCAGCTCCTGCAATTAAATTTTGTCACTAATATAGTTGCCATGGTCATCGATAATGGTCAGATGCCAGTTATTTGCATTATTACTTTTGACATTAACACTCTGACTTTCTAAGGGGGCAATCATAATAGTTTCATAATTGACTTTGACATTATTAGCTTTGACATCCGAAATCGTCACCCAATTAGCTGAGTCATTTTTTATCACCAAACCATTGCCACTGCGATTTACCAGCAATTTTTTAAATGTCGCTTTATTTACCGGAGCAATACCCGCTGGCCGGTAAAACAACTTAATTCTGTTTTGCATCGCAAACTTCAGTGCATTCTTACCTTCTTGCTCTGGACTATTTGGTGGAATATCCAGAACATTCAGATAAAAAATGCTTTCTTTATTAGTGGGCAGTTTATTCGGCATAATTTTGATTTTTACTTGCTGCCCGGAATTTGCCCCTATTTTTGCCACTGGTGGCGTTAACATGAAAGGAACCTGAATTTTTTCTGGTGGTAATGACGTATCGCCATCATCAATCCACGCCTGCAGCAGCGAAGAACGGTTTCCCTGGTTCATCAACTGCACCATCACTTCTTTATTTTCTGCCGGGTAAATAATGCGCGTCCCGTAGATAACAATTCCGGCATGTGCAGGAAGGACCATAGAAAAAATGAGTAAAGATAATAATCCTTTCATTTTAATTCCTCTTAAATTAAAAGGCCGCCATGGGATAGCGGCCATGTTTATTACCTGGAGAAACTTACAATTTTATTTATTAATCCTGCGCCACACGCATAACCAGAGAAGATAACACATCACCTGATTGCACTGAGTTATCTGTCAGTTTCAGGTATTTTGCTTTAAACGGAATAGCATATTGACCTTCCGCTGTTTTATAACTCTCAATGTTAAAAGGTGCAGAAACATCCAGGACATCGCTGTTATCACCTAAATAGAGATAGTAACCCACGGTATCGTTGCTACTGGCTATCGCCTTATCGTTACCGGTTATTTTATCGTTGGTAATCAACGAGAGTTTTACACCAGCAACTTCTTTCGGGCAGCTAATTTTTAACATGCTGCTGGTTACACCGACTGCATCATCATAGGTAGAATATTTAGCTTTACCTTCAAAGACACTGGTTGGTACAGTCGGCATATTAATACTTACTGAATCACCACCCGCTTCGAATTTACACGGAGATTCTGCAATATTCCCCTTAATAGTTAATGTTCCGGTATCAACGTCTGCAGCAAATACTCCAGCGCTCATAAAAAAAGAAGAAAAGACAGCGGCAGCAATAATTGAACGTTTCATAATATGTTCCTTAATAAAATTTATTTTTGGTTGTTAAGAGTCTGTATCTCTTGGAAACAAATTTCTCACATCAAAAAAGTTGCCGCAATGTAAACACATTGTTTTATTGATTTAAAACAAATTAACCATTGCAATATAAATACAACAAATATTTAAGAGTATTAACTATTTATCGCATCTATCAATTAATGTAGATTTATGTAAATGGTATTGTTGATATCAATAAAAAAGCCGAAATCATTTATATAAATGATTTCGGCTTTCTAAATGCAATTAAAATCAGGTTGCCAAATTAATCGTAGCGATTTAACACGATTCGACGTTTGCTATCGCTACCTGCAACAACCACTTCTGTCGTTACACCTTTGACGGGCGAAGAAAACAGATGACGGGTGTCAACATTATACGTTAACTGACCACAATGCTGTTGAGGTTGACCATTAACCATAGCCATACTGCATGTTGGGGGACTGATCCTGCCATTAATCGCTAATGTGGCAGTCTCTGAAGAGAATGCGGGAGAAGCCAATCCATAGGCAAGAAAAATAATTCCTGACAGCCAATACTTATTCATTGAACGTTATCCCTGTAGTAAAGGTTATGCCTGGATAGAATGAGTGCATAACAAACTATAGCTGTACATCCACTACACAGCCACGAAGGATGATAATGAAGCATTGCCTGTATGATCAATCGACTTTGTAGAGTTTCGGACGAAGGTCCGCAGAATATTCGCAGTATTAAATAAGTGTTCATTAATGCGGCAAAAACTAATACACCGCATCAATGTAACATCTCTGCGGTGTATGAAGAATAACCAGAATGGTTAATAGGCGTTAGACCGCGCGGAAGGAAATCTCGCCTGGAATGACTTCACCCTGCCAGTAGAGCTGAGCTGCAACGCGGTCAGCCAGCTGGCGGTAGATAGCGGTAAATTCGCTCTCCGGACGGCTGATAACCGTTGGCGTACCTTTATCGAGATCCTCACGTAAGGAGATGTGTAACGGCATCTGCCCCAGCAGCTGTGTATGGTATTTTTCAGCCAGTTTCTCTGCACCACCGGTACCGAAAATCGGTTCATGGTGACCACAGTTACTGCAAATATGCACACTCATGTTCTCGACAATACCGAGCACCGGAACCTCGACTTTCTCGAACATCACAATGCCTTTTTTCGCATCGATCAGCGCGATGTCCTGCGGGGTGGTGACCACGACTGCACCGGTTACTGGAATGTTTTGCGCCAGCGTCAATTGAATGTCACCGGTGCCTGGCGGCATATCAAGCACCAGATAGTCGAGATCCGGCCACAAGGTTTCCTGCAACATCTGCATTAACGCCTTGCTCGCCATCGGTCCACGCCACACCATCGCATTGTCGTCAGTGACCAGATAACCAATTGAATTGGTTGCCAGGCCATGAGACATAATCGGTGCCATATGGGTACCGTCCGGCGAAGTTGGACGCTGATTTTCTGCGCCCAACATTGTTGGGATTGATGGGCCGTAGATATCGGCGTCCAGAATGCCGACTTTCGCCCCTTCTGCCGCCAGCGCCAGTGCCAGGTTTACCGCCGTGGACGATTTACCCACGCCGCCTTTACCGGAACTCACCGCGATAATGTTCTTCACACCGTTAATTCCCGGCTGATTCTTCACGCGTTTCAGAGTGGCTATGTTATGCGACAGTTTCCAGTCGATAGCTTTCGCCCCGGTGATGCGCAGCAGTTCGGCGCTACATTGCTCTTTTAACTCTTCGAACGCGCTATGCCAGACAAACGGCATAACCAGTTCCACATGCAACGTGTCGTCCATCCAGGCGACATGGTGCAACGCTTTCAGCGTGGTGAGGTTATGCTTCAGGGTTGGGTGCTGAAAATTGGCCAGTGTCCCGGCGACCATTGCGCGCAAGGCTTCTGGTGATTTGGCCTGGGATTGTTCGTTCATCCCGACTCCTTTTTTGTATAGATAAACCATCAGCTGATAGTTTACCTGAAGAATATAGAGAAGTACTTACTTAACATTTTCCCATTTGGTACTATCTAACCCCTTTTCACTATTAAGAAGTAATGCCTACTATGACTCAAGTCGCGAAGAAAATTCTGGTGACGTGCGCACTGCCGTACGCTAACGGCTCAATCCACCTCGGCCATATGCTGGAGCACATCCAGGCTGATGTCTGGGTCCGTTACCAGCGAATGCGCGGCCACGAGGTCAACTTCATCTGCGCCGACGATGCCCACGGTACACCGATCATGCTGAAAGCTCAGCAGCTTGGTATCACCCCGGAGCAGATGATTGGCGAAATGAGTCAGGAGCATCAGACTGATTTCGCAGGCTTTAACATCAGCTATGACAACTATCACTCGACGCACAGCGAAGAGAACCGCCAGTTGTCAGAACTTATCTACTCTCGCCTGAAAGAGAACGGTTTTATTAAAAACCGCACCATCTCTCAGCTGTACGATCCGGAAAAAGGCATGTTCCTGCCGGACCGTTTTGTGAAAGGCACCTGCCCGAAATGTAAATCCCCGGATCAATACGGCGATAACTGCGAAGTCTGCGGCGCGACCTACAGCCCGACTGAATTGATCGAGCCGAAATCGGTGGTTTCTGGCGCTACGCCGGTAATGCGTGATTCTGAACACTTCTTCTTTGATCTGCCCTCTTTCAGCGAAATGTTGCAGGCATGGACCCGCAGCGGTGCGTTGCAGGAGCAGGTGGCAAATAAAATGCAGGAGTGGTTTGAATCCGGCCTGCAACAGTGGGATATCTCCCGCGACGCGCCATACTTTGGTTTTGAAATTCCGAACGCGCCGGGCAAATATTTCTACGTCTGGCTGGACGCACCGATTGGCTACATGGGTTCTTTCAAGAATCTGTGCGACAAGCGCGGCGATAGCGTAAGCTTCGATGAATACTGGAAGAAAGACTCCACCGCCGAGCTGTACCACTTCATCGGTAAAGATATCGTTTACTTCCACAGCCTGTTCTGGCCAGCAATGCTGGAAGGTAGCAACTTCCGCAAGCCGACCAACCTGTTTGTTCACGGCTATGTGACGGTGAACGGCGCGAAGATGTCCAAGTCTCGCGGTACCTTTATTAAAGCCAGCACCTGGCTGAATCATTTTGACGCCGACAGCCTGCGTTACTACTACACTGCGAAACTCTCTTCGCGCATTGATGATATCG
>ERZ773108.3870-NODE-3870-length-10980-cov-3.636888_pt1 | contig 10980 bp, 8 predicted proteins | sample MGYA00580570_ERZ773108 | MGnify/ENA primary metagenome ERZ773108 (study PRJEB29015, sample SAMEA2737840) | human gut metagenome | biome: human gut; feature: human-associated habitat; material: faeces | place: China | collected 2012 ...
CCCCTAAGGATTGTGTCTATGAATGCCTTGTTTTTAACCTTGAATCGCTCATGGCAGTAAATCATGCCAGCGAACGTCTGCTTAAGAAGATCGGAAGTGACACTCTGACTATCCCTTCCCTTATCAAAGCACCTGTAAAGAATTTAGAGCATATCACCTCCATGATGTTTGAACATATCAAAAAGCGTACCGAAGGGCACGAGCTTATGGTGATTGGTACCCTATACGAATTCTTAGGCTATATTTTGGAAAATAAATTGTATGAAAACGTTCGAATCATCAGTCAAAAGGATAGCCGAAAAATAGAACATTTAAAGAAAGCTCTTGAAGTGATTGAAAACCATTATGCTGACTGTATCACACTGGAAGATCTGGCTCAGGCCGCCGGTATGAATTCAAAATATTTCTGTCGCTACTTTAAAGATATGACCCATAGAACTCCTGTTGACTATCTGAATTACTATAGAATAGAACAAGCTTGTTTCAAGCTCGTTACTTCGAATGAATCAATCGCAGACATCGGACTTAGCTGTGGATTTAACGATGTAAGCTACTTTATCAAAACATTTAAAAAATATAAAGGAATGACACCGAAGAAATATCTTCGCGCACCACTGTAATCAAAAATTGCGAAACAGGTCAACCCCATCATTTTTTTCACGCAAAAGGAGATCCCCTTACGGAGATCTCCTCTTTTCATATCTCATTCACTCATGAAATATCCTTATTTATCTTCTTTTTCTGCAGCGTATACAGTTACCAGTTTGTTCAGGTAATCGTATCTCTCCATAGCTTCCTGCTCATTGATTGCGAACAGTTTTTCTGCTTTTTCCGGATTTGCTCTCTTAAGTGCATTGTAACGTACTTCTCCGTCGAGGAATGCCTGATAATCTTCTTTCTTCGGCTCTTTACTGTCGAGGAAGAATTTATCTCCTTCTGCTCCCGGATTGAAGCGGAAGTTATTCCAGTATCCACATTCTACCGCAAGCTGCTCCTCTGTCTGAGCTTTGCTCATACCTTTCTTGATTCCGTGGTTGATACACGGTGCATAAGCGATAATAAGTGACGGTCCCGGATAAGCCTCTGCCTCTGTAATCGCTTTCACTGTCTGGTTGAAGTCAGCTCCCATAGCAATCTGCGCTACATATACATAGCCGTAGCTCATTGCCATTCCCGCAAGGTCTTTCTTCTTCGTCTCTTTACCGCCTGCTGCGAACTGTGCTGTAGCTCCTGTCTTTGTTGCTTTTGATGACTGTCCGCCTGTATTGGAGTAAACCTCTGTATCAAATACCATGATGTTGATATCTTTACCGCTTGCAAGAACATGGTCAACACCGCCGAATCCGATATCGTAAGCCCATCCGTCACCACCGAAGATCCACTGGGATTTCTTAGCCAGGAAATCTTTCTGAGCAAGGATTTCTTTTGCTTTGTCACATCCGCAAGCTTCAAGAGCAGCAACAAGTTTGTCTGTAGCAGCGCCGTTTGTAGCACCTACAGCAAATGTATCCAGCCATTCCTGACCAGCTGCCTTAACGTCTTCGTTTGTTCCGTTAGCAACAACGTCTTCAACTTTTGCTTTTAAGCCATCGCGGATAGCTCTCTGAGCAAGAAGCATACCATAACCAAACTCAGCGTTATCTTCGAACAGAGAGTTGGACCATGCAGGACCCTGTCCCTTAGCGTTTACTGTGTATGGTGTAGATGGTGAGGAGTTACCCCAGATAGAAGAACATCCTGTTGCGTTTGCGATGTACATTCTGTCACCGAACAGCTGAGTGATCAGTTTAGCGTATGGTGTTTCACCACATCCTGCACAAGCTCCAGAGAACTCAAGCAGAGGCTGTTTGAACTGGCTGCCTTTAACAGTTGCTTCTTTAAATTTAGCGATAACATCTTCTTTAACCGGCAGTTTAACTGTGTAGTCAAAGTATTTCTGCTCGTCTGCGCTTGCTTCAAGGTTTTCCATAGCAAGTGCTTTCGCACCCTTCTTACCTGGGCAAACGTTTACACAAGAACCACATCCTGTACAGTCAAGTGCGGATACGGACATTGTGAATTTATATTCTTTCATACCTGTAAGGTCTAATGTCTTCATGCCTTCAGGAGCATTAGCTGCTTCTTCAGCTGTCAGAGCTACAGGACGGATAACTGCGTGCGGGCAGACATAAGCACATCTGTTACACTGGATACAGTTTTCCGGATTCCATACAGGAACGTTAACTGCGATACCACGTTTCTCATATGCAGCTGCACCTGATGGTGTAGTACCGTCTACATAATCCTTGAATGCAGATACAGGTAAGGAGTTACCTTCCTGAGCATTAACTTTAGCCTGGATATTGTTAACGAAATCGATAACATCCTGACGTCCTTCTGTTGCATGAGTCATATGAAGACCTTCGTCCTCAGCGTTCTTCCAGCTTTCCGGAACCTGGATCTCTACAACCTGTTTAGCACCAGCGTCGATAGCTGCCCAGTTCTTCTGTACGACATCATCACCTTTACGTCCGTATGTTGCCTTGGCAGCAGCTTTCATAAGGTCGATTGCCTGATCTTCTGGAATGATTCCTGTCAGTTTGAAGAATGCAGACTGAAGGATTGTGTTGATACGTGTTGGTCCCATGCCAGTTTCAATACCGATCTTAACACCGTCGATTGTGTAGAATTTGATATTGTGGTTAGCGATGAAAGCTTTTACCTGTCCTGGTAAATGTTTCTCAAGACCTTCCATATCCCATGCACAGTTAAGGAGGAATGTACCACCGTCAACAAGTTCCTGAACCATGTTGTATTTGTTTACGTAGGATGGATTGTGACATGCTACGAAGTTTGCTTTGTGGATCAGGTATGTAGATTTGATCGGTTTCTTACCGAAACGCAGGTGAGACATTGTAACACCACCAGACTTCTTAGAGTCATAGTCGAAGTAAGCCTGTGCATACATGTCAGTATTGTCACCGATGATCTTGATAGAGTTCTTGTTAGCTCCTACAGTACCGTCAGCTCCAAGTCCCCAGAACTTACAGTTGATTGTTCCTTCTGGTGTTGTAACCAGTGGTGCACCAACTTCAAGTGAAAGATTTGTAACATCATCGTTGATACCGATTGTGAATCTTTCTTTGTCTGCGTTGTTGAATACTGCAACGATCTGTGCAGGTGTTGTATCTTTAGATCCTAATCCGTAACGTCCGCCGTTAACCGGTACTGCGTCGAACTTAGATCCCTTTAATGCAGAAACAACATCCAGGAATAATGGCTCTCCCTGAGCTCCTGGTTCTTTTGTTCTGTCAAGTACATTGATGTATTTTACTGTGTCAGGAATTGCATCAATTAATGCCTGTGCACAGAATGGTCTGTAAAGACGAACCTTAACAACACCAACTTTTTCCCCAGCTGCTGTTAAGTAATCGATTGTCTCTTCGATTGTGTCACATACAGAACCCATAGCAATGATAACTTTCTCTGCGTCTGCTGCTCCGTAGTAGTTGAAGAGTTTGTAATCTGTTCCGATCTTCTCGTTAACTTTGTCCATGTACTCCTGTACGATAGCCGGCATAGCATCGTAGTATGGGTTACATGCTTCTCTTGCCTGGAAGAAAATGTCCGGGTTCTGAGCTGAACCTCTCTGGCATGGGTGATTTGGATTCAGTGCATGATTTCTGAATGCATCGATTGCGTCCATATCTACCAGATCTTTCAGATCTTCGTAATCCCATGTCTCAATCTTCTGAATCTCGTGTGATGTACGGAATCCATCGAAGAAGTTGATAAATGGAAGTTTTCCTTTTAATGCTGCGCAGTGTGCAACTGGTGTTAAGTCCATAACTTCCTGTACGCTGGATTCGCAAAGCATTGCTGCACCAGTCTGACGACAGGCGTAAACATCAGAGTGATCTCCGAAGATATTCAGTGCATGGCTTGCAAGCGCACGAGCGGATACGTTAAATACTCCAGGAAGCTGTTCTCCTGCTACTTTATATAAGTTAGGAATCATTAACAGAAGTCCCTGTGATGCTGTAAATGTTGTTGTCAGAGCACCAGCAGAAAGAGATCCGTGTACTGCTCCTGCAGCACCAGCTTCTGACTGCATCTCTGTTACCTGAACAGTCTGTCCAAATATGTTCTTTCTTCCTTCTGTAGCCCATTCATCTACATGTTCCGGCATAACGGATGATGGTGTAATAGGGTAAATTGCTGCAACTTCTGTATATGCATATGAAGCATGAGCTGCGGCCTGGTTACCATCCATGGTCTTCATTTTTCTTGCCATTTTCGTTGTTCCTCCTTGATAATAGTACAAATCATATATTGACGTGTATGGTTTTATTATATCTCCTGTATCATCAAAAGTCTAGCGATTCCGACTGTTATTTTGTTCATTTTTTGGTACAAATACAGATTCTCGTATCATTTTGTCGGCATATTTGCCCATAAAACTGAGAATAAATCCCAAATTCATTTGGAAAGAATATGCTTAATAAGCACATACATCACAATCGCAAATGCAAATAAATACCCAATCGCACCAATTGCCGGGATTCCGCAGATCTTCGGGCTCATATTGGTAGTGCAGATAATGCTTGAACTGATCAGCAATGCCATCACCCACAATCCCATTACCACATTCCGCACCAGACGCCTCAGTAACTGTGCCAGATCGTTGGATGCATGCAGATCCAGGTTAACTCTTGTCTGACCTTTCATCAGACCATGTAGTGCATCCGCCGCAAGTCCCGGGACTTCTACTGCTTTATGCATCGAACGGTAAAGATTCTTTCCTGCATGTTTTAATTCTTTTTTCCAATCCAGATCTTTCCACATACTCTCTGAAATATGTCTGGATGCGATCTCGATCATATTGATCTGTGGAGCAATGTCTGCAAGCACGCCTTCCATGTTAGTCAATCCTCTTGCCAGCATCGTCAGACCATGCGGCATACGGATCTTATTTTCCTTCATCACTTCCATAAGATCCATCATCACTTCTGCAACATCGATCTCTCCCATATCTAAGGACCCATACTTCGACATCAGTTCACTGATATCTTCATACAATACGCTCTGATCTGGTTTCTCTTTAAATTCACCCAGTGCCATGACTGCTTCCTGGATCATGCCGATATCATTTTCTGCAATGCCGCGGATTGCTTTTCCGATCAGTTCTTTATCCCGTTCGGTCAGTCTTCCCATCATTCCCATATCGATCCATACAATCTTGCCATCCTGGATCTTTACATTTCCCGGGTGGGGATCTGCATGGAAGAAACCGTCTTCCATCACCTGTTTGATATAATTATCGATCAGCTTGATCCCGATCTCTTCCAGATCGTATCCGCCTGCCAGAAGTTTCTCTTTATCATCGATCGCAGGCCCTTCGATGTATTCCATGACCAGCACATGCATGGTTGTATATTCCTGATATAGTTTCGGTGTTCTTACATATACGACATCCGCATTCCTTCTGGCAAACTCTTCCATATTCGATGCTTCGGTGAGAAAATTCATCTCTTCCCGTGTCACATTCCAAAGTTCATCCAGTACCTGGTCGAAGTCAGCCATTCCTTTCAGACTGATCGGCGGCATCAGCTTTACTGCCTTCCGAAGGAGTCCGATATCTCTTGCCATAATTTCATAAATGCCTGTTCGCTGAACCTTGATAACAACCTGTTCACCGCTGAGCAGTTCTGCTCTGTGGACCTGTGCAATGGATGCTGATCCCAGTGGTGTATCGGAAATAAATGCAAATATTTCATTCCACGGACAACCATATGCCTGTTCGATTACTTCTTTTACTTCCGGAAATTCCATCGGAGTTACTTCTGAACGCAGACACATCAGTTCATCACAATACCTTTTCGGTAAAATGTCTGAATGCAGTGACATAATCTGACCGATTTTAATATAAGTAGGCCCCAGATCCTCCAGTATCATCCGGAGTTTCTGAGGCGTAATTCCCCTGGTGATTCCATATTTATGAAGTACGGATGTAATCTCCTTTAACCTGGTACGGTATTCTTTGGATTCTCCCTTACTCATGAACCTGTTCCTCTTTAAATGTCTTCGTTCTCAGCTGTCTCTTCTTCCGCTGCTTTCTCTGCCGCATCTTCGCATACGGATTCGTCTGCCACATCTTCTACCGTCTCTGCAGCTTCAAATTCTTCCTGTTTTTTCTCCATCTCATCAATTCTCTGTTTCAACAATGCCATCTGTTCCGGAGTCATCTTATCCAAAAGCTCATCCAGTTCTTCCGGTGAAGATGTTTTTACTTTTACATTCACTTTTTCTCTTACTGTCGACTTGATGTTATGCTTAAGTTCTTCATTCAGTGCTTTGCCCTGTTCAACAGTCAGCTCACCCTTTTTCACCATCTCATCCAGAAGTTCTTTTGATTTCTCTCCTGTGACTGCAACTGCTCCGATTCCTGCAAGTAATACTTTCTTTAATCCGCTTCCTAATTTTTCCATAGGTCGTTCTCCTTTCGCTGTCTATATAGACAGGCTTTCCAAAAGCTTTGGAATAAATATGATCATTCCTGCAATTGCTGCCATGATTGCCACGATCAGTACTGCTCCTGCTGCAGCATCTTTGGCAAGCTTTGCAAGCGGCCTTCTCTCTTTTGTAACCAGATCAACCACTGCTTCTACCGCCGTATTCACCATTTCCAATGCCATGACAAGACCAAACAATGTCAGGCAGATACACCACTCTACCGGTGTAATATGAAATACGAATCCTGCGATCACCACACAAACCATTGCCACACAATGAATCTTCATATTCCGTTCCTTCGTTACCACTGCAAATATTCCGGCAAATGCATAACCGAAGCTTTTATACAATGGATCTTTCTTTTGTTTCTTCATTTTTGCACCTGTCCTTTGTTTTCTTACATTTTAACACATTTTGCACAAATTTACACAAACATTGTATGTATTTTGTTTTATTTTAGAAATAATACGGACTTTTAAAGAAAAGTATGACCTTTTATAAATTCTGCATCCAGCATAATTTTTCTATCAAAATAAGAGGACAAAAATAAATACAGGGATTCTGCTTCTTATACCAAAATCCCTGTATTTTATCACCATATGCTCTACAGAACTTATATTCTATTATACATTCTCTACATTCATTCCTTTGAGAATTCTCTGATTCTTCTCTTCCACATTCAGCTTTTCCGTAAATGCTTTCGTTTCTTTTACTATGACTTTGCTGAGTGCAAGCAAGGCTATCAGATTTGGGATTGCCATCAATGCATTGAAGATATCTGCGATATTCCATACTGCCGCAACCGTCATATATGGTCCGATGAATACACATATAATATAAAGCCATCTATACGCTCTTACAGCTTTCATATTCTTATTAAACAGATATTCCAGGCATCGTTCTCCGTAATAATCCCATCCAAGAATCGTTGTAAATGCAAAGAATACCAGACAAATCATCAATGCAAAGGATGCCACAACCGGCGGGAACGGAAGTCCCTTCTGGAAGGCCGCTGTCGTAATTTCCACACCTTCCAGTCCCGTATTCCATGTTCCTGTAATGACAATAGAAAGTCCTGTCATCGTACAGATCACGATCGTATCAATAAATGTACCTGTCATTGACACCAGTCCCTGTCTTGCAGGTTCTTTGGTCTGTGCTGCAGCCGCTGCGATCGGTGCGCTTCCAAGTCCGGATTCATTCGAGAAGATTCCTCTGGCAATACCTTTCTGCATTGCTACGATCATACTTCCCATTGCACCACCGGCCAGTGCGCTTCCGGTAAATGCTGATTTTACAATTGTTACAATAGCTGCCGGAATTGCGGTAATATTTGTCACCATGATAATGACTGCCAATACTACATACAGAACCGCCATGAACGGAACGACGATCTCAGATACTTTTGCAATTCTCTTGATTCCACCTAATACAACCATTCCGACACATACCGTCAGTACCAGACAGGATATTACAGTTGCCCATGAATAATCATTTCCAAATAATGCTACTGTATGCGCCATGTCCGGATCAAAAAAGTTACGGACTGCAGATGAGATACCATTCACCTGTGTAAATGTACCGATTCCGAACAATCCGACTCCTGCCCCGAAGAATGCAAATATCTTTGCAAGCCATCTGAACTTTACGCCCATTCCATTCTCAATGTAATAAAATGGTCCGCCAAGTACATGCCCGTCTTCATCGATTGTACGATATTTTACTGCCAGAAGACCTTCTGAATACTTTGTTGCCATTCCTAAAAATGCTGTCAGGATCATCCAGAATAACGCTCCCGGTCCACCTGCAGAAATTGCAGTTGCCACACCGACGATATTACCGGTACCGATTGTTGCCGATAATGCGGTACAAAGAGCTCCAAAGCTGGTTACTTCTCCGTGTCCGTCTTCTTCATTTTTCACCATGAATTTTAACGCTTTCCCAAGATACCTTACCTGAAGAAGGCCCAAGCGCACAGTCAGAAAAATTCCTGTGACCAGAATTAAGATGATTAACGGAAGTCCCCATACGACTCCGTCAAACCATGTGATAAAAGTGTCAATACGTCCAAAAATTCCCATAATTCATTCCTCCATCCTTTTGCCTGAGAGATTTGCAGATCTGTTTTCTGCTTACACCTTCGGCGCTTTTCATTTCATTACGAAAAGACTCTCCTGAGTTTTTTATGATAACGTAATCGCATTGCAGCAAATTCGTCAAAGTAATTGTCATTATTTTGAGAATAAATCCTCACCCAAATCGCTTTAGCACGTCTTTGCTTTAGCACGATGTAGGATAGCTTATCATGAATCTTTACATATAGCAAGATATTTTATAATTAAAAATGCAGGCAGCATTTATAAGTTATAATTATAATTCCTGTCTGCATCTGTATTTTTATTCTTTTCCGACTGCCTTTCAGAATCCGAAATCTGCATAATCTTCCGGCAAAAAACGGTGATAGATCATATGACACCCTTCGTCCTTAAAGCAGTAATAGTATTCGTCCTCATTTTCTTCCGGAAATCTTACCCAAAAGTCAAATTCTCCGTTGTGCATATCTCCCACCCTGATATCTTTTGCCTCTTTCTGAAATATCGCAAGGATATCTTCTTTTTTGATTCCGTGATTCATCATCAGCTCCACCAGCTTTTTGATGAATTCATTTTCTGCCGTATGTTCATGTACATAGACACTTCCCTGTTCTGGAATATGCAGGCAGAATCTGTCTTTTTTGTGCGTCACACAGATATCTCCGAGTTTTTTCTTTACTTCTTCCGGGAACTGTTCCAGACGTGTCTGCATCTCATCCACATCGTCATCCGCCTCAAAGAAATGATTGAGGGAAATCAATGGATAATACAAACGGATCTCTTCTTTTCGAAATCCAAGTTTTGCCTGTTCTTCTTTTATAATATCGATCAAATTTTTTTCCAGACGTTTAAATCCCATTTCTGTTCTACGTGCTCCTTTTATTTCTCATATATTCAGCTTTCCTGTTCCATGTCTCTTAATTGACAAGCCCATTTCCAATACATTATACTACATTTATAATATTTACTGTATTTTAACATCAGATTTTTAAGGAGGAAATTTATCATGATCATCAAACATGGACTTGTGGTAGATCCGGCATCTGGTCTGTCCGAGCATATGGATATACTGGTGAAGAACGGAAAAATTGCAAGAATCGCACCTGAAATTTCAGAAGATTCAGAGGAGATTCTGGAAGCCGGAGGACTCATTGTCGGACCGGGACTCATCGATACACATGTACATTTCCGTGATCCGGGATTTACATATAAAGAAGATATCCATACAGGAGCAAAGGCATCTGCAAAAGGCGGGTTTACTACTGTAATCTGTATGGCGAATACATCCCCTACGGTCGACAATACAGACACCCTAAAAGATAATCTTGCACGTGCTTCCAAAGAAGATATCCGTATCTTCCAGGCTGCTGCAATCTCCCGTTCATTAAAGGGCCGGGACGAAGTAGACATGCTTGCATTAAAAGAAGCCGGGGCATGCGGATTTACCGATGACGGCATCCCTCTTCTGAATGCTGAGTTCTGCTATCAGGCGATGAAAAATGCCGCAAAGTTAAACGTTCCGATCAGTCTTCACGAAGAAGACCCGGCTTTTATCCGCAACAATGGAATCAATCATGGCAAAGTATCCGATGCACTCGGCATCTACGGTTCTCCATCCATTGCCGAAGAAGCACTGGTGGCAAGAGACTGTCTTCTGGCGCTCCGTTCCGGTGCAGATGTTGTAATCCAGCATATCAGTTCCGGTGTATCGATTGATCTGATCCGTACATACAAAAAACTGGGGGCAAAATTACACGCTGAGGCAACACCGCACCACTTCTCCTTAACAGAAGACGCTGTTTTGGAACATGGCACGCTGGCAAAGATGAATCCGCCGCTTCGTACGGAAAATGACCGCCAGCAGATTATTGCAGGACTCGCTGATGGAACTATTGACCTGATTGCTACGGATCATGCCCCACACAGCACAGAAGAAAAATCCAAACCGATCACAGAAGCCCCAAGCGGCATTATCGGTCTCGAGACCTCCCTTGCACTCGGTATCACCAACCTTGTAAAGCCCGGATATCTGACCATGATACAACTTCTGGAAAAAATGACAGTGAACCCTGCAAAGCTATATCACCTGCCTTATGGAACAATTCAGGAAGGTGCAGATGCAGACTTTGTTATATTTGACCCTGATGAAACATGGATCCCGAAAGAATATGCTTCCAAATCATCAAACTCACCATTTACCGGAAAGGAACTTACCGGTAAGGTGAAATATACGATTTGCGGAGGAAACGTCGTATATTCTGATATAAAATAAGCTTGGGATTTAATTCAGGAAGGCTGTGGATACCCGAACCGGAATAAAGCTTGAAAAGGTGTTCCTGTTCAGGTTCCATCGGCGGGTCAATTCTAAAGGGGCAAAATTCTGCTAAAAGCAGGC
>ERZ773108.3872-NODE-3872-length-10967-cov-9.669905_pt1 | contig 10967 bp, 8 predicted proteins | sample MGYA00580570_ERZ773108 | MGnify/ENA primary metagenome ERZ773108 (study PRJEB29015, sample SAMEA2737840) | human gut metagenome | biome: human gut; feature: human-associated habitat; material: faeces | place: China | collected 2012 ...
CACTGTCCGTTACGGAAAAACCGTTGTCATACAGTATCTTATCCATAGCGAGAACAGAAATATCATGGTCTATATCTCCTATATAGCTATCAAACACAAAACCACCCCTTTAGATAAAGTCCGAATGTGAATTGAGCGGCGGAGTATACGCTATTTTTGAATACAACTCAAAAAGCGCCTTGTTTTCCGGTCGGTCTGCGGCAATATTTTCCTTGTAATAGTCGCATACTGTTTCAATATCCATGCGGTCAAACGCAGTCATATTAACCTTTCCGGTATTTACTTCTTTTCCCTGCATTTTGGGGAGTATTACCGCCTTGTAAAGATACGCAACTCCCGAAGATATTTCTTTGAGCCTTTTAAGGTGATTAACCTGCTTTTTTGAGGGGATAGCTCTGAGATTCTTCATAAACAGCTCCGGTACTATTTCCGCCAGCATTCAATAATTCCTCCTCGGTTACAATTCTGGTTTTTGGCTTTGCGTAGTCGGTTATAACGCAGAAATACCGGCTACCTGCCGTTTTATGCCGGGAATACACATAACCGTACCCCGTTTCCATACAGGCGTTGCAGCGCGCCCAGTCCTCCGGGGAGATTTCTCCCCAGTCGCCGCATTTGTGGCGTTCAAGCGCGCAGGCAATATCTGTTTCCGAAAGTATTTCCTTTGCCTTTCGGCTCAACGTATACTGCCCTATATCCCGCATCTTCATAAGTATAGGTCTGCGGGAATACTGTGTTTTAAGCGCTTTCAGTGTAACCACCGCTCTTTGCTCTGCCTGTATCGCCTTTAAAAAATTCTCGTAAGCGGCAGATAATTTTCTTATGCTCTGAGGATAATTTTTAAAGGCTTCAAGCAGCTTTTTCTTGGCGTGCTTGGCTTTTATGGAACGGAATAGTAAGCGTATTTTTGCAATTATTTCTCTTTTAAAGTTCATATGTACCCCTTTCACGCTGCGGCGGGCAGAATGCCTGCCGTTTTGGTGCGGATGTTCTGCATTATATTATCCAGCTCGCATAGGCTTTTTTGGAGTCTAAAGGATATTTCCGTCAGCTTAAAGCCGTCAAGCAGCAGTGTCAGCACTTCGCGCTCGTTTTGTTCAAAGGCGTTTAAAAGCTCGGATATTTGTATGCGCTCCAAAAGTTCGGCTATACCGTCGCGCTCGTCCGCTAAGGTTTCCTCAACAATGCGGTAATAGTCGTCGTTGCAGAACAGGCTTATAACGTTCCCCTCGCTTTCCGCCTTTACTGCCGCAACCGCTCTGTCCATCGCCGCATATGCGCGCTTTTTAAAATTGTCTTTGCCGGAGATAACGCAATCCAAAAACGCGAATACAACGGTATCGTAGTATTCATCGGGGGATAGTCCTCGTTCTTTCAGGTATTGCGTTATAACTCCGTGCTGTTCCGCCGCAAACGCGGCTTTTTCTTCTGTTAATATCATTTTTCTGTCTCCTTATTCATCTCTATGACGCTAACAGGTCGAATAGCGTCAACTGTTTGTCTTGAGTTGCCGTTTCGGGTTCGGGCAGCATAGGTACTTCCGGCTTAATAACTTTAAGCTCCGGCTTTTTCGTTTCCCTGTCGTTTTTAACCGCCATTTTCTTAAAGGTTGCCGTAAGATCCTCAACGCTTTCCTTAATGCCGCTTGCAAGCTCCCTTGCCAACTGAGTAGTCATATCCGTGTTCTGCGACAGTGCCGCTAATCCCTCCTCGGACAGCTGACCCTCAATCATTGTCGCCGCCGCAAGCTTTGACGCCATAAGCTTTAACGCCCGCTGCTGCATTGTATCCGCAAAATAAAAAAGATACACTTCAATTTTGGGCGCGGTCTGGTTTATACGCCAGCTGCGTAGTGACGCCTGCCTTAACACATAAAGGTTAAACGAGAGGTTGAAAAATATAAGGGTGGTAAAATCATTGAGGTCAAGCCCTGTTTCAACTAACTTTTGGTTGGTTATAAGGACCTGCATACCCTCGTTCAGCTTTTTCTGCACCCAGTCCTCACGCTTTATGGCTTTCACGTTCTGCTTTAAAATGCAGGCTTTAATTCCCATTTCTTTAAGCCTGTCTGTTAAAAGCGGCTGAGTATCTAAGCGCACCCAGGCGGTGTAAATAATAACCCTTTCGCCTGCGGCTACCTTTTTCCGCACAAGTTCCAGCACATTATTCAGCTTATCGTTCGGCTCGTCTGTAAAGTCCTTGGGGACGATAGAAAAATCTCCTGCGATTACAGGCGAATGGCCGTAAGGCTGATCCGGGTATGCTGTAAGCAGGTTAAGATAGGGGGACAGCAGCTTGTTAGCAAGCCGTCTGTCCTTTCGCATTACGGTACGGAATTCATCCTCCATATGCCTGTATTCCTTTTCCACGCTTTCGGACATTTCGCAGGCAACCGGAATTTCCTCATATTCCGGCAAATCCTTTGCCATATCGTATAGAGATAAAAACACCGTGTTTTCCATAAGGTATCTTGAATAAACGATAGGCGAAATACCCGGCAGGAATTTCTCGCGTACCTTTTGCGTCCGGTTCTTTGAGGCAACGTTAAACTTTGTTTCGGGAGTTTCATATATGCTCTCTACCACACCGTAACGCTGACAGAACTTCCTCGCGTCGTTGTACTTAAAGCCGTCAGCTAACATTAAGCGGGGTTTCAGTCTGAACAGCAGATAAAACGTACCTTTGGCATAGCCGTTTATTAAGGTTGCTGTCATAGCAATAACCTTTTTTGCAATACCGGCTATTTCCGCCATGGCCTCACCCTGTGCGCTTTCGCCCGAATATTCGTGCAGCTCGTCACAGATATATGCGTCGATTTTTTTGAAACGGTGCTTAATATATCGTGAAAGCGGGAATTTGCGGTATGCTCCCTGTGCCGGGAATAAGCCGTCGGAATTTTCCATAACGGCGTACACCTGCTTTTTCATACCGTCGGTTTTAACCGTGCTTAAACCGCGCGCGGCAAATTTACGGTGGATATATCCGTAACCGCCTATTCTTACCCATTCGTTTTTGGCGGGGTCTAAGCAGTCGGGATTATCTGCCTCCCATAAAACGGTTTTACAGCTTTTGCATTTATGGTTTTTGTTGTTTTCCTCATGGAAGAAAATACTGTCCGCAGGGACGGTATATGATATTCCGTCGGTCGTTACCGTCATTTCCTGAACCGCGCCGCATACAGGGCAGATAAATCCTTTTCTGCGTTTGTTCCACATAACGGTAGGTTTACGCAGATAACCGCTTCTTGCGCTTTCCTTTGAAAGCACCATAAAAACGGGTTTATCCGTTGTGCGGTACAATTCGTACATACGGTCAACATCCGTAATGCTTGATACTACCCTCGCAATACAGTTCGGTACGGTTTCGTAAAGCTCGCGCACCCATTTCTTTGCCACGTGTGACGGGCAGGTAATAACATTTATACGCCTGCCGCCGCCTATGGATTTTTGGTAGGCGTACAGCGCTGCTGAGCCTATTTTGGTTTTGCCCGTACCGCAGCCCGATACAAGCATTGTCATTTTTTCCTTTTTAAGCTGTCTTTTAATAGCCTCAACTCCTGCCAACTGTGCCTCGTAAAGAGAATATCCGGTATTCTGCCGGATATTCTCATTTACTTCGTTAAGCTCCGGGCAAATGCTTTCCTCGGCGGGGTTAAAAACAGGCTTAAATGTTGCCTGAATTTTCTTCGCAATATCCTTGCCGAAAGCATTAAGATATTGCGTAAAGGTTTCTATATCCATAAACGCCGTATCGTCCCGTTTTGCGTTCGGAATACATATTTCCCCCGATTCAAGCCCGTCCGTCAGAACCTTTGCTATTTGTGTTTCACCCTTTTTAAGCGTTACCGCATAAGCCGCAAATTCCGTATTGGTGCTGAATACATTAAGCTTTTTAAGAATCCTCCTATCCTTTAATTCGCGTATAAAGTATTCTTCCCATTCGGGCATTAACGGCACAGACAGCTTACTGTCAAGCTCTGTGAAAAGTCCGCTTTCGTCCTTACAGAAAATGTATAGGTCGCGCGGGCTTTCGTCTTTTTCCTTTTTCTCGTCGCCGTTTGCTTTCAGCACACACTCCGACGCGGTATCTCCCGCTTTCATACGACGGCTGTAATTGCCGCCGTGTGTAGTAAGCTCCGTTTCGCTCTTTTCCTTGGGCAGTCTCAATGCAATTTTACTGCCGCTGAACAGAGCGTCGGACATAGCGAGCACCGTTTCGGGGTAGCCGCCGAACCTTATAGCTACGAGGCTTTTGTTTCCGTCGAACACAACCGTGTCCGCGTAATTGGTTATACCCACTCCGTAATTTTCGTCTTTCAGGATAACGGGTATAAGGCTTTTGCTGTTTTCGGTGATAGATCACCCTCTCCTTTCCGCCGTAAGCTTTGCCGCCTTAAAGAAATCTCAAGTGTAAAATGTAAAAATCTTTTTAAAGGCAGTAAAGCTCCGGCTTGTTGTATGTAAAAACAAAAAAGACCGACCTATCCTGTAAAAATACAGAATTGGTCGGTCAATCTTGTGATTACCGAATTTAGCTGCGGGCGTTTTAAATTGCTCTAAAACGCAAAAATGGCCGGACTTCTCCCTTTATGGGAAAAATCCGACCTTGTTACTCAAACCAATGTCATAATCTGAAAAGTCAAATTTGACATCACACTCAAACCTTGTTACAAATATATTATATATGATGAAAAGGGGGTTGTCAAGTCTTTTAGTTGTAATAACATATCCATTTATTTGTTGACAATGTTTTATTTTATTTATATAATAAAACTGTTAAATTCTATGAGGTGGATTGCTATGGTATTGTTACGCTATTACAGACTGCTTGATTTAATGAATGAAAGTAATGTTTCGGATGTATCGGAGCCTTTGATTGTTAATTGTGCCGGCAGGGAAAACAGAGAAGAAGTCTTTCACTTGACACGTCCGCAAGGAAGAAAAGACAACACATTGATATATATGATAGAAGGAACAATGACATATAACCGCAATGACAGCAGTATAGCAACGCTTAAACCCGGAATGGGAATTTTTTTACGGCACGATAATATTCAGGATTATTATGGCTCTTTTTCATTTTACTGGATTCATTTTACCGGTGAATGCTGCGATAGCTTACTTGATAAATTCGGATTCGGGCACGAATTTATTTTCGATATCGGAGAGAACGAAAAGGTTATTAGGCGTTTTCATAAAATATTTGACGAGATGATGCTGAGGAAAAAAGACTTTGTTTATTATTCTTCGCTTTATTTACAGGAGATATTTGTTGAAATCAAGCGTTCTATTTCTTCTTCCGGATTATCAAAAAGAAATTTGCGCGAGTCGTTTTCATACATACATAATAATTTTTCAAGAGACATTTCAATTGAAGAATTGGCGGCAATAGAAGGTATAAGCGTCAGCCAATACAGAAAGATTTTTTTGAGTATAGTGGATATATCACCAAAGAAATATATTGCTTCGTTAAGAATTTCTTATGCTGTGAATCTGTTACAATACAGCGACAAGACAATTCCCGACATTGCAAATCAATGTGGGTACACAGATTTATGTTATTTTTACCGTATTTTTAAACGGTTGACCAATATGACGCCAATCCAGTGCAGGGGGTTAAATAAAGGCGCTTCAAAATAATATCACTTTTTAAAGCAGTTGCATGAAAACAACTGCTTTTTTACAACTACGCATTGTTATTGGGACAGTCCCTTTCTATGGGTTATGCGACTGAAAGCTGTCTTCCGGGAATTGAAAGCGAAAATGCTTTTATGTATGAGCGGGTGAGAACACAGGATTTCGGTTATGTATTCGGAATATCAGGGGAACAATATGCCGCGAATACCGAACAATACGAGAATGCTTTCTATTCGGAATTGAAACCTCTTTGCGAGACCGGTGGCGACGGTAACAGGAGTACCCAGTGGGAGTCGGCAAGCTGGAACGAATATGAAACTCCTGCATCAGGTATAGTACAGGGCTTAACAAATGCTTATGTTCAGTCAGGGAAAACCGGGTTACATTACAAGGTGCTTGTTTCGGCTCCCGGGATCGGAGGTACGGCAATAAACCAATATACTTCCGGCACGAGAATATACGAAAGAGCAAAGAAAGATATTGAAAACGGTAAAATTCTTGCAGATAAAAAAGGATTAAAGTATAAGGTTTTGGCTGTTGTATGGATGCAAGGCGAAGATAATTATGCGGATTCGGAAAGCGGTTATTACTCCCAGTTGTTAAATATAACACAGCAATACCGAAAACTTATAAAGAATATTACCGGACAGACAGAAGATGTGCCGTTTGTTTCCTATCAGACCATGGGGCAGCAAAGCTATTATGAAAAGGTTTCGCAAAACCCGGCGCTTGCTCAATTTGCGGCGGCTGCCTCAAATAACAGCTTTTATATAACATCACCTTGCTATCAATTCCAAACTTATTCAGACAAGATCCATATGACTAATGTTTCGTCGCGTAATATGGGAATTCTGCTTGGGAATTGTCTTTATGACGTTCTAAATGAAAAGTATAAGCTGTTTCAACCGAACGTTTCCGTTAGTGGCGATACGGCGGTTCTCAGCTTTCCGTTTGAAGTGAAAATTGATTTAGACGGCGTACTTAGTTCGCATAATAAATCTGCTTTAAGCGAAAATAAAGGGTTTTTCTGCTACGACAGTAACGGTAATTCAATGCAGCCGACGATTTCATTAGGAAACGACAATCGAACTCTGACAATAAAATGTAAAAGTGAAATAAATAAAATCACTTATGGGTATGATGTCTCGGCAAACGAATACGCACGTTATACATTTGGCGGAGCGATAAGAACAAACGCAGATATACGGGGTTATAACGGCAATATCGGTTGTTATATGCCGATACAAAATATTTACGGATAAATTTATTAAAACCTCTGCCGAATGCAGAGGTTTTAATTTATGTCTAAAAATGAGCGTTTTATCCAATAACTACCGAAACGGGCAATTGAAGATAATTGTCGAATACATTATAATTATATATATAATTATAATAGCTTTGGTGGGATATTATGTTCGATTTATTCATAGCTTCATCAATGGAAAAAATAATGCCCGAACGGCATTATAATGGGAAAAGAACAAGCAATTTTTCTGCCTTGAAAGGCGAAACCGTGTCTTTTCAGGTTGTTTTTGCGTGTGATGAGCAGGATATTTATAATTTTAAATTTGAATGTGCAACATTAGATGAAATAAAGGCGTATTTTGTTAAAAATGTGCCCGTTAATTATGCAGCGCATAAAAGGTCGCTTGATGATAAAAACTACATAAGCCATGAGCCGGGTTTGTTCCCGGATTTGCTTGAGCCTGCCGATAGGAATTGGGCATATGTTAACGATATATACCACTCAATTTGGATTACAGTTAAGCCCAAGGCTGGAGATCACTGTTTATCTGTGAACTTTACAGATTCTGACGGTAATATTGCGGCGACCGCTTCTGCCAAAATACACATTATTGATTTGGATATTCCCAAACAAGAGCTTATTTATACTCAGTGGTTTCATGTTGATTGCCTTGCAGATTATTACGGCTACCAAATTTTTTCCGAAGAACTGTGGGATATGACGGAAAAATACTTGAGGACTGCCTACGACAACGGAATAAATATGATTCTTACGCCGATTTTCACTCCACCTCTTGATACTGCGGTGGGTCATGAACGTTCGACTGTTCAGCTTGTGAAAATAATGAAAGACGCAGAGCGATATACATTCGACTTTTCGCTTTTAAGGCGCTGGATAAGTATTTGTCAGAATATAGGATTTGAATATTTTGAAATGCCGCATCTTTTTGCACAATGGGGTGTAGAGGCGACGCCTAAGATCACAGCAATTGTTGACGGAAAAGAAAAAGAAATATTCGGATGGCACACAAAACCGCAGTCGGTTGAGTACGATAATTTTCTTGCCCAATTTTTACCGGCGCTTATTAACGAATTAAAAACTGACGGAATATTCGGAAATACATATTTTCACATAACAGATGAACCGGTGGAGGATAAAATATCAAGCTATGATACCGTAAAAAAAATTGCTTTAAAATATCTGTCGGGTTGCAAAATAATCGATGCGGTTTCCGAAATTGCGGCTAATGAAAATATGGTGGGTATCCCAATTCCGTCTACAACGCTTTTGGCGAGGAAACAGTGTTTTTGCCCTAAAGAGCGTTGGTGCTATTATTGTAATGCTGACTGTGTTGGTGTCAGCAACCGTTTTGTTGCAATGCCGTCCGCCAGAAACCGTTCAATAGGTTTTCAGCTTTATAAATTCAAAATTCACGGTTTCTTACATTGGGGATATAATTTTTATTATTCAAGATTTTCACTTTTGAAATTAAATCCGTTTTTGGAAAATGACGCTTACGGAGCATTTCCCTCGGGCGATTCGGTATCGGTGTATCCCGGAAAAGACGGTCCGCTGCCGTCGATTGGTCTTATGGTTTTTAATGAGGCTTTGCAAGACTTACGGGCTTTGAAATTATTGGAAAGCTATATAGGATATGATGCAGTAATTGACTTGCTTGAGCATGAGGTTAAATCTGAAATAAAATTTGACAGGTGCTTTTCGGCAGATGATTTAATTTCAGCTCGTGCGGCGGTGAACAAAAAACTGGAATGCTTTTGCACAGCTTCGGTAAACAAAATTCATAAACCAATTGCGGAATTGATTGACGGAAACGTTGCAATGGCAAAAGTATAAATTGAAAAGTACAATTAAAGAAGACGTGCATATGTTTGTCGATAAATAGCGGATAAACAACCGTCGGTTGTGAATTAAATCGAATTATAGGTCAATACAAAATGGAAAATTGACCCAATGCACAAATGAATTTGTCGATAAAAAGGAAAAAATATTCGGTTACTGTATATTATTCAAACTATAAATGAGTGTTTTGTGCAATAAAAACCATTAATTACAATTGACTGAACCGTTTTAATAATATATAATAATTATAGCAATACATAGGTTTTCTTTTGTTTAAAGTGCTTATTGTGTACTTGGCAACTTAACAATGAAAATATGGAAAAGAGTGTGTATATTATGGGTGAAACAAATTATTTAAAACCGATTTCGGCTTTGCTTATTACAGCACTGCTTTGCGGAACTTTCAGCGGTTGTCGCAAGGTGAAAAGTCATAAAGAATATGTCAATTCGGAATATGAAGTGGTTTTCAGTAATCCATCTTCAAGTGATGAAACTGACGCTTCATCGGATTCATCCGAAACATACATTTCATCCTCCGGCTCAGGCAGTTCCTCTACTACCGCTGGATCGTCTTTTTCCGGGGGCGGAGTAATATCAACCGGCAAACGCATTACACTGGAATATTCGGACAGCTTTATTTTCGGAGAACATCCGACGTTTTATTGGTCTGCTCCGACAAACGGACAAAAGGTTAATATCTCGCTTTACGATTCTACCGGAAAGGTGGTTTTCAATAAGAAGGGACTTACCGGTACATCGTATAAATGCGAACCGACTTTGGAAGACGGCAAAATATATATACTGCGAATGACTTTTACCAACTCCGACGGTAGTGAGAGAGTAGTTAATAACGTTGGAGAAAACGGTAAAAAAATGCGCTGCATAGCTAAGAGAGCTGATGCTAACGGTAAAAAGTATGACTTTAACGGGTCTGTCAGCCTTGAGGTTCTTAATAATTATCTTTCAAGAGCGCTTACATATAATATGTACACCAATGACAGCGGGTATAACGGCAATAAGCTCGATGAATCAATACGCTTTATAACAAACACAGGTGCCAAGTATATACAGCGCGCTGCAAGCGAATGGTATCCGGAGTCAAAGCTGGAAAGTAACAGCGAGGCGTTAAAAGCCAAGCTCGCCGCGGCGCATTCGGTAGATCCCGATATTGTTTTTGAAGCTTGTATATTTGAAACATCAGGCTTATCGATGAACAGTATTCCGATTCCTGCATGGGTATTTGAGGCATTCGGCAAAAAGGCAGAAAACCGTAATTTTAATGCTGATCTTACGAAATTCAGCAGCGGCTACGGGGTGGATCATTGGGCTAAAAACTATCATGTGCCGGATGTGACTCAGCTTGAAACTCAAATGTTTATTTATTACAGAGCCTGCACCTATATAAATATGGGATTTGAGGCGCTGCATGCTTTTAAGGGATATGATCATTCTCCGAATGAAAAAGGGCTTGAAAATTTCGGCAAGGTAGTATGTGAGGCGGAGCGTCTCGGCGTTAAGGTTGCCTTTGAGAACACCGAGGGTGAGGAGTATTTAGCGGCGGTTATGGAGCGGTTTAAGGATAGCCCCGCAGTCGGCTTTTGCTGGGATACGGGGCACGAAATGTGCTATAACCATTCAAAGGATATGCTGTCTCTCTACGGAGATAAACTTATAGCTACACATATAAACGATAACCTCGGAATACGCGATTTTGGCGGTAATATAACATGGTATGACGATTCACACTTGCTGCCGTTTGACGGTATAGCCGATTGGCAGGGTATAGCCGATAGGCTCAATAAATGCGGCTATGACGGAATACTTACATTTGAACTTAATCGTTATTCAAGACCGGAAAGGTTTGAGAACGATTTTTACAGAGATATGCCTATTGAGAAATACCTGACACTTGCCTTTATGCGGGCTTGCAGGGTGGCGGCGTTAATACAGGGGTGAAAATATGTTGACAAGACTTTTTGAGGGCGGCGACCCCTTTTTAATGACATACGGCGGGAAGTATTATATCTACTGTACTACCGAAAACAACAGGAAATTGGAGTCCGCCAATGCGTTTGATACAGAAAAGGACGGAAACGACGGCTTTTATGTTTATGAATCCGAGGATCTCATAAATTGGGAAAACAAGGGGCTTTGTCTTGATAAGAAAAACGTCGTGGGCAACAGGTGGTTCTGGGCGCCCGAGGTATCGTATTACAACGGTAAAT
>ERZ773108.3874-NODE-3874-length-10967-cov-6.618218_pt1 | contig 10967 bp, 9 predicted proteins | sample MGYA00580570_ERZ773108 | MGnify/ENA primary metagenome ERZ773108 (study PRJEB29015, sample SAMEA2737840) | human gut metagenome | biome: human gut; feature: human-associated habitat; material: faeces | place: China | collected 2012 ...
AAGAGGGCCTGCGTTTCGCTATCCGTGAGGGTGGCCGTACCGTTGGTTCCGGCGTTGTTGGCAAGATCATTGAGTGATTTTGTCCTTGAACGTAAGTTCCAAGGCTAATTAGCAATTTATAAAGACCTTCCCGTTCCGGAGAGCGGGAAGGTCTTTTTGTTTGTTTATGGCAGCTGCAAACGGCTTTGTTTCACAGCTCCTTTACCGGGTCAGGGTGTTATAGCAGTCTGCAAAGGCCTGCAGAAAGACGGTCACTTCCTCTTCTGTGGTAATGTGGCTCAGGCTGATGCGCCAGGAGGAAAGGGCGTTGCGCCGGTCTTGACTGACTGCAAGCACTGCGCGGGAAGGCAACCCATCGGACGAACAGGCGGATTTGACCGAGACGCATACCCCGCGTGTGTCCAACTCCCGCTGGAACACGGTACCCTTTACGCCCTGCACGCTCAGGTTCAGGATATGCGGCACAGCGTTTGCCGGGCTGTTGATGCGTACTTTTGGATAGCGGGAAAGCTCTGCACGCAGCCGGTCATTCAGGCTGCGCACAGTTGCGGCGCGGGCTGGCAGCTCCGCAGTAGCCTTTTCCAAAGCCAGCGCCAGCGAGCAGGCAAGGGCTATGGTAGGTGTGCCGCTGCGGTAGGGGGTAGTGCTCTCTCCGCCGTGGATGAGGGGCGGCAGTGCCAGCCCCAGCCGCTTTACCAGCACACCGATGCCGTTGAGCCCGTAAAACTTATGGGCTGTCAGGCTCATGGTGTCCATGCCCTCAAACTGCACAGGAATTTTCCCCACAGCCTGCGTGGCGTCCACATGGAAATGGCAGTTGGGGTATGCCTTTAAAAGCTCTGCAATCTCTGCAATGGGCTGCACTACACCCAACTCGCTGTCCACGGCAGTCACAGCAACCAGAACGGTGTCCGGGCGCAGCCGCTTTTTCAGGTCTGCAAGGTCTACTGTGCCGTCCGGCAGGATGTCCAGCAGCTCCACCTCGTACCCCTGCTTTTGCAGTGCCTCCAGACTGCCGCTGACAGATGAATGCTCCAGCGGGGTAGAGAGGATGTGCCTGCCTGCTGCACCTCCCAGCGCTGCCAACCCCTTTACGGCAAGGTTGTTGGCTTCGCTTGCACCGGAGGTATAGATGATGCCCGCAGGCGGTGCGCCCAGACAGCGGGCAATGCTGCCGGTCGCCTCGTTTATAGCAGCCTTTGCGGTAGTGCCTGCCTGATGGTGGGCGTTGGCGTTGCCCGGGTAGCGCCGCTCAGCTTCGCAGAAGCATTGCAGCACCTCCTCGTCCACAGGGGTGTTGGCAGAGTAATCCAGATAGAGCATAAAGCCTCCTGTAATATCAACACATTATAATGGTAGGAAATAAGAACAGGCTCTATTATAGGGCATTCCGTCCAAAAGCGCAACCCCCGCAGCCCACGGCGCAGTGTAACCGGCAAGAAAAAGCTGTCAACACCTTGCTGGAAAGCCCAAAATCTGCTATACTTAACAAAAAGGCCGCAGCGTTGCTGCTGCCTTGCCGGAGCGGTTCCGGTTGTTGGAAAGAACACAAAAAGAAGGGGAGGAGCACAATGTTCAAGCGTGAGCGACTGCATAGTGGTTTCTTTCCCATTTTTGTGTGGAGGTCTTGTTCCTGAAATTCAGAGGCACTGCTGTTTCAACGGCAATGCCTCTTTTTTTGGGAATAACAGGATAGGAGGTTTTCTATGAGCGAAAAGATCGATTACTCCAAGGGCGTATACGATGCCAAAAAGTTGGGCACCGGCAGAATGTTTATTCTGGGTGTGCAGCATATGTTTGCCATGTTTGGCGCAACGGTTCTGGTGCCGCTGCTCACCGGCCTGAGCGTTTCCACCACTCTGCTGTGTGCCGGTCTGGGCACGCTGCTGTTCCACCTCATCACCAAAAAGAAGGTCCCGGCATTCCTCGGCTCCTCCTTTGCATATCTGGGCGGCTTCTCCATCGTGGCTCCCATGCTGGCTGATGCCGATGGCAACCTGACCGTTGCCAACACCAAGATGCTGCCCTATGCCTGCGCTGCCATTGCATTCTCGGGTTTGGTCTATCTGGTGGCCAGCCTGCTGATCTCCACCTTTGGCATCCGCCGCATCATGAAGTTCTTCCCGCCGGTGGTCACCGGCCCCATCATTATCTCCATCGGTCTGATCCTTGCTCCCTCTGCTATCACCAACTGCCAGTCCAACTGGCTGCTGGCCTTTGTGGCACTGGGCACTGTCATCGTGTGCAACATCTGGGGCAAGGGCATGGTCAAGATCCTGCCCATCCTCATCGGTGTGCTGGTCTCCTACGCAGTGGCACTGGTCACCGGCGCAGTGGATTTCCAGAAGATCTCCGAGGCCGCTTGGCTGGGCATCCCTCTGCACAAGGATGCTATGGGACTGTTCGCCATTGACGGCAGCCCGGAGTTCATCAGCGCTCTGTTCACCATTATCCCCATCGCACTGGCTACCATGATGGAGCACGTTGGCGACATCGCTGCCATCAGCGCCACCGTCGGCCACAACTACATCAATGACCCCGGCCTGAACCGCACCCTGATGGGCGATGGTCTGGCCACCACCATGGCTGGTCTGCTGGGCGGCCCCGCCAACACCACCTACGGCGAGAACACCGGCGTGCTGGCACTGAGCAAGATCTACGACCCGCTGGTCATCCGCATTGCCGCTGTGCTGGCTATCATCCTGAGCTTCAGCCCCAAGTTTGAGGCCGTCATCAACACCATCCCCACCGGCATCATCGGCGGTATCAGCTTTGTGCTGTACGGAATGATCTCCGCTATCGGTGTGCGCAACGTGGTGGAGAACCGCGTGGACTTCACCAACAGCCGCAACCTGATCGTTGCCGCCGTCATTCTGGTGTGCGCACTGGGCTTCAACTCTGTGGGCGGCGTTGGCTTTACCGTTGGCAGCGTCACCATCAACCTGTCCGGTCTGGCTGTGGCTGCGATTGCAGGCATCCTGCTCAACGCTATCCTGCCTGGTAACGACTACGAGTTTGACGCTACCGCCGGTTCTGATGCTGCTACCAGCGGCAACCTGCAGGTCTGATCCTCGGGAATGCGTCCAGTTTTCTATAAGGAAATTTGGGCATCCTGCCAGATTTTAATAAATAGGAATAATTCTTAAAAATATACTTGACTAACTAGGAACTATTCGCTATAATAGAGCCATGGAAAGGGAAGTACACAAAGCCCCCTTCCATGGCTCTTTCTATACCCGGCAGCGCGGCTGCTTAGCATAGAAGCAACAGGCGGGTGGTTTCCGTCCTGTATCATTTTTAACAGATCGAATGGAGGTAAATTCTTATGAAGAAATACGTTTGCACCGTTTGTGGTTATATCGCTGAGGGTGAGATCCCCGCTCAGTGCCCCGTTTGCAAGGCTCCCGCTTCCGCTTTTGTGGAAAAGACCGGCAACACCTACGTCACCGAGCATGTTGTTGGCATCGGCAAGGCAGAGGGCGTGCCGCAGGAGATCGTTGATGGTCTGCGCGCAAACTTCGAGGGCGAGTGCAGTGAGGTCGGTATGTATCTGGCTATGGCTCGCGTGGCAGAGCGTGAGGGCTACCCCGAGATCGCCGAGGCCTACAAGCGCTATGCTTACGAAGAGGCTGACCACGCATCCCGCTTTGCAGAGCTGCTGGGCGAGGTCGTGACCGACAGCACCAAGAAGAACCTGATGATGCGTGCCGAGGCCGAGTGCGGTGCCTGCGCCGGTAAGATGGACCTGGCCAAGAAGGCTAAGGCGCTGAATCTGGACGCTATCCACGATACCGTCCATGAGATGGCAAAGGATGAAGCCCGTCACGGCCGTGGCTTCGAGGGCCTGCTGAAGCGTTACTTCAACACCGAAGTCTGATAAGGGTTCCCCAGTTATCTATGCTGCCCGCTGCAAGGACATTCCGCCTTGCAGCGGGCTTTTTGCGTTTCAGGCTTTAAAAGCGGCGCAGAACCTCCGGTAAGCGTTTTATACAGATTTTTTGTTTGGTGGGCAAACTGTGGGCAAAACTCACTGATTTGTCCAGTTTTGACTTCTTTTTTGCTTTTGCCCACAAAAAGTCCGAAAGTTGGCTTGTGGCCTAGAAAAATCAGCTATAAATATAATTCTCGATGTGGGCAGATCATTTGACTGTTATCTGAAAAAATGCCATTTCCGGTAACGACCTCCGTGAAAAAGCAAGCGGGGAAAATCCGTAGATTTTCCCCGCTTGCAAATATAAAATGATCTTTCCTCTGAAGATGCGCAAAGCGAACGCGGCGCGCATTCAAAATCGTCCCGCGGCAAAAAAAGGCAGCTGCGCAGATTTTTGCGCAGCTGCCTCTTGCATTTTGTGGTGGCTGATACCCTTACTGGATACCGGTAACGGGGTAATCCTGTGCCTCCACGGCCTTCTTCAGCACCTCATCGTCCACCTCTGCGTTCAGGGTAACGATGGCAGTACCGGCTTCGTGGCTGACAACAGCCTCGTCCACCTGCGGCAGAGCTTCCAGTGCCTTCTTGACGCGGGCTTCACAGTGGGGGCACATCATGCCCTCTACGGTCAGGGTCTTTTTCATAGCGGTCTCCTCCTTTTGAGTTGTATCTTCCTCCGCTGCGGGCTGCACAAGGGCAGCGGGCAGGGCAGGGACGTGTTTGGGCGGGTGGTCACGCTTTGCGCTGTGCAGGTCAAACAGGTTCAGCCGCAAGGCGTTGCTCACCACGCAGAAGCTGGAAAGGCTCATGGCAGCTGCGCCGAACATGGGGTTCAGCGTCAGCCCCAAGGGGATGAACACACCGGCTGCCAGCGGAATGCCGATGATGTTATAGATAAACGCCCAGAACAGGTTTTCGTGGATGTTGCGCAGGGAAGCGCGGCTCAGCCGGATGGCGGCGGGGACGTCCGACAGCTTGGAGTTCATCAGTACTACGTCCGCAGCATCAATGGCTACGTCCGTGCCTGCACCGATGGCAATGCCGGTGTCGGCGCGGGTCAGGGCAGGGGCGTCGTTGATGCCGTCACCTACCATGGCTACCTTACCGTACTTTTGCAGCTGCCGGATGACGGCCTCCTTGCCCTCGGGCAGTACCCCGGCAATCACCTCGTCCACACCGGCCTGCCGGCCAATGGCTTCGGCGGTGCGCTGGTTGTCACCGGTCAGCATCACCACCCGGATGCCCATATTCCGCAGCTCCCGGATGGCCTGCGGGCTGTCCTCCTTGATGGTATCTGCAACCGCGATAACGCCCAGCAGACGGTGAGCGCCGCCAAAGAAGAGGGGCGTTTTACCCTGTGCAGCCAGCGCAGCAGCCTGCGTTTGCAGCGCAGCGGGGATAGAGACCTTTGTGCCAATAAAAGCAGCGTTGCCGCCAAAGATCTCCTTACCCTCCAGCTTGGCGGTAAGGCCGTTGCCCGGCAGGGCAGTAAAATCGGTAACAGAGGGCAGCTCCAGCTGCTTTTCCTCCGCATAGGCCAGCACTGCCCGCGCCAGCGGGTGCTCGCTGCGACCCTCCAGCGCGGCTGCCAGCGTGAGCAGTTCGGTCTCGGTCACGCCTTCAGCGGGCAGAAGGTCTGTGACGGTAGGCTTGCCGCAGGTGATGGTGCCGGTCTTGTCCAGTGCCACGATGCGGGTGCGCCCGGCTTCTTCTAACGCCGCAGCGGTCTTGAATAGGATGCCGTTCTTCGCACCAAGGCCGTTGCCCACCATAATAGCTACCGGCGTTGCCAGACCCAGCGCACAGGGGCAGCTGATGACCAGCACCGAGATGCCCCGCGCCAGCGCGTAGCCTACATCCCGCCCCAGCAGCAGCCAGACAAGGGTGGTGACCACTGCAATGCTGATGACCGCAGGCACAAAAAAGCCGGATACGGTATCCGCGATCTTTGCAATGGGTGCTTTTGTGGCAGCGGCATCGCTGACCATGCGGATGATCTGCGCCAGCGTGGTGTCCTCGCCCACGCGGGTGGCGCGGCACTGCAGATAGCCGGACTGATTAGTGGTGGCGGCGCTTACCTTATCGCCCACGGCCTTGTCTACCGGGATGCTCTCGCCGGTCAGCGCGCTCTCGTTCACGGCACTGCTGCCCTCCAGCACAATGCCGTCCACCGGGATGTTCTCGCCCGGGCGCACCACAAAGATGTCCTCCTTCTGTACCTGCTCAATGGGTACGGTCACCTCGGTGCCGTCCCGCAGCAGGGTAGCGGTCTTGGGGGCAAGCTTCATCAGGCTTTTGAGCGCATCGGTGGTCTTGCCCTTGGAGCGCGCCTCCAGCATCTTGCCCACGGTGATAAGGGTCAAAATCATGGCGGCAGACTCAAAATAGAACTCCATCATATAGTGCATGACAAGTTCTTCGTTGCCGTGCAGCTGCGCATCGGTCATGGCAAACAGGGCGTAGGTGCTCCACACAAAGCTTGCCATCGAGCCCATAGCCACCAGCGTATCCATGTTGGGGGAGCGGTGTACCAGCCCTTTGAAGCCATTGATGAAAAACTTCTGGTTGATCACCATCACGATGCCTGCCAGCAACAGCTGTACCAGTCCCATGGCAATGTGGTTGCCGTCAAACCAGCGGGGTAGCGGCCAGCCCCACATCATGTGCCCCATGGAAAAGTACATCAGCACCAGCAAAAAGCCCAGCGAGGCGATGAGCCGCCGTTTCAGCTTGGGTGTTTCGTGGTCTGCTAGAGCATCCAGCTCTGCGCTGGTGCTGGCCGCTGCGGCGGCTTTTTTGGGGCTTGCGCCGTAACCGGCCTGCTCTACGGCACGGATAATGGCGGCATCCTCAGCGGTGCCTTCTACGCCCATGGAGTTGGTCAGCAGGCTTACCGAACAACCGGTGACGCCCGGCACACTCTTTACGGCCTTTTCTACCCGAGCAGAGCAGGCCGCGCAGCTCATGCCGGTAACGTTGAATTGTTCCATTGTTGTTTCTCCTTGTGGTCAGTCTGCCCGGCGGGCGGTCATTTCATCAGCTTGGGCAGCAGCCGGAGCAGTTCTTCCAGCTTTTCGTCGCTGCCGGCACGCAGGTCGTCCGCCACGCAGCTGCCGATGTGCTGTGCCAGCAATTCCCGGGAAAAGCTGTTCAGCGCCGCATTGGCTGCGGCTACCTGTACCAGAATGTCCACACAGTAGGCGTCCTTTTCCAGCATCCCGCGGATGCCGCGCACCTGCCCTTCAATGCGGTTCAGCCGGTTAAGCAGAGCTTTGTGTTCCTCCGGGCTGCGCTCTTTGTGGCGGCAGCAGCAGGGGACAGCAGTGTCTGCCGCAGCGTCCGCTTCCGGCGTATCAACGCAGCAGCAACAGTGCTTTTTGGTCTCTTCCATATCGGAATCGCTCCTTTCATAAACCCCCATGGGGTATATTTTCTTACAACAGCAGTATAGCACATAATATCCTACAATTCAAGTAGGAAATGAAATATAAATAGTACAGCTGACAAAAAATGGTTCAGAAACGCCGCAGGCGTTTCTGAACCATAAATTAAAAGATGAAATTCCACTGAACATGGCCAGAGCGCACGCGGAGGCCATTCAAAACTGCTGCATATAAAAAAACGAGGGAAGCCCGCAGGCTTTCCCTCGTTGTAAGCTCTTACTTTACTTCCAGAATGCGCGGTGCAAACAGACTCCACATCTTGCCCCACCAGTACCAGTCGTGGGAGACGTCACCGCCCCAGATCTCCAGATGTGCGGGCATTCCCTGATCCTTCAGCAGATCAGCCAGTGCCTGCGTGTCATCCAGTGCATCGCCCTCGTAGGCACCCTGACCGGCACAGAGGATCAGGCTGTTCTCCTCAGCCTTGGCCAGCGCAGGCTTGTTGGCAATGCCGTTCTCCTGCAAATAGGCAAGGGGAGCGCAGCGCAGCACCATGTCATCGCTGTCGGTGCCCCAGAAGCGGGTCAGGTCGTAGATGCCGCCCATGCCCACAGCACCTGCAAACAAGGTGGGACGGCGCAGACGGCAGTGGACGGCGTGGTAAGCGCCCAAGTCTACACCGGCAGTCCAGATCCGGGTGCCCTTTTTGGCGTTGTTCAGGGTCAGAATACGGGGAGCAAGCTCAGCGGTCAGGTAGACGAAATACTTCTCCTGCAGCTCGGCGCGGCGGCGCTGGGGCAGATCACCGTTCAAAAGGCCTTCGCCGTCCATGGCATCTGCGCAGAACAGCTGCACCTTGCCCTCGTTCAGCAGCTGGGCAATGGCGTCGGGCATTCCGTTGTTCTCCCAGTCATAAAAACGGCCGCCGCGGGCGGGCAGTGCCAGCACCGGCACACCGGCATGGCCGTACACCTTAAACTCCATCTCACGGCCAAGAACCGTGCTCCACTCTTTGTAATAGGTACCCTGGATCATAAATCAAGCACTCCTTATTTTATCATTCACCGGCCCGGGCACAGTCGCTGCGCACCGGTGCCGGATTTGGAAGCTATAATCAGACAAACTGGTTGCGCTGCGGGTCGTAATCGTAGCCCACAGCGTGCAGCTTAGCGCACAGACCGGCCTTGTCGGCCTCCAGATCTTCGCACAGCGCATCGAGATCCTTATACTGATCCCGCAGTTTCAGGTTCACCACGCTCAGCAGCATGATGGGATCAACAGGCAAAGACATTTTATTCCTCTCCTTGCGGCAAATAAAAAAGCCGGCCACTCGACAAAGTGACCGGCCACATACACCAAATTAGACAGCGCGGGTAACTTTGCCAGCGCGCAGGCAACGGGAGCATGCGTAGACGTACTTGGGAGAACCCTCAACGACCGCCTTGACACGACGGACATTCGGCTTCCAGGTACGGTTGGAACGACGATGAGAGTGAGAAACCTTGATACCAAAGGCAACACCCTTGCCGCAGCATTCACATTTAGCCATGGTACTTGCACCTCCTGCAGTGAAGTAAGGAATCAAAATAATCAGCTTAACTATTGTAGCAGATTGCCGGGCAAAATGCAAGCCTTTTTTCAAAAAATATTGCGATTTTTTGGAAAACTGCCCCGATGCACTCAGATGCTGTTTTTTGTTACGACCCCTTGTGTGAAAATGTGATTTGGAGCAGCCCGCAGGCTGCAACGGCGACGACCGCCGCCAGTGGCGGAAACAGGGAGAAGCTGTTGGGGCAGCGGCCAGCAAGACGTGAGTGCCGTTCAAGGCACGAAACGAATGCTGGGTGCCGCAACTCGTAGACAAATCACGAATTAAAAATAAAATTCCGCTGAAATGATCAGAGCGAAGCGGAGATCATTTTAAATCGTCTGGACACCCCTTGTCTAAAACCTCAAAAAATAGTATTATATATGGTATACTGAAAAAAGGCAGGAATATCGAATGACCTCTCAGGGCATCTATTATCTCATCCGCGCGCTGGTGGCGCTGGTGGCCATCCCCTTCCACGAGTGCGGCCACGCGCTGGCGGCATGGCTGCTGGGCGACGACACCGCAAAGCGGCAGGGGCGGCTTTCGCTGAACCCCCTTGCCCACTTTGACCTGCTGGGCACGCTGTGCATGGTGTTTGCGGGCGTGGGCTGGGCAAAGCCCGTCTCCACCGACCCCCGCAATTTCAAAAACCCCAAGTGGGGCATGGCCCTCACCGCGCTGGCTGGCCCTGCGGCAAACATCCTCCTTGCCTATGTGGGCATGGTGGTGTGGAAGCTCATGTACTACTGGGCACCGGTGAACGATGCCACCATCTACATTGCCATGTTCCTGCAGTACCTTGTGCTGATGAACGTGAGCCTTGCCGTGTTCAACTTGATCCCGGTGCCGCCGCTGGACGGCAGCCGCATCCTGCTGGTGCTGCTGCCCCGGCGCATCTACTTTGGCCTGATGAAGTACGAGCGCTATATCATGATCGCGCTGCTGGCGGCGGTGCTTTTGACGGCGCTTAACCGGCTGCTGAAGCCCGGGTGTGAAAACAATTTATCAAAGCCGCAAAGCGAAGAAAACGAAGTTTTGAGAATTTTATCCAAGCGTCGCTCAGGCGCTTAAAAAAAGATAAGAAATCTCTATAATGGAGATCAGAAAGAAATCAGTCGGCAAAGACTGGAAGGAGGTACCGATGAACGGTAAAGTCAAAAAGGATTTTTTATGGGGCACAGCCAGCGCGGCTTATCAATGTGAAGGCGGCTGGAACGAAGGCGGCAAAGGGGAAAGCAACTGGGATCAGTTCTGCCATGGACCGAAGAACGTCAAAGGCTTCACCGGCGATGTCGCGGCGGACTTTTACCACCGCTACAAAGAGGACATCCGGCTGTTGAAGGAAGGCGGCCACAACACGCTGCGCTTCTCGATCGCCTGGACGCGGATTCTGCCGGATCAAAGCGGCCAGGTCAATCCGGAAGGCGTCGCCTTCTACAAGGACGTTTTGAAGGAATGCCGGGAAAACGGCATCACGCCGAACGTCACGCTGCTGCACTACGATATCCCGGCCTGGCTGGAAGATCTGGGCGGGTATGCCAATCCGATTTTCCCGGATGAATTCGCAAAATACTGCAAGGTCGTCTTTGAGCAGTTCGGCAATGAAATCCCATTATATGTGACGATCAACGAATCGACGCACAACGCGTATTGTTCTTATCTGACCGGCAACTATCCGCCGAATATCCACAACGTGCAGACGCTGGTTCAGGTTTGTTACAATCTGGTCGTCGCCAACGCCAAGGCGATCCGCGAGTTCCGTAAGCTGAATCTGACGTCGCAGGTCGGCATCGTGCACACGACCAACACCGTCCAGATCCTCAAGGACACGCCGGAATACCGCGTGGCGCAGCGGCGCGGAGATCTGTTTAAAAACAAGTGGGTTACCGATCCGGCGATCCTGGGAAAATTCCCGGATGATCTGTTCCCGCTGTTAGAGGAAAGCGGCATCGACCTGTCCAAGGACAGCATGGCCCTGCAGCGCCTGAAAGAAGCCGCTGAGAAAGCGAAGATCGAACTGTCTTCCGCTCAGCAGACCGACGTTAACCTGCCGTACATCACT
>ERZ773108.3875-NODE-3875-length-10965-cov-38.003391_pt1 | contig 10965 bp, 9 predicted proteins | sample MGYA00580570_ERZ773108 | MGnify/ENA primary metagenome ERZ773108 (study PRJEB29015, sample SAMEA2737840) | human gut metagenome | biome: human gut; feature: human-associated habitat; material: faeces | place: China | collected 2012 ...
ACCTCGCCGGTGGCCATCATCTGGGTGCCCAGAGACTTGTCGGCGTAGACGAACTTGTCGAACGGCCACTTCGGGTATTTGACGACGACATAGTCGAGGGCCGGCTCAAAGCAGGCGCAGGTCTCGCCCGTGACATCGTTCGTGATCTCGTCCAGCGTGTAGCCGAGCGCGATCTTGGTCGCGACCTTGGCAATCGGGTAGCCCGTCGCCTTGGAGGCCAGCGCGGAGGAACGGGACACACGGGGGTTGACCTCAATGACCGCGTACTCAAAGCTGTCGGGCTTCAGGGCAAACTGGCAGTTGCAGCCGCCCTCGATGCCCAGTTCGGTGATGATGTCCAGCGCGGCGGTGCGGAGCATCTGGTACTCTTTATCAGACAGGGTCTGGCTGGGCGCGACGACGATGGAGTCGCCGGTGTGGATGCCGACGGGGTCAAGGTTCTCCATGTTGCAGACCGTGATGACGTTGCCCTTGGAGTCACGCATGACCTCGTACTCGATTTCCTTCCAGCCGGAAATGCACTTCTCAACGAGGATCTGATGGATCGGGGACAGGCGCAGACCGTTTGTGGCAATTTCGTGCAGCTTCTCGCGGTCCTCGCAGATGCCGCCGCCGGTGCCGCCCATCGTGAAGGCGGGGCGGACGATGACGGGGTAGCCGATGACCTCGGCAAAGTCCAGCGCGTCGTCCAGATCTTCCACAACTTTAGAAGGGATGATGGGCTGGTGCAGCTTCTCCATCGTGTCCTTGAACAGCTGGCGGTCCTCGGCACGGTCAATCGTGTCGGGCTTGCAGGCCAGCAGGCGGACGCCGCTGCGGTCCAAAAATCCGCTGCGGGCCAGCTCCATCGACAGGTTCAGGCCCATCTGGCCGCCCAGGTTCGGCAGGATGGCGTCGGGCTTCTCCTTCTCGATAATGCGCTCGATGACCTCGGCGGTCAGCGGCTCAATGTAAACATGATCGGCAATGTCGGGGTCGGTCATGATGGTGGCGGGGTTGGAGTTGACGAGGACGGTCTCGACGCCCTCGGATTTCAGCGCACGGCAGGCCTGCGTGCCGGAGTAGTCAAACTCTGCCGCCTGACCGATGATGATGGGGCCGGAGCCGATGACCAGTACCTTTTTGATACGCGGGTCTTTAGGCATTGTTGATTACTCCTTTCGCGGCCAGCATACGGCTGACGAACTGGTCAAACAGAAATTCGGTGTCCTTGGGGCCGCCGTTGGCCTCGGGGTGGAACTGCACGGTGAAGCAGTTCCATTTAAAGTAGTCGACGCCCTCACAGGTGCCGTCGTTGGCGTTGAAGTAGCTCATCTGGCCGACGGATTCGGGCAGGGTGTCCGCCATAACGGCGTAGCCGTGGTTCTGGCTGGTGATAAAGGTGCGCTGCTTGGCCGGGCTGGTGACGGGCTGGTTGGCGCCGCGGTGACCGTATTTCAGCTTGCAGGTCTTGGCACCGGCGGCCAGGGCGGTCAGCTGGTGGCCCAGGCAGATGCCGAAGGTCGGGATGCCGGTGCTCAGCATTTCACGGATGTTCGCGATGATTTCCACGTTCTCTGCCGGGTCGCCGGGGCCGTTGGAGAGCATGAGGCCGTCGGGGTTGAGGGCGGCCAGCTCGGCGGCGGTGGTCGTGCCGGGCAGCACGGTCACGCGGCAGCCGCGCTTCTGCAGGCAGCGCACAATGTTGTTCTTGCAGCCCAGGTCGAGCAGCGCCACGTGCAGCGGCGTGTCACCCCATGCACCGGCAGCCGTCGGCTCATAGGTCACGGCCTCGCGGCAGGTGACGGCCTTGACGGCGTCGACAACGGCGTAGGCGGCGATCTCGGGCAGCAGCGCGGCCTTCTTCTCGGGCTCGGCGTCGGGGTCGAACTCGGTGGTGATCGCGCCGTTCATAACGCCGCTCTCCCGCAGGGTGCGGGTCAGGCTGCGGGTGTCGATGCCCTCAATGCCGATGATGCCGTTCTTTTTCAGGAAGGCATCCAGCGTTTCCTCACTGCGGAAGTTGGACGGGGTCTTGCACGCCTCGCGCACAATGTAGCCCCTGGCCCAAATCTTCGTGCTCTCGACATCCTCACTGTTCATGCCGTAGTTGCCGATGAGCGGATAGGTCTGGGTGATGATCTGGCCGTAGTAGCTGGGGTCGGTCAGGGTTTCCTCAAAGCCGACCATACCGGTTGCAAAGACGACCTCACCGATGGTGGTACCGGGGCAGCCTACGCTGACGCCGCGGAACACCCGGCCATTGGCCAATATCAGATATGCCTGCATAGTTGGTAGCCTCTCACTTTACATTTAAGATATGGAGTGAGGAGAGAGGAGAAAAGGCAAATTGTACCCATCTCCTATCTCCTATCTTTTACAGGGTTTGCTTCGCAGCTTCCTTCATTTTGCGGCTGCCCAGGTGCACCAGCGGGAGCTTGCCCTCCTTGCAGATGGGGCATTCCTCGGGGGCGTAGTTGGGCAGGTCGAGCTTGAGGGCGCTGGCGACGATGGGGATCGGGGACGGGGCCTCGGCGCGGGTGCGGTCCACGACGCAGGCAATGCCCACGCAGATGCCGCCGTTTTCCTCGATGACGCGCTTGGTCTCGAGGCTGGAAACACCGGTGGTGACGACGTCCTCGGCGATGATGCAGCGCTCACCCGGGTTGATCCTGAAGCGCTTGAGGGTCATGACGTTGTCGACGCGCTCGGTGAAGATGGCGCGCTTGCCCATCTGGCGGCCCAGCTCGTAGGCGTAGACGATGCCGCCCATGGCGGGGCCGACCACGACGTCAATGTTCAGCTCCTTGAGCTTCTCGGCAACCGGGGCCATGACCTCGGCGGCCTTGTCGGGGTACTGCTGCAGAAATGCCATCTGGCAGTAAGCGCCGGAGTGGCGCCCGGAGGAAAGCAGGAAGTGCCCCTCTAAAAATGCTTCACATTCCTTTAAAACTTCAAGTGCTTCGCGTGCCATAATTTGTTCCTCCTGTATGTTATTCAACTTATAGTAGCATATTTTGTATAAAAATGCAAGCAAAATGTATATGGTGGGGCGGCTTCCCCCGCGGGGGAAGCTGTCGGAGGGCGGTTGCGGGGACTCTCCCCTCATCCGCCCTCGGGCGGGGCCTCGGGCACCTTCCCCCTGAGGGGAAGGCAGCCGGCGATTTACCGTGCGCACCCTCTGATCTCATCCAGCGTCTTGACGCCGTGGGCGTCCATCCACTGGCCGATCTCGTTCGTGATGCGGGTGCAGGCCTTCGGGTCCAGGAAGTTCGCGGTGCCGACCTGTACCGCCGCTGCACCGGCCATGATGAACTCCAAGGCGTCCTTACCCGTCAGAATGCCGCCCAGTCCCACGACGGGGATGCTGACGGCCCCTACGGCCTGCCAGACCATGCGCAGGGCGATGGGACGCACCGCCGGGCCGGACAGGCCCGCAAACGTGTTGTTGAACACGGGACGGCGCTTTTCCAGATCGATCGCGCACGCCTGGAAGGTGTTGCACAGGCTGATGGCGTCCGCGCCGGCAGCCTCAACGGCCTTGCACATCTCGGGGATGCTTTCGGCCTGCGGGCTCAATTTAACGATGAGCGGCACGGTGCAGACCTTGCGCACCGCGCTGACGACCTCGCCGGCGTCTGCCGCGCGGATGCCGAACGCGAGACCGCCCTGCTTGACGTTGGGGCAGCTGATGTTCAGCTCAATAAAATCCACGCCCGCGGCGCAGAGCATCTGCACGCCCTCGACGTTTTCTTCAATCGTGTGGCCGCCGAGGTTCGCCCAGACGGTGGTGCCGCACCGGCGCATGGCAGGCAGCTCGTGGTCGATAAAGTGCTGCACACCGGGGTTCTGCAGGCCGATGGAGTTCATCAGGCCCGACGGCGTCTCGTAGAGGCGCTCACCCTCGTTGCCGGGCTGGCCGTTCAGGGTCAGCCCCTTGCCGGAGATACCGCCCAGCACGCGCAGATCCTCAATGCCCGCGTACTCGGGGCCGAAGCCGAAGGTGCCGCTGGCCGCGATGACCGGCCCGGCCAGCCGCTTGCCGAGAAAATCAACATGCAGGTCTGCCATCAGTCAAACACCTCCTGTGCGTTAAAGACCGGGCCGTCCTTGCAGACGGTGACCGGGCCGATTTTCGTATGGCAGGTGCAGCCCAGGCACGCGCCCAGACCGCAGGCCATCTTCTTTTCAAGGCTGGCCAGGCAGGGCACGCCAGCGGCGGCGCAGAGCTTAGCCACGCCGCGCATCATGACCATGGGACCGCAGGTCAGCACAATGTCGTACTTGCTCACGTCCAGCAGGTCGGTGACCAGGCCGTGGTGTCCTTCCTTGCCGGAGTCGGTTGCGGCGTAGATGTCGCGGCACCAGGGCACAAAGCGGTCCATGCCGTAGGTCGTGTCGCGGAAGCCCACGAACAGGTCGGGGCGCACGCCCGCGCGGCAGAGCTCCTTGCAGAGCAGCAGCAGCGGCGCGGTGCCGATGCCGCCGCCGACCACGGCAATGCGCTTGTACTGCCCGGCCAGTGCGGCAGTGTCAAAGCCGTTGCCGCAGGGGCCGGTCACGGTCAGCGTGTCGTCCTTTTTCAGCGCGGCCAGCTTGTGGGTGCCCTCGCCCTTGACCTGATACAGGAAGGTCAGTGCGCCGGTCTGGTTGTCAAAGTCGTCAACGCTGATGGGGCGGGAAAGAATCGGCGTGGCGTCCGCAGCCCAGGCGCGCAGCATGTAAAACTGCCCGGCGTGGGGCTCGCGGCTGCGGTCCTGCCACTGGACCGTAAGGCGCATAATATCCTCTGCGACGGTTTCCTGACGCAGGACCGTCAGATTACAGCTTGTTGCATTCACCCTGAATATCCTCCCGCATACGCACGCACTCGTTGTAGGCAGCCTCGTCAAAGGCAACGCCGGGCTGCTTCTTGTAGGCCAGCAGGATGCCGCGGCTGGAGTTGACAACACCGCCGTTGCCCTTGGTCAGGTACTGCGCGATGTCCGCCGCCTTGCCGCCCTGTGCGCCGTAGCCGGGGATCAGGAAGAAGGTGTCCTTGTAGGCCGCGCGGATGGCGGTGGCCTCCTCGGTGTGGGTGCCGCCGATGACCAGGCCGATGCTGGAATAGCCGTGCTCGCCCATGTAGTCCTTGCCAAGGGCGGTCAGGCTGTCGCCGACGAGGTCGTACACATGGCGGCCATCGTCGAGCTTTTTGTACTCAAAGTCCTTCGCGCCGGGGTTGGAGGTGCGGCAGAGCACGAACACGCCCTTGCCCTGCTCGGCGCAGTACGGCAGATACGGGCTGATGGAGTCAAGGCCCATGTAGGGGGCCAGCGTGATGATGTCGGCCTCGAAATCACCGGTAAAGTGCGCCTTGGCGTACATTTCGGCGGTCTTGGCAATGTCGCCGCGCTTGATGTCGGCAATGACGGGCAGGCCGGTGGCGCGGGCCAGCTTCAGCGTTTCGGCGTAGGCGCGCATGCCGTCCAGGCCCAGGGACTCATAATAGGCGATCTGCACCTTGTAGCAGCCCGCGACGCCCTTGGTGGCGTCGATCAGCGCACGGTTGAACGCGACGACGTTCTCCCCTGCCGTCTTGGCGGTGTCGGTGGTGGGCAGGTAGCTGATCTCGGTGTCCAGGCCCACGCAGACCGGGCCGTTTGCTGCGACGCTCTCGTAGAGCTTGTCCATGTTGGTAAGCATGCTAATTCCTCCGTTTGATGTATATAAATTACGGCTCTATTATATAATGCTAGGAATCGTAGGGGCGAATCCCATATCCGCCCGCGGGACTGTGCCAGCGGCAGCCTGCACGGGCGCATATAGAATGCGCCCCTACGGGTGTTTTGTGCGTGAAGGGGTGTTATTCTTCAATCTGGAACGTAACCTTCCCGCCTTTGATCGTGGTTACCACTTTTCCGTACAGCAGTGCGCCGTCGTAGGGGCAGTTCTTGCTCTTGCTGTGCAGCTCGTCGGCGTGGACCTCGTACATGTGGTCAAGGTCCACCAGCACGATGTCGGCGTCGTAGCCCGGCTCCAGCATGCCCTTGCGGTCGGCCAGGCCCAGCACGGCGGCGGGACCGGCGCTCATCAGGAAGCTGAGCATTTCCAGCGGCAGACGCTGCTCACGGCAGAGCTTGGTGTAGCAGACGCCGAAGGCCGTTTCCAGACCCACCATACCGGCAGCGCCCTTCTCCTTCTCCTCGGCGGTGTGGGGGGCGTGGTCGGTGCCGATGCAGGTCACGGTGCCGTCCTTGATGGCGTCGATCAGCGCGGTCACGTCGTCCGCCTTGCGGATGGGCGGGTTGACGCGGTAGGTCAGGCGGCTGTCGTCAAACCACAGGTGGTGCGGCGTGACCTCGCAGCTGACCCGCGCACCGCGCATCCGGCTCATGCGGACGGCATCGACGGATTCCCTGGTGGAGACGTGGCACATGTGCAGCCGGGTGCCGTAGTACTCGGCCAGATGGCAGTTGCGCACGGTCTCGATGTTCTCGGCCAGGCGGTAGTCCCAGGGGCTGATCTCGCGGTCCTCGGCGTGGGACATGATAGTCAGGCCGCGCTCGGTGGCAATCGCGAACGCGCGGGCCATGACGGCGTTGTTCATGACGCCGTTGCCGTCCTCAGTGATGAACTTGATGTCCTCGGGCAGGGTCAGCAGATGATCCAGCGTTTTGCCGTCGAAATCCTTCGTAATGGAGACGGTCTGGTTTGCGTCGCACAGGCCGACGCGGGCGGCCTCAGCCTCGACGGCGTGGGCGATCTCGGCACTGGAGCAGACCGGCTTCGTATTGGGCATCAGGTTGACGAAGGTGTACCCGCCCGCGGCAGCCGCGGCGGAGCCGGTGGAGATGTCCTCCTTGTACTCAAAGCCGGGGGTGCGCCAGTGGCAGTGGGTGTCGATGAAGGCGGGCAGGACCGTGCGGCCCTTCGCGTCGAGCACCTCCTCCCCTTCCGGGACAAGCAGCCCCAGACCGACAGCGACAATTTTTCCGTCGCGCAGCCAGACCTCAATGGCCTTGCCCGCGCTGTCCTTTGCGTTGCGAATCAGCATGGTGGGAACCTCCCTATAGTTTCTACCAAATTCATTGTCCGCGTTCGCGGACGTAAATTGCGGAACAACCGCTGTACGCGGTTGTTTTTTTGCCCATGCGCCTCTAAGCCGCGCATGGGCAAAAAAAAACTTTTCCCAAAAAGGGAAAAGTCAAAAAGTCATACACAAAGCGGCGACAGGAAAGAACACTGTACCGTGATTTTTAAAGACAGAAATAAAACGCATCATCCCGGCACACTCCTTCCTATGACTTTACCTACGTTTTACTTATTGTACCATGCAAGGGCGGCGGTGTCAATGCAAACGGGCTTTTTGCAAAAGTAAGGATTTTATAGATTTTTGCGCTGACTTTTGGAGGATTTGACAAAATCCGCAAAAATCCGCGCGCGGCGCGTACAGCATTGCACTTTGTCCGGCTTTGTGGTATATTTATAATAAGTATGGTAAATAGGAAGAGGAACGAACTATGGGCCTTTGGGAAGATGCAAAAAATATCCGCGATAAAGACCCCGCCGCGCGCAATGTGGCGGAGGTCATCATCCTGTACCCCGGCTTTCATGTGCTGGTCACGCACAAGATCGCACATTTTCTGTACAACCACCGGTGTTATTTCCTGGCCCGTTTTGTCAGTCAGCTGGCGCGCCACCTGACCGGCATCGAGATCCACCCCGGCGCCAAGATCGGGCGCAAGCTCTTTATCGACCACGGTATGGGCATCGTCTTTGGTGAGACGACGGAGATCGGCGACAACTGCACGATCTACCACGGCGTCACCCTGGGCGGTACCGGCAAGGACACCGGCAAGCGCCATCCGACGCTGGGCGACAATGTGCTGATCGGCGCGGGCGCGAAGGTGCTGGGCCCGGTCTACATCGGTGACAACGTCCGCGTCGGCGCGGGCAGCGTTGTGCTGAAGAACCTGCCCGCCAACGCCACTGCCGTCGGTGTACCCGCGGAGATCGTTCGCGTCGGCAATATCAAGTGCTGCCCGGCGGACGATCTGGATCAGCAGGATCTGCCGGATATTGTCAACCAGCGTATCTCCGAGCTCGAAGCCCGCCTGAGCCGCCTGGAAGCCGAAAAGCAGGGTGAGTTCCCGCCGGATAAAAAAGAATAATAAAAACGCACGCCGTGAAATTTACGGCGTGCATTTTTTGTCAGTATAGCTTCCCCAGAGGGGGAAGCTGTCAGCGGCCCCGCCCGCTGACTGCTGAGGGGCAAACTTACCGGGAATTTCCCACTGACGGGCAATAGGGCAAACCCGCCCCTCATCCGTCCTCGGTCGGGGCCTCGGGCACCTTCCCCCACGGGGGAAGGCAATCAACTCATTTCAGATTCCGCAAATCCCCGCTCTCGCGGAAATCCTCATAATCCAGCGACAGCGACGGGCTGTAATAGGGGTCGTGCAGAATATTCTCCCGCCCGTGCACGGCGTAGAGACGTTCATGCTCGGCGTCAAAGCGTGCTTTTTTGGCGGGATCGTTCTCGTCGGAGCCGCGGGACTTGCTTTCGTAGTGGTAGAGCTCGGCGTAGGGCGTCCAGACAATGCGCCAGCCCGCGTCGCGCGCACGCAGGCAGAAGTCCACATCGTTGTAGGCAACCGTGAACTCCTCATCCAGGCCGTGCAGCTCGTCGTAAACGGCGGTGCGCACCAGCAGGCAGGCCGCTGTCACGGCGGAGAAATCCTGCACCGTGGCCAGCCGGAACATATACCCGCTGCCGCCGCGCTTGTGGTACTTGTGGCTGTGCCCGGCGTAGCCGCCCAGCCCCGTGATGATGCCGGCGTGCTGGATCGTGTCGTCGGGATAGTAGAGCATTGCCCCGCAGAGGCCGACGCCGGGCTGGCTGCACTCGCCCACCATCTGGGTGAGCCAGTCGCCGTTGATGACCTCGACGTCATTGTTGAGCAGCAGCAGGTACTTGCCCGCCGCGTACCTGCGGCCAAAATTGTTGATGCGGCTGAAGTTGAAGCCGCCCTTGTAAGTCACGACCCGCGCGCGGTCATACCGCTCCGGCAGTTTTTTGTAGTAGGCCGCTGTGGCCGGGTCGGTGGAATTGTTCTCAATGACGATGACCTCGAAATTCTCGTAGGTCGTTTTGGCGTAGATGCTGTGCAGGCATTTTTCCAAATCGTCGGTGTGGTCCTTGTTGGGAATCAAAATAGACACGAGCGGCTGCGGCTCGGGAATGTCCCACACCACATGGCAGGTGCCCGGGAATTTGCCCGGCTCCACCCTGCCCTGCCGCCCTGTGGCGGCCAGATGGTCGGCCACGGCCTTTTGCGCAGCCTTTTCCACATAGGGCTTGGCCGCCGTGCCGCCGCTGGTGGATGCCGCGTGCACGCGCCAGTAATACAGCACCTGCGGGATGTGCAGCGGCTTGGCTGCGGGGTCACGGCGCTGCATTTCGTCGATGAGACGCAGGAATAAGTCGTGATCCTGCGCACCGTCACAGGCCGGGCGCTCACCGCCGACGGCGTCGAACAGCGATTTTTTGAACACGGCCAGATGGCAGATGTAGTTGACGGCCATCAGGTACTCGGGCGCATAGTCGGGCTTGAAGTGGCCGACGCGCGGGTGCTCGGGCGTTTTCTCAAACAGGGCCTCGTCGCTGTAGGCAAACGCCGCGCCGCTCTCGGCCAGTGCTTTGCTCATGCAATAGACGGCATGAGGCGCGAGCATGTCGTCGTGGTCGGCAAGGGCCAGATACTCACCCGCTGCGAGCTTCGCGGCCTCGTTCGTATTGGCGGCAATGCCCTTGTTCTCGATTTTGGCGTAGACGATGCGCTTGTCCTGCGCGGCGCGGGTGCGGACTGTCTCGCCCACGTCGAGGTGGGCACCGTCGCTGGCGTCCACCAGAACCAGCTGCCAATTCGGCGCGGTCTGGGCCTGCACGCTGTCCAAAAATTGCTGCAAAAACTGCGGCGGAGTGTTGTACAGCGGCGTTAGAATGCTGATGGTCGGCCAGCCGTCGGCGCGGGCGGCTGCGTCGGCACGCTGGGTCTCCAGCGTCTGCTTCGACGGCAGATACCGCGCTTTTTTGCCGAAGAACCGCCGCTTAAAAAAGCCGACGGCCCGCCCGGCCATGACGCCGACGCCCTGTTCTTTCGTCAGCGTCCGCGCATAGCCGAACAGTTCTTTGATGCGTTTCGTTTCAAGGCTCATGGGATGGCTCCTCATAAAAGCAGTCTTTGTGCCAAAGGCGGGGGTTGGATTGAATGTATTCCGCAATCATGCGGTAATCGGTTTCATTGCGGATGACGTGGTCGTGAAAGGAGCGCTGCCAAAGGTGCTTATCGAACGGCGCGGCTTGCCCGCGCTTGACAAGACGGATGTACTCGACGGTAGAATACCGTTTGAACGCCTGCACGATGCTGATAATCGTAGGGGCGGATTCCATATCCGCCCGTGCCCGTTCACTCTCGACCAACGCGTGAAAATGATTGGGCATCACCACAAAATAACGGCACTGGACCGCCGGATATTGGCCGATGATCTCCCGGAAAACGCGCGCCGCCATGCGGGCGGATATGGAATCCGCCCCTACGGGAGCCCGGTTCGGGCCAAACAACATTCAGCGTTGGTGCGTGCATATTGTGATAAAATAGGCGCCGTTTTGGCTGTAATCGTAACCCTGCAAATGGTGAGACTTGCGCTTCGGCAATTCGGTTTCCATCACTTCAACCCGAAATTCTCAAACAGATTGTTGAAATGGGGGTTGTAATAGGGGTCGTAATTGTCGATATACTGCTGATATTTCGCGTAGAAATTCGCCTTTTCGCGCTCATACCGCTTGGCGTTCTCGCTTAAGGTATCCAGGCCGCGGCTCTTGCTCTCGTAGTGGTAGGCTTCGGCGCGGGGCGTGTAGACATTCAGCAGCCCCTTCTGCCACAGCTTTAAGCAATAATCCACATCGTTGTAGGCAACGGCAAACTTTTCCTCGTCCAGCCC
>ERZ773108.3876-NODE-3876-length-10963-cov-3.095343_pt1 | contig 10963 bp, 10 predicted proteins | sample MGYA00580570_ERZ773108 | MGnify/ENA primary metagenome ERZ773108 (study PRJEB29015, sample SAMEA2737840) | human gut metagenome | biome: human gut; feature: human-associated habitat; material: faeces | place: China | collected 2012 ...
AGCGCGTCCAGAACGCTTGCGCAGAACTTAAACGGGCTTGCCGTGGATTCCACGACGGTCAGCGTCTGATCGCCTGTCCCGGCGCGGTACGCGTCCAGAACCGTGCAGGCCACGGCGGTATGCGTGTCGAGCAGATAGTGGTTCTCGCGGAATGTCTTCCCGATCGTCTGCGCGCCCTGCGCGTCCGTGCAGAAGCCGCAGGAAAATTCCGCCTGTACGGCCCGCAGCACCCGGTCGGAGACGGTATATGTTCCCGTCTCGGAAAGCTTCTGCATATAACCGCGCACTTCCTCGTCCGATCCGGACAGCAGGGACAAAAGCCGTTCGAGATTCGACGAGATCAGGATATCCATCGACGGCGAAGCCGTCTGGTAAAACGGCCGGTTGCGGTCATAGGTGCCGGTCTTGATAAAGTCGGTCAGGACGTTATTCTCGTTCGACGCGCAGATGAGCCTGCCGATGGGCACGCCCATCCTCTTCGCGTAGAAGCCGGAGAGAATGTTGCCGAAGTTGCCTGTCGGGACGCAGAAATTGACGCGCGTCCCGGCTTCGATGGTCCCAGCGTTCAGCAGGTCGCAGTAGGCCGAGACGTAATACACGATCTGCGGCAGGAGCCTGCCCCAGTTGATGGAGTTGGCCGAGGACAGGAAGTATCCGCGCCCGGCCAGCTCCTCGCGCAGCGCCTCGTCGGAGAAAATGCGCTTCACGCCGGTCTGCGCGTCGTCAAAGTTGCCGCGCACGGCGCACACGCCGACGTTTTTGCCTTCCTGCGTGACCATCTGCAGCTTCTGCATTTCGGAAACGCCGCCGTCGGGATAGAACACAAGGATTTTCGTGCGGTCCACATCGCGGAAGCCCTCAAGCGCGGCCTTGCCGGTGTCGCCGGAGGTCGCGACGAGGATGCAGACGGTCTTCTCCTCGCCCGTTTTCCGGAGCGAGGCCGTCAGCAGATACGGCAGCATCTGCAGCGCCATATCCTTGAATGCGCACGTCGGCCCGTGCCACAGCTCCTGAATATACGTGTTTTCCGTCAGCCTTACGACGGGCGCAGCGGCGGGCGTGTCAAATTTCGCCGGGCCGTAGGCGCTTTTCGCAAAGCCCAGCAGCTCCTCCTCGGTAAACTCGTCGAGATAGCGCTTCATGAGTCTCGCGGCCCGTTCGGGATAGGAAAGCGCGGCGAGCGCTTTGATCTCGTCCATGGTGAGCTGCGGAATTTCCTCCGGCAGATACAGCCCGCCGTCACGGCTGAGGCCCTCGACAATGGCCTGACTGGCCGTCAAGCGGCGGCCTGCGTCCCGCGTACTTACATAATACATAGTTTCACGACCTTCATGAGAGAATTGCAGAACAGGTTCTGTATGGTTTCATCGGAATATCCGGTAGTTTTCAAAAAATCACCGAGCCGGTTATAATCGTCCAGCCCGGAAAAGCCCTCCGGCAGTAAATCACAGCCGTCCAGATCTGCGCCGAGGGCAATGTGGCCCTCACCGTCCAGCTCCAGAAACCGGTCAAGATGGCGGCGCAGATCGTCAAACGACGCGCGGGGCGCTTGCGTCAGGAACGGCGCGTAGAGGTTCAGTCCCGCTGTGCCGCCAAGATCGCGGATGGCCCGGAACTGGTCGTCCGTCAGATTGCGCGGGTGCGGGCAGACGGCAAACGAATCGGAGTGACTTGCGATGACCGGCTTTTCGGCCAGCCCGATCATGTCCCAGAAGCCCTTTTCGGACACATGGCTCACGTCGACGAGCATCCCGAGCGCCTGCGCCCGCTTAAAAAAGTGCCTGCCCTTTTCCGTCAGCCCTTCGTCCGAGCCGCACGGCGCGGCAAGGCTGTTCGGAAGGTTCCATACAAGCGAGATCATCCGCACACCCATTTCATACGCGCGTTCCAGCAGCCCTTCGTCCTCGCGCACAGCCTCTGCGCCCTCAATGGCGAGAAACGCAGCGCATTTGCCACTCTGCATGGCAGCTTCGGCCTCACTTGCTGTGCGGCAGAGCGTGATCTTGTCCGCATTCTCGCGCAGCTGCGCGTCAAAATAATCCAGCGCACGGGCGAAGATCTCCGGCCGCGGCAGCTTTGCCTCGACCCAGGCGGTGCAGAACGCGAAAAACTGCGCCCATGTGCCAAGCCTCTGCGCCCGTGCGAGTGAAACGGCCAGCGTATTTTCCAGCAGCGGCTGATTTTGCAGCCAGAGTTCGATGGGCGTGTCGCAGTGGCCGTCAAAAACGCGGTAATTTGTCAAAATGCGTCCTCCATATGGGTAATCTGCGGGCGGCGGGTCTGCGTGCCGTCGGGCGCATAGATTTCGATCACGTCGAAGCGCGGCTGCAGCGGCGTTTCGTGTTGGGATAGGTACAAAAGCGCGGTCGTGCGCAGACGCTGCTGCTTGCGCGCGTCGACAAATTCCCGCGCGGCGGCGAAATCCGCCGATTTTCGCAGTTTGACCTCGCAGAAGACGAGATACTGCCGGTTCGACGCGATGATATCGATCTCGCCGAGCCGCGTGCGGTAGTTCATGGCCTCGATGCGCCAGCCCTTTTTTCGCAGATACTCCGCGGCCAGCGCCTCGCCCCACGGACCGGTCAGGTCACGGGTTCTCATAGAATTTTTTGAGGAATGTTTTTCTGTGGATCGGACTGGGGCCGAATTCACGCAGCGCTTCATAGTGCCGCTTCGTGCCGTAGCCCTTGTGGACGGCGAAGCCGTACTGTGGGTACTGCGCGTCGTATTCCTCCATCAGCCGATCCCGGGTGACCTTGGCCAGAATCGACGCGGCGGCGATGGAGGCGGACAGACTGTCGCCCTTGACGATGGTCCGGACTGGCAGACCGAAATCCTTCGTCCGGTTGCCGTCGATGAGCGCAAGCTCCGGCTGCGGGGAGAGCTTCTGCATGGCGCGCTCCATGGCCAGGAACGTCGCCTGTAAAATATTGATCTCGTCGATCTCCTGCTCGCTCGCAAACGCGATGCCGTAGCTGACGGCCTGCTCTATCATGATATCGTACAGCTCCCGGCGCTTTTTGTCCGTGAGCTTTTTCGAGTCGTTGAGACCGGGGATTTCCAGCCCCGGCGGCAGTATGACCGCCGCCGCGCATACCGGCCCGGCCAAAGGGCCACGCCCCACCTCATCAATGCCGCACAGGCCATCGAAGCCCAGGGCTTCATCGTATTCCCACAAAAAACGGTTATCGGTCATTGCGGTATCCTCTCCAGCGTGATGCGACCCATTGCCGCACTGCGGAACTCATCCAGCAGCATGATGGCGGCACGCTCGGTGTTAGCTTCCCCGCCGGAAATGAGCATCCCCCGCTTGCGGGCGATGCGCTCCAGCAGCTCGTAGCTTTCCATTTCGGCGATGGCTTCGGCATCCAGCTTATAGCGTTCCGCCAGCGCCGCAGTGTAGGTGGGACGCAGGGTATCCAAAAGGCGCATGGCCAGGTACTCGATATCCAGGATCTGATCCTTGACCGAACCGATAAAGGCCAGCCGCTCGCCTGCTACCTTATCTTCAAACTTCGGCCATAGTACGCCCGGCATATCCAAAAGCTCTATCCCGTCCTCCAGCGAGACCCACTGCTTCCCGCGTGTCACGCCAGGGCGGTCCTCCACCTTGGCGCTGCGGGTACCGGAAAGCCGGTTAATGAGCGAGGACTTGCCCACATTCGGGATGCCGACGATCATCATACGGATAGGACGGCCCACCATGCCCTTTTCATTCCAGGCGGCTATTTTATCCGCCAGCACCTCCCGGACGGCGGGCAGCAGGTTCTTTACCCCGCGGCCGCTGCGACAATCACAGGCCATGGCCGGGATCCCTTTTTTGCGGTAATAGGTCAGCCACTGTTCGGTGGCGGCGGCATCGGCGCAGTCCGCCTTGTTCAGCAGCATCAGGCGGGGCTTTTTGCCCACTATTTTATCTATTTCCGGGTTCCGGCTGCTTTGCGGGATACGTGCGTCACAAAGCTCCACCACAATATCCACCAGCTTTAGGTTGCTGGCCATAATGCGGCGGGTTTTTGCCATGTGCCCAGGGAACCACTGGACTGACATTGTTTCTGACATATTTCTTCTCCCATTCTTTCTTTGGCAATTCCCCTATATAAAAGCAAAAGAGGACAACCATACAGTGTCCTCTCGCCTTTTGTGGAAAAATTAGCCCAGTACTTCTTTGACCTTGGCAGCCTTGCCCACTCTGCCGCGCAGATAATACAGCTTGCCGCGGCGTACACGACCCTTGCGAACCAGTTCAACGCTGGCTACCTTCGGGCTGTGGATGGGGAAAACTCTCTCGACACCGCAGCCGTGAGAAAGACGGCGAACGGTAAAGGTCTCAGCGATACCACCGTGCTTCTTGGCGATTACAGTGCCCTCAAAGGCCTGCAGACGCTCACGGTTACCTTCTTGAATGCGAACCTGCACGCGTACGGTATCACCGACATTAACAACAGGCAGATCCTTCTTCAGGCAACTCTCGGACATCAGTTTCAGTGCGTCCATGGATTTTATCCTCCTTAAAATATCCAAACATTCTTACCTCTGGGCTCCATTGGCCGGGCAGCGGACTGTTCAGTTTAATGTTTGGCCCTGCGGCCAACATCAAAACCTGCGCCGGATGGACCGATCGCAGTTCTCATGCCGTATTATAATAACACAATGCAAGTACGAATGCAAGCAAAACTTAACAGAAATCTGAAAAATCTTCGGTGAGTATCGCAGTGCGCTCCAGCCCAGTCCAATAGGGCTCCCGGCTCAGCAGCTCATTATAGGCACCGGTCACCAGCATGGGGCTCCAGTTTACCGTACCGCCTGCCGGCAGACGGACAGACAATACCATCTCCCCCGGCTTTTTGTCGGTATGCAACACAGTCATCTTTTCTTTTAGGTCGATCTGCTGGTCGCCTTTTTTGGTTTTCTTGGTAACCATCAGGTACTCTGCTGCCAGCAGGCGGTCGAATGCTTCCTCCGCTGCGGGAGCATCATCCCGGAAGGTCAGCCGGTAATCCGCCCAGCAGATCGCGCTCGGTTCCATGACCGGAGCCGCCGCGCGCAATACCCGCAGATCATCGGGCAGCACCGCATTCAAACGGTCTGTTACTTCCTCGCAGCTTACTTCTTCGGTCAGACGGAAGTCAAAGGATTCGCAGCAGCTTTCCACCCCCAGCGGCAGCGGCAGCGCGAAGGTTAAGTAGGCATGGGGATTGAAGCCCTGCGTATACCAAATAGGCAGCCTGCTGCGTTTGAATACCCGCGCCAGACAGCGCGTCACATCCAGGTGGGAAATGTACTTCAGCCGTCCCTCCTTAGCGAAGAATACACGGACAGTTTTCACTGCAGGTCACCCCTTTCTCATTCAATTCTTTGCTGACCCCGCAGCCGCTGCAGCGTTCCCGGCAGTTGGGGGTCGTTTTGCTTTCGTGGGTCAGCCGGTTCTCCCGGATCAAAAACTCCTTGGACACAAAGTAATCCAGGTGATCCCACGGCATCAGCTCATCGTACTCCCTCTTGCGGGTGGCATAAAAATCGGGTGAAAGCCCTGCCTGCTCCATGGCCGCGTACCAGCGTGCCGGGGAGAAGTGATCTTCCCAGCCCTCCAAGCGGCCGCCCTCCTGCCATACCGCTTCCACCACATCGGCCAGGCGGCGGTCCCCGCGTGCCAGGATTGCCTCAATGCGGCTTGTCCCGCTATCGTGGTAGCTGATGGAGATCTTCCGGCTGGAAACCGTCTCCAAAAGCAGCTTCTGTTTGGCCACGAACTGCTCAGGGGTATCCTGCGGCTCAAATTCAAACGGGGTAAAGGGCTTCGGCACAAAGCATGCCACACTGATATTGACGGTGACGCCCTTGCCCTTCGGCCTATTGGGCAGGCTGTAGAAGAGATCCACTACCTTTTGCGCCAGCTCTATGATGGCCTTGACATCTTCCTCGGTTTCGGTGGGCAGGCCCATCATAAAGTACAGCTTTACCGCCGTATAGCCGCTTTCAAAGCTCATACGGCAGGTATCCAACACTTCCTGCTCGGTAATATTTTTATTGATAGCATCCCGCAGGCGCTGGCTCCCCGCCTCCGGGGCAAAGGTCAGACCGCTTTTGCGCACCCGCTGCACCAGTTCCAGCAAATGCGGAGTCATGCTATCAATACGCAGCGAGGGCAGCGAAAGATCGACATGCTCCGGTTCCGCCCACACCAGCATCTTTTCCATTAGGTCGGCAAGATGGCTGTGATCACTGGTAGAAAGCGAAGAAAGCGAAACCTCATCATAGCCGCAGTTATGGCACAGATCATAAGCCTGACGGTTGATCACATCGACACTGCGTTCGCGATAGGGGCGGTAAATATAACCCGCTTGGCAAAAACGGCACCCGCGAATACAGCCACGAAGAACCTCCGTCACAGCGCGGTCATGCACTACATCGATAAGCGGTACCACAAAGTTTTCGGGGAAATCAGCCTGATCAAAATCCGGCATAATGCGCTTTTTGATGGTCACGGGAGCGCCGTTTTTTGGCGTGATCGCCGCCACAGTGCCGTCCTCATGGTAAGTGATATCATAGAGAGAGGGAACATATACCCCCTCGATCTGTGCTGCCTTTTGCAGAAATTCTTCTCTACTCCAGCCTTTCCTTTTGGCGATGCCTAAAAGATCCAGCACCTCCAGATCGACCTCCTCGCCCTCTCCCAGGAAAAAAAGGTCGAAGAAATCCGCTATTGGTTCCGGGTTGCAGGCGCAGGGACCGCCGCCCATCACCAGGTGCTCCAGGCCCTTGCGGTCCTTCTGCCGCAGCGGAATACCGGAAAGGTACAGCATATCCAGTACACCAGTATAGCACAGTTCATATTGCAGGGTAAACATGATGACATCGAACTCATCTAATGGGTCAAAGCTTTCCAACCCATACAGCTTCATGTTATTTTCCAGCAGCAGACTGCGCATATCCTCCGCCGGGGCAAAAACCCGTTCGCACCAGATCTCCTCCCGTTTATTAAAGGCAGAATAAAAGAGCTTCATACCCAGGTGGCTCATGCCCACCTCGTACAGATCGGGGAAGCAAAATGCCACACGGGTAGTCACTTTGCTTTTATCCTTTATAATGGTATTGATCTCGCCGCCGCAGTAACGAGCCGGCTTTTGCACCTTTAGCAGCAGTCTTTCTATCTCAGATGGGATCATAGGGACCTCCGATTATCGTTTGATATGCCCTATCATACCACATTTGGCGTGCCTCTTCAACCAAAAGCCCCGCCTAATACCAAAAGTCCCGCCAATGCTGCCACACCTATCCCCCGGCGCAGCCATCTCCTTACCTGCACGGTCAGCTTACCACAGCAGCATTCCAACAGAATATCTACAATCACCGTTCCATCGCTATTGCCCAGCGGCAGCAATGTGGCGACCGCCACCGCCCAGTGTACCGCTGCCGCTCGCATAGACTGCATTGTTTTTTCTGTCAGCATTATGCCGCCAAAAAGTAGGTTCACCGCCGGCCCGCTGAGATTCAACAGCAGCTCCTGCCCCCGGCTCATACGGTCTTCCGCCAGCTTTATCCGTACCCCGGTCAGTGAGATACAGATCACTCCTATCTTTTTGCCTGCTGCTGCAATGTAAATAAAATGTCCGCACTCATGCAGCAGAATCGCTAACCACAGCAGCGGCAGCAGATGCCCCGGCAGCAGCGTCCCCGCGCACAGCCCCACTGCTAACAGAAAGCTCACTGTTATCCGTACATTTCCAACCGTAAAATTCATCAACTATACAGGTTCATCGGGTCCACATAATACCCCTCAGTCAAAACGCTAAGGTGCAGGTGCGGACCTGTTGACACGCCGGTACTGCCCACCAGTGCGATAGCATCTTCCACCGTCACTTCGTCCCCTGCTTTGCACAGTACCGCTTCGCAGTGGCAGTATATCGTCTCCAGGTTTTCGCTGTGCCGCAGCTTGACATAGTTCCCATAGCTTTGATTGCTGCCAACGGCAGTTACCACACCTGCATATACCGGATAGATTTTCGTGCCAGCGGCAGCCGCCAGGTCGATCCCGGTATGGAAATCCCAAGCCCCGCTGATGGGATGTGTCCGCTCCCCATAATCAGAGGTGATCACGGCATCCATAGGCAATGGCGAAGCCGCCGGTACCGACACTACTACCTTTCGGTAAGAAGCGTTCCGCGGAAAGACTGGCTCCTCCCCGCCCATGGCGGTTTGGCCATCCGCCCATGCAAATACCTCCGCCAACTTGGGCGGCTGCCAGTCTTCCCACCACTGCTGCAGTTGCTGCGCGGTAATTGGTGTTGCCAAAAGACGCATCACCTCATCCTGTTTATCACCATCCTCCCGCGTTATCTCGGTATAGTACTCCCCCAGTATTTTATATTCCCGCGGCTTTACATACTGCATGGTAAATACCACTGCCAGTGCCGCAACACACAGCACTGTCTGCGCCATCAGTAAAACCAACCCCTGCCCCTCCCGCCGGGGCGGTTCCACGCTTCTTCCTGTCATACGGGACCTTATGGCCGGTCTGCTTCGTCTGCTGTTATAGCGCATCCTGTCACCCCCTGTCCTTTTGAGTGTATGAAGGCTTTACCCCATTCATGCACTGCTGCCCATTGACTTTCCCCTATCTGTGACTATAATGATATCAGTTCTTTTTAATAGGAGCGCCTATGTTCAAAATTATTATCTGTATCTTGGCCGGTTTGGGGGCGGGCCTTGGCACCGGCTTTGCCGGGATGAGTGCTGCCGCGGTCATCAGTCCAATGCTTATCACCTTTTTACATATGGATCCCTACCTTGCCGTTGGCATTGCTCTTGCCAGTGATGTCCTGGCCAGCGCTGCTTCCGCCTATACCTATGGCAAAAATAAAAACCTCGATATCAAAAACGGCGTTATCATGATGATCAGCGTCCTGTGTTTCACTTTGGTGGGCAGCTACATCGCCAGCATTGTCCCCAAAGCTACTATGGGCAGCTTTTCTACCCTGATGACTCTCTTTCTCGGTATCAAGTTTATCGTCAAGCCGGTATTGGCGCCAAAGCAACGGTTTCAATCCGCCACCGCCCGACAAAAAGCTATTCGTTCTGTCCTCTGCGGCGCTATGGTCGGTTTCATCTGTGGCTTTGTGGGCGCCGGCGGCGGCATGATGATGCTGCTTGTACTCACCTCCGTGCTGGGTTATGAGCTGAAAACCGCCGTCGGCACCAGTGTTTTCATCATGAGTGCGACCGCCCTCACCGGGTCGGTCAGTCACTTTGCCATAGGCGGGCTGCCGGATACCGAGGCGCTGATCATCTGTGTCATCAGCACATTGGTCTTCGCGCAGGTGGCGGCGCTTTTTGCCAATAAAGCCTCTCCCATCGTACTCAATCGCGTCACCGGTTCCATTTTGGTCATTCTCGGCGTCGCTATCCTTGCCGTCAATTATTTTGGCTAAATAAAAAGGTTACGCCCCATTAGCATGGCCTTTTCAATCGCAAAAGCGGGAGGCCGGTTCATTCCGGTCTCCCGCTTTTCCTTTATTCAGTTTTGTTCGCCGGTCGGTTCTGTTACCGTGATGGTGCAGGTCGCCTTTAGCCTGTTTACAGTCGTTACTGTAACAGTAGCTGTACCAACCGCCTTTGCCGTCACCGTGCCGTCGGATGCCACTTCTACAATATTGGAAGCATCACTGCTCCAGGTTACCGCTTTATCGGCTGCGTTTTCCGGCAGCACCGTCGCTTTCAATGCAGCGGTCTGCCCTACCGCCAGACTCAGCGTGCTTTGGTCAACCGTAACGGAAGCCGGCGCTACAGTTTCCGCCTTCACGGTCACCGTGCATTCGGCGCTCTTTTCGCCGCACTTCGCCGTGATAACTGTCGTACCTTCTTTCAGGGCCGTTACGGTGCCATCGGCGCCCACCGTAGCCACTGTTTCATCGCTGCTGCTCCACTGGATGGTCTTCACCGTTGTTTCATCCGGTTTCACCGTCGCGGTCAGCTTGCCGGTACCGTTTACCGTCAGTTCCATGGTGGTCTGATCCAAGGTCACGCTTTCCGCCAGCACCTCGGCTTTCTGTACTGTTACAGTACAGAAAGCACTCTTTTCACCGCACTTCGCGGTAATGGTTGCGTTGCCTTCCGCCAGTGCAGTCAACTTCCCGTTTTCTACTTTTACCGCTGCCGGATTACTGCTGCTCCAGGTAACGGTTTTATCCGTCACATTTTCGGGCAATACGGTCGCATTCAGCACCAGCATATCACCCACCTTCATGGTCAGCGATATCTGGTCCAGCCGCACCTCCGTCACCGCTACCGGCTTTACCGTTACCTTACAAGTAGCGGTATAGCCACCATCTGTTGTCTTCACGGTGATGGTCGCCGTCCCGGCCGCCACTGCCTTCAGGCTACCGTTCTGATCTACCGTTACCACGCCGTTATTGCTGCTGTTCCAGGTCACACTTTGGTCAGTCGCATCTTCGGGGTTCAGTTTTGCTATCAGTTGGCCGGTCGCGCCTGCCGTCAGCTCCAAAGTGGTCTTATCCAGCGTTACGCCCTTCACCGGCACTTGGCTCACCTTACCCACAGTTTCTGTTCCCGTAGCGGTATAGCCACTGTAAATGCTGTTGATATAGTTCCCAATGCCATTGGCCAGTGAGCTTGCAATCTGCGAATAGTTCTGCAGCAGCTGCACATATTCGCTCTCATTGCTCATAAAGCCGCATTCCGCCAGCACCGAGGTATATTGGGTCGTCCGGGTCACATAGTACAGGCCATACTTGGCACCGCGGTTATAATTGCCCATGGCATTATACAGGGCGCTATTGATATAACTGCAGAACTGCTGGCTGAAATCATAGAAATAGTAAGCTTCGCTGCCTCGCGCCGAAGAATTGGTTGCCGAATTGCTGTGGACGCTCAGGAAAATCTGCGGCTTAAAGGCAGAAGCCTGTGCCACACGGGTCTGCAGTACCACCTTGGCGCTGCCACT